>JACLAA010000002.1_pt1 | contig 15470 bp, 17 predicted proteins | sample 8027891 | NCBI WGS metagenome assembly JACLAA01 (sample SAMN15724900, study PRJNA655200) | protist metagenome | isolation source: fluorescence activated cell sorting (FACS) single amplified genomes of... | place: Spain: Blaines Bay Microbial Observatory, Mediterranean Sea | collected 2016-01-19 | reverse complement strand
TGAGTTTCAGTTGCGCCGACGGCTTCAGGACGGTGCTCGCAACGTGATTCTCGATGGTAATGGTGACCCGACTTTCGTGGATGAGAACAATGCCCCGATTCTGTTTGATAAAGGTTTTGACCTGGATGACAAGGGCAATGTGATTCGCAATACATCTCTTGACAAGGCGTATGAAATGCGCGAAGGCGAAAAGGTGGAGCGCAAATTTATTTACAAGGCGGCGTCCGCGAAACCGAGTTGGGAACAATTGGTCATCAAACTGAACGAGGATTGCGAGAAAGGTGGAATGGATTCGCCGTTGCGTCCCAAAGGTGTAAGCACCAAAACAGCGTGGGTTGATCCGAGAGGAGGACATTTGAGACGTTATGCTACAGACAAGGGATGGTACATCAAAGGCAAACCTCGTGGAATCAAAAAAGGCAAGGAGAAGACTCACCGTGGGGTTTTTGATAAATGCCCCGATTATAGGAAGGCGACTGAGGACGCGCTGCTTTACCCGGAAGACGCAGACGGCAAGCGGCGTTTGAAATCGCATACTGGCAAAGACGGCTACGGCAGTGTGAATCAACTTTACAAGAAGTTGTGCCAACAATTCAATGGTATGGGCGCTCCACAAGAGTTTCCAAACGAGCGTACCTTCCATCTCGAAGTAGCCAGAATTCGGAAGGCGTACGCAGACGACGTGCCGGGTGCGCCAGAAGAGAAGAGCGGTGAGGCTGAGCCTCGCGAGGATGAAGATGAAGATGAGGATGAGGATGAGGACGAAGACTCAGACGAAGCCGAACCCTAATCCCCCTCCCCCCAACAATGTGAATGACTTTAGCTCTATCTAAATGAACAACATTGCTTGGCACAATACTTTCTATTAAAAAATATAGAAAGTATTGCTCACATATAAGTAATTGACTACAACCCTCCCCCCCCATTATCTAATGTAAATATTCTTCATATGTGTGGTGCGAGACAGCGCCACATATTTCGCGATGGAATCAACACGCGGGTGCGACCAATCCCAAATCGTGTAAGGCTTGTCAAAAGTTTTGCCTTGGCTCTTGTGGTATGTAATACAGAAGCCAAGGTAGAAGTTTTTGGCAATCTGATTGGTCGCGACTTTGATGGGCTCGCCATCACTGTTAATTAACACCGTGTCGTCGGCGTTGATCTTATCCACAACGAATTGCTCGCTGTTGAGCCATTCGTTGCCGTGTTTCTTGTCCTTGTGGTTTTTGAACGCGATCAGCGGCACCCCCTTCGCCAAATACATTGTTTGCGATTTGGGATTCTTTTCGTCGGGCTCAATCTCGATATATTTCAGGTGCGGGTTCATTTGCCTAAACCGTCTGTTCTCTTTCCCATTGACCATTATCCGAGTTTGGTGGGTGTAAGCCAAATTCAAATCGGTGTCAATGGGGGCTTTGTTTTTGATTTTATCCAATGTAGGCTCCGCCGAGTTGTCACAATAGCGGACCGCCTTGTACAAATTAAACAATTGTACGCCGCCCTCCTCAGCGCGCCTACATTTGGTCAATAACAAGCGATTCCCGTCGCAGAGATTATACACAGCCTGCGATGTTTCGTAATTGCCTTTGTACTCATCCTTCACTGGCTTGAATTGCTGAAAGTCACCGACCAAGATAAATTTCAGTTTTGGCAGGGTTTTCTTGATCAGCACAAAGAACTCGTAGAACCCGCTATGAACCATTGAAATCTCATCAACAATGATGTACTTGTAATAGCACAGTTTCTTGAACAACTTGGATTTGGCTTTGCTAAACTTGTTGTAGAACTTGTGAATGGTCTCGCCATCAATCAATCGCGCGGCGCTATTGGTTGGAGCCAGGCACAAGTATTCAATCTCGCGCTCGTCGAGTTTTTCAAGAAAAGCATTGACCCAATAAGTTTTGCCCGTGCCGGCAAATCCATTCACACAAAGCCCGTCGCCTTTGTCTAGAATCTTATTTTGGACAAAGTCAAGGTCGTCGTATTCATCAATGACATCCCAATCCATTTCAAAATCCTCAACAAAATTGCTTGACCCGTCGCGCCAATAATAATGCGAATGGCATTTGAGTTTCTCATTTTTGTCCTTGCGATATTTTGAAACTGTTTGTTCATTGTCCCAAAAATACTTGCTTGCGTCAAACGGCCGCCGTTTGTTCAACTTATAGCGAATCGCGTCGGTTTTCATTTCAACGGGCGTGTAGCCCCGAACAATTAACATCTCTTCCATCTTGAACAATTCGATTTTCTCCATCTCTAAGATCCATTTGTAAATAATGTAGCCCGTCTTCTCGTTTTGTAAATCTTTGCCAAACACGCCAAAATACACTGGTTGGTTGTTCTCAAGACGCTTTCTTGAGATCCACACATCCCAATCGCTGGTCTCGCTGAATTCTTTGTCTTGCTCGCAATACCAGTTCGCCGCTTCTTGTTCGTCGAGCGACATTTTACAGCGCTGTACTGTTCCATCGCGCCTGCCGAGCATACCGACCCAAGAATTCACAGCCTTCTTTTGTAGCTCGGGCTCGCACTCAAAGCAGGCTAGAATGTAATCAACAATCTTTTTAAAATAATGACTCGGTAATACACAACTCGGTAAGAATTTCATCGAGATTTCATAGCGATTGATAATTCCCCGTTCAAGTCCGTACAGCACAAGGAAGTGCGAATACCAGCCGTGCGCTTGAAACAGGGTACAATCTTCGGTTTCTACAAAGTACATCCCGCACACAATTTCATCATCCATATGAAACACATCAATCTTGTCCATCACCGAATACACAGCCCACTCATTTTCCGAGTATTTAGCAATGTTGCGCCTACACTTGACAATATCGAGTTGTGCGGTTTCTGAAACATCCACATCTGCTTCAAGTTGCCTCACAATTTGATGAGTCAATAAGAATGGCTCAATCTTTTTCCACACAGGCTCCGTGAATGAACTCTTAAACGCGTCGGCATCCGTCCCGTACCCGGTTTCCTTCTCTTCACTCGTTTTCTCGGCGTGACAATTCTCGCAAATCGCCTGTAAGTTCTCCATATTGTTTGTGCCGCCATTAGCGAGAGGTTTGATGTGATCGATTTGAAACTTTACACATTCACAATCGCAAAGGCGACATCTTTGACCTTGCTCGTCTATCAAAGCCTGTCTTTCTTTGATTGTCAGATATGCTCGGTCTTCCCGAACTGATTTCGCAATCAAATTACAAAGCACACTTCCAATTCCTTCATTGATGTAAATGATGTCATTTTGGGTGGCGACATTTCGCAATTGCTTGTATTCAATATCTTGACCGTAGTTCGCGTCGCAGACTACATTTACTTTTTTATCGTCTTTGTTCTTGTAGGAGAAACCAGAAATCCGATTGTTGCTCATTGTGATACGTGGGTGGTTCTGATATTTGGAAACGAATTCCATCAAAATTTGTTCGCAATCGGGTTTGTTAATAATAATTGTACCGGAATAATCCATCGCGTAATTGACATCATAAATGTCTAAATGAGGCAAACTGAAGTATTCATAGATATTGTTACACACATCGACAGGTAACGATTTGAAGGTCTCGTTTATAAATGCGTTCATATTGCCATTTAAGTACGTGACATTCATATTGTTGTGATCTTGTTCCTTTTGCTTGTGGCGCTCATCGGTCAGCGCGTCGCTTATCCAAAGTTTCTGGGCGGTGTCCGGCTTGTTGTTTTCTTTCGCAGACAAAATACAATCCGGATCGTCGATTAAATACATATGCCCATTTATCATATAGAAAACCAACGGGCAATAATGATTGTTTGTGTTGTCAGTAACAGCGCAAAAGCAATTGTCATCAGCGTCGTAAGCATACATATTGCGGTGCGCCTGCTTACACAATGCGGCAATTTGCTTTGTTGTCACGCCCTCGCTTTCATCAGCAAACCAGACCGCAGATGTCGTCCGGATTTTATTAGGTGTATAAACAAATTGGTTTGGGTCCTTGCTTGGCGGGTGTAAGAAAAACTCGCGCAATTGGTGCGGCACGCATTTGTCGTCGGTTCGTTCATACGCTGTCTTTGCGATTCCGTGCGCATATTTAAGCCAATCTTGTTTCAGAATGAAACCAAGTTTCATCGGCATATCCTCTTTTTTGACCTTTGCGAATTGATTTAGTTTGAGTGGTATGACTGAGTCAATTGATTCAATGTAACTCGCGCCGTAGTTGTCAATGTTCTCTTTGCTGCCAATTAGTTCTTGAATGGCTCGCTGGGACGAAATATTGGTCCCGTAATAGGTTTGATTGAGTGTTGTTGTTTGTCCTTGAAATGATGTAACATACGTGTAATGAATAATCACTTTCTTGTGCCGAACATTGAGATTCACCTTCTTCTTGCCCTTGACATATGTATCAAAGCCGTCGTAGGTCTGATGATTCGGTCTGAACACACGCCCGTCGTAACCAAGGTTGTGAGCATAATCAGTCAGGAACCTTCTCGCCTCGGTCCCGTAATGATAATGGCCATCATATTTCCTAAAGACAGTTCCGGCGTAACCGAGTTCTTTGAAATGACTGTCAATTGCTCCGCGATTTTTTTTGACTTGAACATTAGACGTCAGCACATTGCTCAACTTTCCTCTGCCTAACGGTTTAGATTTGTACAGAGCGCGCGCTTTTGCGGCAATCTGTTTTTGCCTCACCCAAGCATCAATCCTCGCGGCGGGGATTTTCTGCTTATTGGCTTGAGCATAGTATTTTTTGACGTCCAGAAATGAATGGTGTTTCATATGATATATACATATATTAGATGCGCACTCTTTATATTGGTTAAGCATCGTTCTAATATATGTATCAAAAAGGGGGGTAGTTTGTGGTATATTGTTTTCGTCTAAAAACATTTCAACTTTTGTGTCCATTAATTCGTCAAAAACAGCCATCTGTTTTACACTATTAAATTTTGGGATTTTCGCTCTCAATTTTTGTGAAGTTAATTCATTCAAATTTTAGACTTTTTTTAAATAATTTTATGAAGTTTGTTGGTATTGATCAAGAAGCGCACGCTCGTATTTGTTCTCTTGTTAATCCGTGATGAAATCCTAACATAAATTGGAATTTCCTTGACAAACACTTGGACATTCCATCTGGACACAAATTAATTATGCTTTGTGCTTTTATTCCGGCACACTCATCTGGTTGATTTTTTGGAATTTTATTCAGATACATTTGAAATTCTTGAACGGCTTTGTCACAAGTATCCTTTGGCGAGTATTCCTCTGTTTTTGCGGCGGCAACCGCTGCGAGAAACTCTGGACTCATACTATCCATCTTATACATATATTAGGTGTCTCTTTAAATACATTTCATATCAGGATACAAGTTGCGCACGCTCGTCAAGTAGGTCAGCATCGCTTTGTCCAATAAGTGGGCGTCGTATTGTTCGAGCGTCATATTGAATAAGTGTTTGGCTCGGTAGCGGCGATTGGCGAGGTTTCTTTGGAGCCGAAACTTCTCAAAATTCCTTTCTCTGTAGCGTTCCCAACACCGCGCGTTGTGGCGCTTTTGTTCTTCGGGGTGTTCTTCCCGCCATTTGTAAATTCGTTCTCTCGCGTGTTCGTCATAGCGGACGGCTGGCATTTTTTGAGCGTTATACTTATATACATATATCTGTTTAAGTAGATTTAGACCTTGGCTTCGGCGTGGCCGCCCTCGTTTTCAAAATCCAATTGTAATTTATCTCCTAGACATCCCGAGTGAGTTTTACATTTGAGTTTGTATAATTTGTACGCGACAACACACATCAAGAGTCCGCCGCCGGCCGACAGCGACATTTCGGATAGGTCTGTAAAGTCCATTATTTAATATGTCAAGATATTAAAGATGAACACCGCACAATCCAATCAACTGATCTTCTTAAATTCCGCCGAGGCGACGAGCCGAGGCGGTGGTGTTGATAGTTTCATTTTTAGCAACGAATTGCGCGCCAACCGCGGCAACCGCATTTATTGTGAGGTGCGCGAGGTTGAAATGCCCGTCAGTTGGTATTTGATTGATTCAACGAACAACGTTCTCGCCCTTAATGTGAATAGTTCCACCCATAGCATCACGCTCGACTCAAAAAACTACAACATCACTCAATTGCTGACCGAACTACACGCCAAGTTCGCCTCCGCTAGTTTTAATTTGACTGCTACATTTGACAGCCAAACAAACAAAGTCAAATTTGCTCTGACTGACAGTTCCACTTTCACGTCGCTGTCTATTCACAACTCTTCTACGTGCCTCAAATTGATAGGATTGGTGGCAAACCAAGTTGGGACTGTTGATGGAACAACCGCTGAAATCACTTCACAAAACTGTATCAATTTGAACAGAACTCAAAATGTCTATATTAAGACCAACTTGAAATTGGACAACATAAATTCAAAGGGCGAAATCGATGGGACCATTGCCAAAATCCACGTTGATCAACCGAGCGGTGGATTAGTACATTACAAGAATATTGACAACACCAAGTTTATGTTGGCGAACCGAACAGTCAATCATTTAGAAATCTTGCTCGAAGATGATGAAGGCCGAGCCTTAGATTTGAACGGGTTGGATTATCACATCACCTTTAACTTTCAATACGGTAAGGAACACCTACAAGAATATGTGGAGACTTTCTTTGACAGACTGAAACAATTACAAGAAAACAGACCCGACTCTGATACCGACAGCGATTAAAATCCCGCTAATGTATAAATGCTGATACCACAAGGAATCAGAATTCACGTTCCAAAAGTGAATGATTTACACGAAACCAGATACAAACAACCCTTTCTCAAAGACGAGAACAAGGAGAAGAGCGATCTAGAGAAAGCGAAACCTAAGGACAAGAAGAACGAGGAAAATAATTTATTCGCCTAGTGTATATAAATGGAGCACACTGTAGGCACAAATAGACGAATATTTCCCACAGGATTCATTAGCGAAGATATTGATCACGTGAAGCCGGAAGCCAAACTAGCGAGAGGTTACATTGCTACTGAAGGATTGCTCGGTCCCAACTCGCTCTTTGAACACAATATGTTAGACAATCTCTACCCCAAGACCCGAGAATTGACCTATGAATACGAATTAAGGCAACCTGGCACTTTAGGCAAAACACCCGAAATTGTTCAAACCTTGATCGACGAACAACTTCCCTTTGGATTGCTCGAACTTCAGAAATCATTGTTTCCACACAACCTTTACGAATTACAGCAAAAGCAATTTGAACTTTATGACGGCGTGCCAGAGTTAGGTGATGCGGTCACAATTAATGGCAAAGTCTATTCGACTACGGGAATTGCCGACAGAATCATTAAGAAAGAAGAAAAAATGAAAAAAGAACCACCTCCCGATGAAACACCCGATGAATAAATTTTATCTTTAGTCATAGTATAACAAAATATGGCTGCTTTATCCAGAAGTTTAGAATATGGTCGCCTAAAGTCGAAGGCTGTTTCGGCAAGAAATTACCGTGTCGCTTTCAGAAGCCAATCGGGTTTGGCTTTCCAAGCAAACCAATCTTTCACCATTGAGTTAGCCCAATTACAACGCTCGTATTTAGACTTAAACTGTATGTACCTCCAATTTGAAATTGAACACGCCAGCGGTGCTTCGGTTGGTATGCTTGATTACTCGGCTTACTCGATTTTTAACCGCATCACAGTATCGTCTGCCGCGGGCGCCGTACTAGAAGACACAAATTATCTTAATGTTTATAACGCGATGCTCCTACAAAGTATGGTTTCGGAAGAATACCAAAAAGGCTATGGCAAAACAATTGGTCACGCCGGAAGACCCGGCACTGCTTTTGGTATTGACATTCCCGCCGCCGGCTCAAAAACCACAATCTGCCTCCCAATGCTCACAGGCCTTGCCACTGCTTCGCGCCAATTGCCACTTGATGTCGCTGCGCCGTTACGTTTTACTTTTTACATCGACGACTTCAAAAAGTTCTTAGTTAGAAAAGTCGAGAACACCGCTTTATCTGACATCAAAATAACAAACCCTCGTTTAATTGCCAACATTACAGAACTTAGTGAGAGTACCCAAGTTTTACTGGATCAGTCGTTGTCTCAAATGTCATATAATCTGAATTATAGTGGAATTGTCAGCACGCAAGCGACCCGCACGGCAACTGGTGCCGGCACTTACGTTGCGAATTTGGCTTTCCGCAACAGTTCGATGAACAAAATTGCTTTGATCATTCAATCGCAAGGTAGAAATTCCACAACCGGTCAAAAAAATGAAATGAACCATTCTATTTCTAATAGATCGACTGGTGGCGTACAAGAAATCTCCTACTTCATAAATGGTCAGCGATTCCCGCAAAATAAAATGGATGTGACACACGGCTTCTCGGAAATATGGAGCGAGAACGTTCTCGCTGATCGCGTATTAATGGACCCAACACACCACTCCTCGCTCAACTTTTCATCTGTCCAAGCCAATCCCGGAACTGGCGCTAATGCGGCCCAAACTTTAAGAAATAGCATTCCTGAAAACAACCGCAACTTTGAATGTATCAAAGGGGAACACACCAACACTCCAACAAACGTTGATCATTATTTAGGCAATGATGGCACAGGCGGCAACAAATACGGAACATTCTTTTCGCAATTAAGTTTAGAAACATTCAAAAGCAATATGGATGGTGAAAGCATTTTCTCGGGCGTCAATTGTCTCGGAAGTACTTTACAGTGCGAACTTGTATTTAGCGGTGATAATGACTTCGCATTAGACCTTTATTGGTTTGCCACCGTCGATAAAATCTTAAGTTTAGACCCTGTAACACGCTCGTGGATTGTTTCGGATTAATCCTCTCCCGATTTCTTCTTTTTAAAATGATGAAGTTTGTGAGCATCAAGCGCCTCCACACTCCCAAAAATTCCACCCAATATGCCGGGTACGAATTTCGTCTTGCTTGAATAAGAGGTGTCTTGCGTCTTCACTTTACCGTATCTGTTATTAATAAGTAATGATTTTGAAACCAAATCATTTCTTGTACGATGATGAACCACTTTTGAATCAAGGACCGCTTTCTTTTTGCGACCGATCTCGCTCGACGATTGAAATGGACTCGCCCCAGAATTGTACAACCTGACCTTTTCAAAGCGGTTCCTCGCGAGGGTTGATTTCTCTAATGTGTGAGCCATCGTCGCGCCGCCAAGCGAGTGGCCCGCACCATAAACCTTGTAATCTTCGGGGATTGATTTCAAGATCTTATCGGTCTTGTTGCGCCTTTTGTTAAAGGCTTTGGAATCGGATTCCCTTCCGAGGCCGAGCAACACATCGGACGATACATCCTGCTTTGTTTTGATGCCGCTGGTATCAGTTCCGCGATGAGCAATTACCACTTGTTTTCTGCTTTCATTTACAAATGTTGAAATGTCGCGCCCAGTCATATTCGGGGAAACTTCCCACCCTTCCATTCCTTCATCTTTCAATTTCTGATTCATATTGGCAATGTTAGTTTCCTTGTTGTTCTTTTGAAGCATTGAATAGGTCAATTCTGAGAACACAGCCCCGTGATGTTTTTTCATTATAGTAAATAATAAGATTATAATGAAATTAGATTAGAGATAATAGATTCTCCCTCTTGGAGTTTCATTAAATAACACGTGGCTGTTTCTGAAAAGAAGTGCCCCATCATAATTTTTTCGGGCGCGCGGTGGCCTGCCAGTGCTGCGCGGTTGTTTGCCCATCACTTGTTTAGATGGTTTTAGTCCTGTTTTAGGGAGTTTTTGCGGTTTGGGTTTTCGCTTGACCATTATACAAACTACCAACAAATTTAAAGGGCGCGCCCGCCCCTCAAACACCCCGCCCGCATAAAAAAGGAGGGGGAAAGGGGGAACCGTGGTTCCCCCTAACGCTGCTCAAAATCAACCGCCCCATACTTGTATTTCTTGGCAAAGTGGTCGTATTCCTTTTTGAACTTCTCTTTGACGTGCTTCAAATCTGTGAGGTCCATCGCCTCGTGTAAAGGCAAATAATCGCTTCTAAACTTGATTTCATCGTTGGTCATTTGACGAAGCACGGCCCGCGTGACATTAGGTTTGTAATGTACAATGAATAATCCCGGCGGGCTGTCCTCTAATTTGTCGGCTTTTTCAACGTGGGTAATTTGATAATTAGGATACTTGCCATCGTCTTTAACACCGTCGCGCTCGCCCATATCTGAGTCGGTAAAGTACTTGTTCTTCTTTATTTTGAAAACATTTGACCAAAACCTCGCGTCTTTTTCTAACAAGGCTTCCTCTTTGCGAATCAGGTTTTGTTTTTCCTTAATCAGTTTGTTTGCGGCGTCGTCATCTACTTGGGTTTGTCTCTGGGTTGGCCGCTTCGCTGTGACCGCTTTTGATGTTCTGCTAATTTCGTTGCGTTCTTTTACGGTGCCATCAACGACAACCATTGAAGTAATTTTTGGTGGCCTGTCGGGGTATTCTTTGTCGGGTTTGATGGATTCAGAATTGGTTGATTCCGGCGTTGGATTATCGTGAAAGCGGGTGACAAAAATTGGTTCAAAGGTTGTGTTGTAATATAATTGCTTGTCAATCCACTCTAATATTTTTTTTAAGCCGCGGTCGCCATTTTTGACCCAAAACCATTCTGTTGGTCTGTCTCTAAAGCCTTTCATTTTTTCGCCGTCGAATGTGATTCTTACCGCCGGTGGGTCAAATTTGTTTGAGACCATTTTCTGGAGTTCTTGTTCTGTTTGGTATGCGGAGCCTCTCGCCATTTCATTGTCGCGCTCATCAAACAAAATGAGCCGGTGTAATTTGAATGAAATCAAGGTGGTGCGAAACCCCTGTAATCGAGTGAGATTTTTCCTCTTGCCCCGCCTTTTTCCCGTCGTTTCCTCTCTTTTGGTGTTTTCTTCGGTGCTTTCATTATCTTCGTTCCCTCGCGCGTCGTCTGTGAAAAAATCAGAAAACCCAATTTTCATTAACAACCGTTCGGGGTCGCCGGGAAAGGCCTTGAATTTCTTGCTTATGATGTAGATGTATCCTTTGATTGTATTCCAATTTTTGGTTTCCTTTTTGATTGATTCAGGCAATATCGCATCTGTCAGTAATAGGTTTTTGTCACTTGCTGATTGATCAAAGTCCATTTTTATATAGGCACATAATATAAATGGCATTCGGACGTAAAAACTTCTTTTCTCCTAGACGAATAGGCAAATCGGTTGTGCGATCCACAGCCCGTCAAATGATTGGTGCGGGCAAATTTGCCGATAGTGCGGGCGATTATATGATTGGTGCGGGTGAGGCGGCAGCAGCAGTTGGAACTATGACGGCAAACCCATATTTGATTGGAACTGGTGTCGCGCTCGGTGCTTCGGGTGCCGCGACAAAGTTAAGCGGCAAAGCTCTAAAATCGGGTGGGCGAATTCAACGCAACACGCTTATTAAGGGAGAATCTTTGGGCGAGCAACAAAAGCACATTGGCGGATTGAAAGAAACTTTGGTCGAGGGAGTCAAAATGTATAAAAGTGGCGGCTTGGCATAAAAAAAATATTTTTATAAGTTATAACAATGTCTTTTGTCAGCAAACTCAAAAAGAAAGCACACAAAGCGAAAAAGGTAGCGAAGAAAGTTGGATTAGGTGCGAGCAAAGCAGCCGTTAAGGGCGGAAAAATTGGCACGAGTGTCTCTAAGGTCGCCAAAGTAGTAGGCGTTCCAGGCGCAGATAAAGCATTAGCGGTTTCGCGCGCCGCCAAAGCGGATGGCCGCGTAGGCCGCCAGGTAAGCAGAGGAAAACCTGTCAAAAAGAAAGATGTCAGAAAGGCTGTTAAAAACACAACACGAGTTGGAATGGCCTATGCTTAAACTTAACGTGAGTATTTTTCAGGGAATGGAACAATGCCATAAACTGATGGATAGTAAGTTTGAGCAAGGTCGCTTGCGAGGGACGAAGAAGTGTAACTGCGAGCCGGACTAGCCGGAACGTCGTCGTGTGTAAATAAACCAGCCAATCGCCTTTGACGCGCAGTTGGGTGATGTGGCTGATATCCTTCTGGTGCTTTTCTAGCGGGATCAAATTTAACAACACCCGCTTGACTATCAAAACTAGAAGCCGCACCGCTTCCTTGTAGATCACGGCGTAACGCGCTAACATCAGGTGGTTTTTGAACATCGGTTTCGACAGATTCATTTAATTCGCCGGCATATCGATTCGCCGCGCTATCGACAGATTGTAAAAGTTCATAAATATTTTCGGCTGGCGCTTCTAGTTCGCCGATTGACATTGGCTCACCTCTTTTTTGCTGACTTATTGGTGTGGGCATTGGTGAAGCATCGGTTTGAGCAGCGCTACTTCGCATACTTATTGGTGTAGGAGGTGCTGGAGCGGGCGGTGGAGTGGTGGTATCAATAGAACTATCAGCCATATTAACTTCTCTCGCATCGGCCATCGCTTTTCGTGCTGCTTCTTGTCTTCTTGGGTCTCGCGCTCGTTCTCTTCTTTGCCGGATTTCCTGTTCCCCTACTCCTGCTGCGCTTGCGGCTCGTTCTTGCCGATTATTCACCACGTCCTGAAAATGATATTGAGGAGTTCTTGTTTCTATTATGTGCCTAATGTTAAATGTTTGAATAGGCGCTGGCATAACATTCGGTCTGATACCATACCGAACGTTATAATTTGCTAAACGTGCTTTTCGCTTAGCTTTCTTTACCTTGCGTTTTTTGCGCTCTGGAACCGACCGCATCACATCGGCCAGTCTTGATCGTTCAACCATATATTAAAACTAAATATTTTAATGGGGAACCAAGGTTCCCCCTTCCCCCCTCCTTTTTAGGCGGGCGGGGTGTTAGAGGGGCGGGCGCGCCCCTTATATATTTTTAATCATCTCCCAATTTTTGTAATAGATGAACTTGTTTGAAAACATTAAGGATAAATCCACAAACAAGAAATTGTGCTTTCTATCAAAAACCCAATCTATGAATGCGTTCAAATTCTGTCTTTCAATAGACCCTAGGATTTCCTCCCACACAGCAATCAACTCTTTTTGATTCACGGGCCTCCACAAAACCAAATGAGAAGCGGTTGTTCTCAAATTGACGGGCAGGTTCTTGTAGGATTGGACAGTTGTTAATAGCGAGAGCCTTCGGTGCCTGCGATTAAAGGCCAGTTGTAAGTAAGCCTTTTCTACCATTGGGTTTTTACGCAGGGCAGCGCCTACATCATCACAAATAACCAATGTGCTGTACCCTTTCTCGGCTTCGATCTCGGTCAATTCTTTGACAAACTCAATAAAGTCCATATTGAAATCTTCGAACATTTTGGTTTCGTCAAGGTTTTTGAAGATGTTGTCTTTGAGCGAAGCAATGCTCGGGCTACAAACAACGATGTTGTGGAACATTTTTTTAAGGCCGCGCCTTTCATTGTTATAGCGCCCGCGAGACAGCAAATTGACAAGGAAGGTAGTTTTGCCCGAGCCGGGACGACCCACCAGAATCAAATTGAATGATTTGGACAGCGACGCTAATGCTGGATTCATATTTTCGTCAAGACACACATCACACATCATCTCAACCTTCTCATTTTTCATTGTTGGGTTTTCTTCAGTTTCGTACATTTATATTAGGCGAACAATATTTTCTCCTTCTTTGGCTTAACTACTTCAGGTTGCTTTTCCTTTTTGGGTTGAGGCTCAACTACTGGTTCAGATTGTTGGACTGTTTGTGTTGGATGACTTTGTCCAAACGGATTTGAATTGTAATAATAATTATAGACCCTGGTAGCCTTCGTCGATCTTCGTCGGGGTTGTTCTTCCTCGCTCGAAGAATCGCTGTCGGATAAAACTTTCTTTGGTTTCTTTTTCGGCTTGGGTGCTACGGGTTCTGGTATTGGCGGTGGTTCGGTTTTGGCCTTTCTTTTTTCTTCTAGTAAAGCGCGACGCTTTTCCCGCATTTTCTCAAAGGCTTGTATTTGTTTTTCGGACCTCGCTTTTTTGGGAGCAGTTAATGGGCTTGGTTTTTTTGCGGGTTTGGGTGGTTCGGGTTCTGTGACTGGTTCTGTAGGCTGGCTGGGTTCGTCTTCGACCTTCTTTTCAATCTCGTCATCGCTACTTGAACTGTCGTTGTCCATTTTTATAATATGTGCCTATAATAAAAATGAAAGTTCTGTCACCTCCGAATCCGTTAGACTCAAAACCAATTAGCAAAAACGACGGAACATTGCGATGGTTTCTCAGTATGTCTGAGAACTCCGATAATATCGAAGAGCCTACTGAAGATTTAGCAGAAATTCCTAAAGTTGAGGCGAGCGGGAATTACTCTGTAATGGAAGACAAAGGTTATCAAAATATGCCCTTGGGTATTGTAGAGCAACTTTTGGGCGTTGATCCAATCTCTGAAGACGATGAAGAGCAACAGAGAATATTGTCATTCATCAAGAAACAAACCTCTTACGGAGAAGAGTTTAGAAGCAAATTCAAGAACTTCCCCGAAGAGTTTTATGAAGCCATTGACCGTGAAGGGTACATTCGCTATGAACACCATATGGATGAATCGGGGAATTACACTCTGTTAAAAAAAACGGGAACATAGTGTATAAATGAATTTTTCAAGACAAGACACAAAGTTAAGAACTTTAGTTGTAAAAGCGGTAGATAAAACAGGCGAGGTATCGGGCGGGCAAGCGACAGCGAGCAAATTTACAACCTACTTGTCAATGGAATGCCCAGGATACGATTATTGCTACATTCAATTAAAACAGGTTCTGATTCGCGCTGGCGACAGCACTGGCTCCAACGATTTCCTTTACCCATATATGGTCAAAGCAAATCTCGGACAAATTGTGGATTCGAACACTAACTCGTATAACGATTTTCTCGGGTCGTTTTACGGCAAAAGGTTAGATAACAAAATGACGCTCAACGAGCAACCGATCATTGAGTTAAACGGAATTCCACACGGTCACTTTGAGTTTAAGATAACTGAAAACGATGGTGATGTACATTTGAATCACCTCGTCATCGAAGACCTCACGCTCGTTTTCTCAGTTTATTATTGTAAGCGCTAAATATATAGATGCCGACCTTAAGCGGACTCAAATCTCAATCACTCGATAGCATTGTGGTGAATGGTCAGGACATTGAGCAAGTGACAAACACATTACAAAACAAACTAGACACGATTCCCGATCCAGTCGAGGGCGACCACACCAAAGTAATCACAGTAGATAGCAGTGGAAATTATATATTAGATGAGGGTGCTACAAGTACATACGATACAACTCTTGACGGCGGTATTGAAGTCGGCACAACTGTGGGAGCATTTAGCAGCGGAGATACTTTAACTGAATTAGGAATAACGGGTTTGACTATTACACAGATTTTAGATAAAATGTTATTTCCAGATACGAACCCGACTATTGGGAACAATAATAGGGGTTCATTATCTTTTACTAATTGGTCTTCTGGAACAGTTCAAGTAAATACAGAAGAAAACTCTAATATAACAATCAATATAA
>JACLAA010007811.1_pt1 | contig 15472 bp, 9 predicted proteins | sample 8027891 | NCBI WGS metagenome assembly JACLAA01 (sample SAMN15724900, study PRJNA655200) | protist metagenome | isolation source: fluorescence activated cell sorting (FACS) single amplified genomes of... | place: Spain: Blaines Bay Microbial Observatory, Mediterranean Sea | collected 2016-01-19 | reverse complement strand
CATTTATTCAAAAATCACGCGCAGAGAGAGAGAGATAAGATACAGAACCTACGACGAACGCGAACAAAAGTTTGAGAAGAAGAAAAAAAGGTAATCATCATGCTCACGGAGAAAGAAAAGCGCGAGGCGAAGCAACTCGACAGAGAGTCGTACAACGTCTCCTTGTACGACCAACCTCCGAACGAGGACATCAAGCTGGAAGAATTTGAAAAGTACGCGTTAGATCGCGTGCGATTGTTAACCGCGATTGAAAACGCGCTCAGTTCTGGGAAGAAACCGGAGGAATTGCAAGAACTGATCAAGGAGAAAACGAAGAGTTTGAAATTAGAACCGAAATCGATCGCGGACGAGGTTTCGCATTACGCGCTGCGATTGGCGTTTTGCAGGACGGAGAGTTTACGGAGACAGTTTTTGACGAGCGAGGTGCAACTGTTTAAAGCGAGGTTTCGCGAGATGAAGGGCGCGGACAAAGCGAAGTTTATCGAGCACGAGTTGGATTACAACTCGATGGATTCGAAGGAGTTTGAAAAGTTGAAAGACGAGTTGATGGACGTCTTGTGTCAAGCGAGATCGACTGGGCCTAGAGGCAAAGACAGGGAACAGTGGATGATGAGTGAACACAAAAGAAGTAAATATTACAAAGTCAAATTTGAAAACGTCTATCAGTTGGTCAAGATGAGAGACGTTTTGGTCAAGAAAGGATTCGCGTACGTGCACGAAAGCGCGGTAGATGCGATCGTGATGACTGAGTTTAGGGCGAAATTGAGCAAGAATTTGGGTTTAGCCGCGAAGAGGTGGAACGCGTTTGTCGAGAGCGACGAGAGGGCGAGGTTGGTGCCGGTGATCAACTCGTTGAGGACGAAAGAGTTGGGGAGGTCGGATTACGGCAGCGATAACGCGAACGGTGGTCCGTCTGGCACGGGAATAGTCTTGAACAAAGAGTTGCAGCGGTTGGCGGAAGAGTCGTTCCCGTTGTGCGCGAAGAATCTGTTCAAAGCGGTGAAACACGAACACCACTTGAGGCACGAAGGCAGACGACAGTTGCAGTTGTATTTGAAAGGCATCGGTTTACCGTTGGAAGAAGCGTTGGTGTTTTTCAAAACCGAGTTTACCAAGAAACCTGGGTGCAACAACGAGAAGTTCGAGAAAGATTACGCGTATGGCGTGAGACACTCGTACGGTAAGGAAGGGAAGAGGGTCGATTACACGCCGCACTCGTGCATGAAGTGCATCGCGGCCAACCCGAGTAAAGGCGAGTACCACGGATGTCCGTTTAAGACGTTCTCCGAGGAAGCTTTAGGAGCAGCTTTGAGCCAAATGAAAATTGAACCGAGCAAAGTGACGGACATCGTGAAGAAAGCGAAGAATAAACACTACCAACTCGCGTGCTCAGACGTGTTTGAAGCCGTGCACGGCGGCGAGTTCATCGAGGGCGGTTTGCATCACCCGAATCAGTATTACGAACAGTCCAGGAAGGTGTTGAACCCAAAGACAAATGAAGATAGCGACGGTAAGGAAAAGCAAGCGGTGCCGACGCCGCCGCAACAAAAGGAAGAACAAACTGCTGCTGCTGCTGCTGCTCCGAAAGTTGTCGCCGCGTGAGGTGAAAACGACAGATCTCACGTGAAGAGAGAGAAAGATAGTTCACGCGAGCGGTTGTACTTTTAAATAACATGAAACCTCTACCAGTGGTACTAAAAACACACCGAATACGAGTACTAGTAAATATATATTCACATCTTTATTCTATTTCTTCCTCTTCTACGTTCTATTTATTCTTTGCTACCTCTAACTTTCTATTTTACAAACCTACCTTCAAGAAACGCTCTCGTGATTTCAACATTCATTTTCCTGTTCGCTTGCGTGAACAAGACTCTCTCCACCGCGCTCCCTTCTTTTCTCTCCTCGCGTTCTTCTCCTACTCCATCTTCTTCCCCGCTCGCTGCTTCTTGAAACCCGACTCCCGTAAACATCTCCATCATCTGCCTCTCGCTAAAAAATCGCGCTAAAGTGCCATCGCTCCTTCGGTAAGCCTCCCGCTCGTCTTCCATGACTACTTTCCTTCCCGGATTAAAGTCGGACGAGGCCTTGTTCTTTTCGTCGTCGTCCGCGTAGTCTCTCACTAAAGCTACCCCGCCGTTCCTCAACACCCTTCTAACCTCCATCAAACAATTCCTAATCTCTGCGTCGTTTAACGCGGAGAGAAAAAAACACATCAAAACAACATCGAACGATTCGTCTTTCATCGACACCAAACACCCTCTTTCCCCGGCGTCGACCACAAACGCTTTCGAAATCCTACGCTCGTCGTAATCGACGTGTAACTTCAACTGCTCGATGGCGGTTTCGCTCACATCCGCGCATTGAAATCGTAAGTTTGGATTCGCTCGTAGCAACGGAAACATCGCGTTCCCAACCCCAACGCCAATCTCGAAAACATCAAGCGCGGGAAGCGTTTTCATTTTCTCCTCGAGCTCCTCGGGACTGACATTTTCCACGAACCCTTCGAATTCCACGTCGTTCATTAAATCTCGTTTGAACGATTTCCGCAAATAGTGTCGGTCTCTGAAAAAGTTCGATCGGTGGTTTTGGTAGAACAGTTCCCAGGCATTCGTGTTGTTGGTGTTGTTGCTGTTGTTTTTGTCCTTCGATGGTGAGGAGGAGGAGGATGCGCGGAGTAAACAACCCCTAATTTGGGGAACAACACCACCACCCCTTTTGCTGATGACATTGGAGAGACTTTGAGAGGGAGAACACTTTCGAGCGCTGCTGCTGCAAAAACAACAGCGCCGAGAAAACAAATTCCTCGTCGTCGTCTTTCTCGTCGTCGTCGCGAGTACCACCACTTTCGCGCCGTTAAAGTTTTTGCCGCAGAACAACAGCCGCATTTTTCTTTCTCTCCTTTTGTTACGTCTCTCGAGTCGAAACGAGATAGGGGAGTGGGGAAAACGAGAGGAGAAAAGAGTAAAAAATACACGAACACACACACATCATCTTAATAAAAGAGCGTTTTGAGATACAACGCGCGCAGATACAATGTCTGTCATACGGCGCCACCATTGCGTGCACACGACGAAAGAGAGATGCGCGCGTTTGCGCGGAGGTTTTGTGTGCGATTCGGTACATTTTAAACCCGTTTTGAGAGTTGGTCTAACCAAGACATCGTTAGGTAAAACTTCTTTTTAATTATATGTATACGAGAGCGAATAATCACGCGCGCGTTTCTGTTGCGTAGGATCGTGCAACTTCTTGGACCGATGCTCGGATTTAAAATGTCCGTACGTGCACTACGTGTTGGATGATGCGAGAGCGAACGAGGAGTCCATCTATTTCCAGCAAAGAGACCGACTCAAAGTTGTCTCTCCAGAGGAAGAAGGAGGAGAGGAGAAGAGGCAAAGAGAGGAACTCGCGAGTGTTCTTGGACCGATTTCACCCGTATCTGCGATACAGGCGGATTTGAGAGGCTTTGCGTTGGAGAAAATCTGCGGCGGAGAAAATTTTCGCGCCGTTTTGATAGATCCGCCGTGGTCGATATCCATGGCGTTGCCGTTTCCTTCTTTGCGAGACGGCGAAATTGAGAGTTTAAAGATCGCGAGCGTTTTGGATCGATCGCGAGTGTGTTACGTGTTTTTGTGGGCGACGCAAAGGAAAACGCCGTTGGCGAGAGAGATTTTGCAAAAATGGGCGTCGAAAGCGAGGATGCGCGTGGTGACGCACGATCTCGTTTGGGTGAAGTTGAATCAGCTCAACAGACTGGTAAGCGCTGGGCGAACTGGTTACTATTTCAACCACGCGAAGGAGACTTGCGTTGTTGGGGTGTATCATCCCGTCCTTGGTCAAGAAGAAAGAGAACAAGAGAGAGAAGAAGAAGTAAAGGAAGGAGACGGAAGCGAGAATATCAATACAAACACAATCAACAACGATACCGTACGCTTTCCGTTCAAAGACTCGGACGTGATATGCGCGAAAGTTCGAGAAATTTCGAGGAAACCGGATGAAATCTACGGCGTAATCGAACGCTTACTCGGGCCAAACTCGAAGAAACTCGAACTGTTTGCTCGCAATTGGAACGTCTCGAGCGCGAGAAAATATCAGAATTGGGTCTGTATCGGCAACCAGATTCAAAAAACGGTGATAATGGATCGCGAAATCTCGAGAAAGTTTGATAAGGAATATCCCGAGTTTGCGAGTACGAAAAGTTGAAAGGAGGAGAAGAGCGCGCTCTCTCAAAAATTCTTGAGTCATCACGAAGAAGAAATAACACATACAGTCACCCACGCATTCACATGCGTTATTAAAAAATCATGCCTCTGGCACGTACATCTCGCCCGCCTCTTCCGCTTCTAAAGCCGCTTTCTCGATCTTCTCTATCGCCATCCTCGTCCTCGATTCTTTTTTCTTCATGCCGTCTGTTTTCAAAACCCCCGCGTTCCTGGCCGAATCAATCTCGCTCTCTAACATAGAAACTCTCTGATACAAGAGCACCATGGTCAATAAACACGAAATCAACGACACGGCGACGACAATTGCCCTGGGATCGCTAAACCATGATTTCTTCCCGCCGCTACTACTACTTCCGCTAAAATTCTTCCTCTTCTTTTTCCCCGCCGACGCGGCTAAAAGCGTCTCCTCGTCCTCGTACGAATCGTCCAATCCCTCGTTGTTACCACTACCCGCCGGATTCAATTTCTTCGAGTACGCGTACGGTAAAACTTTTTGCATCTGTCTCGTCGCCATGCTCGTCCTTCGCTTATACTTCTCCGCGTCGTCGTCGCCGTCTTTCTCGTTACTACTAGTATTCGCGTTATTTTGATCGAGGACAGAGTTTCGCGACGACGACGACGCGTTATTATTGCTTTCGTCTCGTTTATTATTCAAGCCGCCGGACGTTGAAATCGTCTGTGCGGTCGACCCGTATCCTCCGTTCGCCGTTTGAACCTCCTCCTCCCGAAACTCCTCAACCTCCAAATCTTCGATGTCTAACAAATCCTCCACGGATTTCACCAACATCCCGGACCCTTTGTGCCGGATGGATTTAATCCCAAACTTCAGCTGCAATCGATTGGCGACTTGCGTCTTAAACTCCGCGAAAGACGTCGTCAGAGGGTCCACGCCTAACGCGCGTTTCCGCCTCGTCCGCGGGTTTAAATTCGAATTAGTATTCGCCTCCGTCTCCGATGAGGATGATGATGCTTTTAAAGAAACGAACACGACGCGTTTGTTGTCCTGATGACTCATGTTCGTCCTCTCGAGTTATGAATACTACTACTACTACTAATAATAATAATAATGATAATAATAATCAAAACGAGGGCAACACTCTCTCTTTCTCTCTCTCTTCTCTCTCTCTCTCTCTCTCTCTGAAGAACAAGAGAGAGAGAAAGCTTCTAGCTTCTTTCTTTACGCGCGAGTTGATCTCTTTCTCTCTCTCTCTCTCTCTCTTTCTCTCAGGAGTTTCAAAGCTACTATTTAGGGTTACAAATGAAACCCTAACTACTCAATGTGCTTCTTTCATCGAAGGAAAGAAAATCACCTCAAAACCACATCACGAGAATAGAAGAGCTTTTAAAGCTCCTCGGAAAGAGTTCTTCGTGGCGCCGCTGCTCAGAAGAAGAATAAGAATAAGAAAAAGGGTGTTTTTGGGTGTTCTTTTTAATCCCTTCCTCTCTGAAACTCGCTTTTCAAGAAGAAGCAGAGGCGAAAGAAATCATCATCATCACTCCAAAGTTTGTGTTCTTTTGTGTTTTGAAAATTCAAAACGAAAACATTCTTCGCGAAGAAGAAGAGAAACACCACGCTGCTCTGCTGTTGTTGTTGTCGTGCATCGTCGTCGTCGAAAAAGGAGAGAGTCATCGGAGAGAGAGAGAGAGAAAGTGGACGAAGCGCTCTTCGATTTTAAACGGTCTTCTTCGATAGAGTGTTTGGTTTGATTGCACGAGGAGAGGGAGAGATGAGTTCGAACAACAACGACGACCCGTTCGGGGAAGAAGACGCGAATAATAATAACAACAACAACAACAACAACGACGACGACGACCCCAACGCAGAAGAGAACGAGGAAAGAAGAGTGGAAGAGGAATTCGTGATGGCACAGATCCCGAATGAAGACGAGGACGAAGAGGACGACGCAGACGACTTCGACGAGGACGACGAAAACGAAGACGGCGAAGACTTGATGGATAACATGGAACGCGATTACGAAGTCATGCCGCATTTGGATCAATACGAACAAGACGGGATGGTTGGAGAAGAGGAGGAGGAAGAGTTTGACGTGGAACAAGCGTTGGAGGCGAGGTTGAAAGCGGAGGAGGAGATGAATGAGAGAGATCAGGAGTACGCGGGAGGGAGAGGAGGGATGACGGGGAGAGCTCTCCCAAGAGCGTTGGATGACGACGACGAAGATCAACAGTGGAGGAGAAGAAAGAGGATGAAAGCAGCGCAGGCGGCGCATGAAGGCGAGGACCCCTTGGAGGAGGGTTTGTTAGATGACGAGGAGTACGACGTGAACATTGATAATTACGATTGTCCGTTGCGAGAGTGGATTACGAAAGAGAGAACCATCGTGGAAATTAAGAGACGGTTTTCGCGATTTTTGAGACGGTTTAAAGTTGGTGACGTCGAAGAGAACGACGGAAACGATAGCACGAGAGAGGATCTCTTTTACAGGAGGAAGATGCGAGAGATGTGCGTGGCGAATAGACAATCGCTGAACGTCTCGTTCATCCATCTCTCGAAAAAGGACCGGACAATCGCGACGTGGGTGGCAGACGCGCCGTCGCTCATGTTGCCGATATTGGACGAGGTGTTGAAGAAAGAAGTGTTGAAGATGTATCCCGCGTACGAAGATATCCATCCGGAAGTGTTTGTGAGAATTTCCGAATTGCCGATTGTCGATCAAATTCGAGACATTCGTCAATCGCATTTGAATTGTATGATTAAAATTACCGGCGTCGTCACGAGGCGTTCGAGCGTGTTTCCGCAGTTAAGGAACGTGACGTTTAAATGCGAAAGGTGCAAATATTTGCTCGGGCCAATTCAACAAAACGCTACCGATCCTGTGAAACCAGGGAATTGTCCTGAGTGTCAAGGAAGAGGACCGTGGACGGTGGACGTGGAGAGAACGGTGTACAGAAACTACCAGAAAATGACGTTGCAGGAATCGCCCGGGTCGGTTCCGGCTGGTCGATTACCTCGCTCGAAAGAAATTATCGTTTTAAACGATTTGATCGATTTGGCGAGACCAGGTGATGAGATTGACGTGACTGGTATTTACGTAAATTCCTTCGACGCGAGTCAAATCAAACAAAGAAACGGCTTCCCGGTGTTTAGCACGCACGTGGAGGTGAACCACATCTTGCGAAAAGGGGACGCGTTCGCCACGCAAAACTTAACCGACGACGATAAGCACGCAATAAGGGAGTTATCCCAGGACCCGAGGATTGTCCAACGCATCATCAACTCCATCGCGCCGTCCATCCACGGGCATGAAAACATCAAAACCGGCATCGCGATGGCTATTTTCGGCGGTCAAGAAAAGTTGGTGAAAGGCAAAACGAAACTGAGGGGTGATATTAACGTGCTCTTGCTAGGCGACCCGGGAGTAGCGAAATCGCAGTTTTTAAAGTACGTGGAGAAAACGGCAAACAGGTGCGTGTATACGACTGGGAAAGGCGCTTCCGCGGTTGGTTTGACCGCCGCGGTGCATAAAGATCCAATCACTCGAGAGTGGGTGTTAGAAGGTGGCGCGTTAGTCTTAGCCGATCGAGGCGTGTGTTTGATCGATGAGTTTGATAAAATGAATGACCAAGATCGAGTGTCTATCCACGAGGCTATGGAACAACAATCGATTTCCATCTCGAAAGCGGGGATCGTGACGAGTTTACAGGCGAGATGTTCGGTAATTTCCGCGGCGAACCCAATCGGCGGAAGATACGATTCTTCGCGAACCTTTAGCGATAATGTGGAACTTACGGACCCTATATTGTCTCGATTTGACGTGTTGTGCGTCGTAAAAGATGTCATCGATCCCATCACAGACAGGCGCTTGGCAGAGTTTGTGGTGAACAGTCACGTCAAGGCGCACCCGAAAAATTTTGACGACGAAGACGGCGTCGCCGCCGGCTTCGGTAATAGTACGAACAACGATGAAGATGTCGCGGAAGCGCTCGATCAAGAAATGCTGAAAAAATACATCTCTTACGCCAAGCGGTTCGTCCATCCGAAGATTAAACTCCAAGACACGCCAAAGATTGCGCAAGTGTACTCGGAACTTCGTAAAGAATCCGTAACGAGGGAAGGTATGCCCGTAGCCGTTCGTCACTTGGAAAGTACGATTCGTATGGCAGAAGCGAGAGCGCGCATGCGTTTGTCGCTAAGCGTGAGCCCGGAGGATATAGATCACGCGATTTCCGTCATGTTGGATTCTTTCATCGGCACGCAGAAGCAATCGGTTCAAAAATCTTTGAGGAAGAAATTTGCCAGGTACGCGCACTTCCACCGCGATTTCGATTCGCTCTTGATGGAGATTTTACGCGGGATTTTTCGCGAGATGAATCGACTCGATCGAGAGGAAGAACCGATTAAGTGCCACTTGTTGGAACACCGAGCGAAAGAGTATGGGGTGATGGATTTGAACCCTTTTTACAGGTCGCAAACGTTCCTCCAGGCAAAATTCACGCACGATCCGGAATTGAATGTGATCATCCCTCCCGCGCGCTAAAATTTACACGAGAGGAGGATAAAAATGAGAGAGTCGTAAAACGCAAGCAAGCCAAGCAAGCAAACAGAATGAGAGTTAACTCGTAAAATAGTAAAAAGTAATTCAATCAAAAATATCAACTACTCCGTAAAATATCACCACGTCGCCTGCGCGTCTTCGAACGCCTCCTCATCCGCGGTCACTTTTTCGCCAGTCATGGCTTCTTTCATTGCACTCTTTGGTCGTCGCCACCATCGAATAACTTGCTGTAGGAACGCCGCGAACACGACGACGGCAATCGTCAACGTCAACTTTCGATTCCGGTTCATCCAATCGATTTGCGTCTTGAATCGTCCGTAGAATTTCGTTCCAAACGCGGCAACTTTCATAAACTTTTGCATAGTCTCCGGTTTCACGTTCTTGAGCTGCTGCGCGGCTTGTTCCGCCTGTTTGTCGCTCATAGGCATCCCGGCCGCCGTACTCATTTGCTTGATTTGCTCCGGGTTTACGTTCTTCATCATCTCCGCCACAGCTTTTTGCATTTTCGGGTCGCCCATTTTCTCTTGCATTTTCTTCATCGTATCGGCGGTAGGCATGCCATCTGGACCCATACCACCTCCTTGCATGTCCGCAGCCACGGACATCATCGCTTCCATCGTTTCTGGCGACATGTTCTTCATCATTTCCGCGGCTTGTTGCATCATTTCCGGCGACATGCCTCCCGGCGGCATTTGAGGAGGAAAGCCCGCGTTTGCGGAAGTCGCCGCCGCCGTCCCACTCGACGCTCGCTCCTCTCCGACATCCTCGAAGGCGCCATCTACCAAGCCTTCTCCTTCTTCTCCTTCGTCTTTCTCGAACGTGTCAAATTCAGGGCACTTAATCTCCACCACCATTCCGGCTTTTTCCATCTCCTCCTCGCACTTCTCCAACTCCCCTCGAACAATCTCATCCTCCGGCGATAACTTCACCGCCCTCTTTAAATCCTTCCACGCCAGCTCTAAGTTCTTCAACTGAAAATACCCTTGGCCTCGTCTATAATACGCCTTCAAACTCGTATTTTCAATCTTCAACACCTCCTCGCACCTCTCGATGGCTTCTTCGTGCCTCCCGACTTTATTCATGCACAACGCGCTGTTCAACAAGCACGATTTCTTCAACGTTTGCGCCTCCGGATCTCTGTACGCTTTCATATTCTCTCTCACCCGTTCGTACTTCTCGATGGCGTCCGCGTACTTCCCTTCCCCGACGAGCGCGTTCCCGGCTTTTTTCAACCGATTCGAACCTTCGTGTTTATACTTTTGCTCCGCCTGAGCCTGTTTCGAAGCGAATTCCATCTGTTGTTTCATCTGTTCCGGGGTCATGTTCTTCATCTGTTCCGCGGCTTGTTTCATCTGTTCCGGGGTCATGTTCTTCATCGCGTCCATCGCGCCCGGTGGGATGTTTGGCATCCCGCCGAGTCCTCCGCCAACTCCGCCGCCCATCTTGCTCGCCATCTGTTGCATCTGTTGCATCTGTTGCGGCGTCATGTTTTCCATCATCTTTTGCGCTTGGCTCATCATTTCCGGCGTGAACATGTTCGGGTTCATTTTGACGACTGAGAGCGATCGCACGCGGCAGATCTTCTTCGTTTGTCAGCTGGAAAGTTGTGTGGTGTAAAGAGAGGTTCGTTGTGTCGCGACGACGCAAGAAAACCGTGAAGATTGTTCAAAAGTAAAAAACACTAAATTTACATTACGGATGGAATAAGAGTTTTCTTTAGAGTACGAACAGATCAGAGTTTATACTTTTTCGGTGGTTACAACTGACTGGCGAACATTGGTTTCGAGCGCTCCTCCCCTTCGGAAGGTTCCTTCGGCTTTTCGTCGGACTTCTTTTTCTTCTTCTTTTTCTTTCCTCCCGTTCCGCTCCCGTAGGCGTCGGGCGCGCTTCGAGAAGGAAAGGCGGTTTCTCGCGCCTCGAGACCTTCTTCTCCGACGCGTTCTTCAGCTCCCTTCGTATCGTCGTCGTCGTCCGAGAATAGCGAGGACATTTTTCGAGGCGTTTTTGGTTGTTCTTCTTCTTCCTCTTCTTTTCCCGATGGTGCTTCTTCGCTCAACTTGCTCATCCCTTTGTTCTTCGTATTCTTCAATTTTATTTGTTGCTCTTTGAACTTGTTCATTTTTTGTTGCTGCGCTTCGGAAAGTTGGGAGAAGCCGGAAACTTCCGATTCGAGGTCTTCGTCGTCTTCGTCTTCGTCTTCGTCAACGTCGAGATCGTCGTCGAGATCGTCGTCGAGCTTCACGAGTTCCTCGAGCGAAATATTCTTCGGTGTGTTATTATCCTCGCCGGCGGTGGCCGAGCGAGCCGCCGTGGTCGTCGAAGTCATACCCGAAGCTGTCCCCGAAGTCATCGAAGTTCTTTTATTTTCAATCCTGATTTTCAACGCACCGAGTCCTCTACCTTTATCGTCAGGTCGATCGTGTTCTTTCCCATCTGGTTTTGGTGCTGGCGTTTTAATCGTCAAGCCGGTCAAACTGTGCGGACGAAAGGCGAGAATGTTCTCGTGCGACTCTCTTCGTTTGTGGCCGGGGATACCGCCGGTGCTGCTGCTCTTCGATTGTCCTTTTCCCGATAAGTCGCTGTCGTTATCGCCATAGAGACTATCGCGTTCATTTTCACCGGGAATGTACGGATCATCGGCTTCGTTGTATTGCGACGAAGCTACGGACGTAAGCGATCCGCTCTCTTTTGAGCGAGAAGGAGTTCCTCCGAAACCAAAGAACGAGTTCCTCTCTGGTTCATCTTGCGCGTTTACCGCTGCTTCCAAATGCTCGTCTTGCAAATACTGCGAAAACTTTGATCGTTTCACTTCGAGCGCGTTATCGCCTTTACCTAAACTCCACGCGCCTGGCGTCGTGACTGTTTGTAACAACTCTAAAATTCGCACAAACTCCGGACGATCGCAAGATTCTCGCGACCAACAATCTAAAAGCAACTCCTCCATCTCCGTCTCCACCCAACTCGGAATTTTCGGTCGGTGATGCAAGAAGGCGACTTTCCCGACGATTTGTACCGGGTCTTTCAACTCGTGCCACGGGTAGTTCAACGTGATGAGCTCCCACAAAATTATACCGAAGGAGTACACGTCCGAGAGTTCGTCCACGTTATCGTTTCTCAACGCTTCCGGGGACATCCACTCGGGAGTACCTCCAGCCGTTTCCAACTCCGGGTTGGATTTCTGCAAGTACGCTCTGTACTTGATTCGACTCATGCCGAAATCAGAAATTTTCAAATTCCATTTCGAGTCGACTAATAAATTCGCCGGTTTCAAATCGTGATGTACGATTGGAGGCGATCGAGAGTGGAGGTAAGACATTCCCCGGGCGCAATCTGTGGCCATTTGTAAACGCAAGCGACCGTTATCGGCGACAGTTTCGCGGACAACGTTATCGTAATCGTGCAAAATGGAGTGCAAATTGCCTCTTTTCATGAGTTCGGTGACGATGCACATGGAAGGTGCGTCGACGACGGCGCCTAAAAACAGAACAATGTTTGGGTGTCGCAAATCGCGCATCAATCGGATTTCCGCCGCAAATTCTTTTATCGTGTTGTGCGTGGCAACGTCGAGCGTTTTCTTTACGGCGACATTCGTGCCATGCCACTTGGCTTTGTATACTTTCCCGAACGAACCGATGCCAATTTTCTTGCCAAAGATCAAATCGTTGATCGATATCGACCACGACCCGGCGGCTTTAATCAACGCGCGCGAGGAGCGCCGCTCGAGCTGTTCGGCCCAAGCTGATGCGGATATGTTGTTTTGGAACATGTGCGATTTCTTCTTCTTCTTCCCATTCGTTGGCGTGGCGTCGTATTTTTTCACCTCTTCAAGCAGCGCGTCGTTCTGAAACGTGACGGATTTTTTCGATCCTCCAGTTGTTCGCGGGCTGTTTACGTTTTGCAAATTTTTATTATGAGGCGGTGGCGTGCTCATCCCACTTTCTCCCTCTTTTTGTTGTTGCTCCGTAATCTTATTCGCATCATCCAACACTTTTTGCTGCGCAGCCGAGAATGCCGAATGAATCGCCGATCGCTTCATCGAACTTTGCTTTGGTCGCGCGTTGGGATCAAACGGCGGCTTCGCGGCTGAATACTTCGTCGCGCCGCTCGGACTCGAAACCGGAGGTGGTTTCTTCGAACCGATCGACGGACTGCTCGATGTTCTAACCAGTTCGCTTCTCGGAGAAGATGTGAACACGCCATTTTTCTGTTTCTGTGCAGCTCTCGCACTTCGCGGGGTACTTCCTGGCGACCTTTGATTCGGCGCCGGCGAAAGACTTCGGTTTCTGAATCTCACCGACCCGGAGCCAGTTCGGACTAATCCTCGCGAAGAGGGTTGGTTTCTACTTGCGGGGCTACCTGTACTACGATCATCCGTGCTAGGAGGAATGCCATTTTGCGGATCGAGTGATAAGGAATCCTCGGAATCGTTGTGTTTAAGCATCGACGCGTGCGTCTTCAAGCCGCTACTGCTCGCTCCGCCGTGCATTCTATTTCGACCGTTCTCTACATATTCGCTATCGTCGTCGTTGTCGTTGAAAACATCGTCGTCGTCGTACTCATCCGATTCTAACTCGCTCTCTTCTGATTCTTCATCCGTCGTAATCGAAGGCGACCCAACCGTCGGGCTGAGTTGGTGCCGCTGATGTCGATCGCCATCCGTTCGCGCGAAATAGTCTCTGCTCTCTCTTTTATTTTTCCCAAATCTTTTACTTTCCTTGCTACCGTATTGATAGTCATCGCTTGAAATTCTCGGCGATGGTGGTTGAATCGCGTACCCAGTCGTTTCCGCGCTATTTTCGTTCGTAATCGCCTTCCTTTGATTCGAAGGGTTGCTACCGTTCTCTCGCTGTTTTTGCTGCTCGTGTTCTCTCTGTTCTTGGATTTGTTGCTCTTTTTCTGCTCGCTCTCGATGCATTGCCGCGGTTCTGTTCAACACTTCCAACCACAACGCTTTATCTTTCAAAGTTTCGCATCTCACAATCTTGTGCGAGTACCCTTCCGGTCGGCAGCACGCTCCCGTCAACGCCTCGACGAGATTTTGCGGCGTAGAAGTGGACGAGCTCCCGTGCCGGCTCGATTTTTTCGGGTACAACAACAAATCGATCGCAATCGCCGTTTGTCCGTACTCAAACGCATCTCGCGCCGCTAAAACGGTCCCATACCCGTACATTCGTGAAAACCCTTTCCCCCAAAACAGATGGTTATCGTACAGCACGAAATGTCTCAACTTCCACGACGCGTCGTTTCTGCCGGACGAACCGAACCCTCGCATCAAATTGCTGAACCAGTTCCCTCTAATTTCCGTGTATTTCTCCAAAGTACCTTCTTTCGAAGGCACCGTCGGTAACCAAATCATAAACTTCGGCATTTGCGTGGGGATGCTGTCCAACGACGTACCTTCCGCGGTCGTCGTCGGCGTGTTTGGCGTTTCCTGTTGATTGTTTTCCACGGCGTTCAAACCGCTGCTCCCTAGGCTACTCTCGTTCGAACTGTTCGTATCCGTGTTCGACAATAAATCAGACGAACCTCTGCTCTTCGCGATAACGTTTCCGTTCTCGTCCAATTCGGTCATCGTGTCGTCCTCCACGGCTTGATCCAACGATAACAAACTCTCCAACTTTTCCTTCAACTGCTCTTTCTTTGATTGATTATTCGCGGCTTCCAATCGAAGCCGCTGTCTCAACATCCTCTCCTCGTTCGCTTCGTCGTACTCGTCAGAACCGGGAGAAGAATCGCACGACCCGTTCTGCACGTCGTCGTCGTCGTCGTACGTGCCCGTATCAGCACTATCGTCGCTACTCGTACTGCGAAAGAAGTTCCTTCCGCCGCCCAAAGACGCGTTCTCGTTCATACCGCCGCCTCCGCTCGTCGTTTCTCTCCCGTCGCTTCCGAGACTCGCATTCTCTCCGTCGGCGTTGGCGTTGTTCAAAACTAACTCGTTCAACTTCTCGATCGAACTCAGCCTGAGCCTTTGCAAGTCCGATAAAGGTTCGCTCAACCGAGCGTATAAGTTTGCGTCTGTTTCTTCGTCTCTCTGGTCGTCGCGGTTCGTCGTCTTCGTATTCGCACCACCACCACCATCACCACCACCAGCAGTTGAAGAAGACGGATGATGATGAGAACCCCGGCGACGATTTTGAGGAGGCGCGGCGTTGTTTCGCGAGGAACTCATGCTATTCTCACGATGAAGTTCTCGTTCTTGTTCGTGTTGTCCTTCTTTTTCGCAGAACTACGCTCCCGAGACGAACAAGAAGCGCGCTGAGTGTGTCTCCGATGTGATCTTTCCCCGGGGGTGTCCCTTCAGATATTTTCTTATCGCGCGGAATAGAACTCCTCTCTCTCTCTCTCTCTCTCTCTTTGTTCGGTAACGAACGCACGTATCGCGCGAAACCCTTTTCAGCGATGCAAAGAACGCGACTAAAAAAAGAGAGAAAACGAGCGACGGAGTGTTGCTCTTTTGTCGCGCAAAGAAAGAAGCGGATTATGATGCTTTTTGCCTGGTAGGAGTGACCTTTGGAGGATACGCCAGCGGGGTCTTTTACTACGCGCTTACTACATTTAAAACTAAAGATAGGTTTACTCTAACAAAAGAGCTACGAATGATGGTGTCGATGAGTTTACACACGCAAACGCATAGTATCGCATCGTCACGACCAAACGGTCATCGCCCATCTTCTTTTAAACGAGGGCGCGACGCCGTGCAAAATCCTGCGCGAATCGAAGAGGACGAGACGA
>JACLAA010004653.1_pt1 | contig 15481 bp, 7 predicted proteins | sample 8027891 | NCBI WGS metagenome assembly JACLAA01 (sample SAMN15724900, study PRJNA655200) | protist metagenome | isolation source: fluorescence activated cell sorting (FACS) single amplified genomes of... | place: Spain: Blaines Bay Microbial Observatory, Mediterranean Sea | collected 2016-01-19 | reverse complement strand
TATGCACAATCATTCTGTCTAGCGCAAGTGTACGTAAAATCACAATTCCAGCCAAACGTCGAGAGCGCTTCGTCCACGCGCCCGAGAGGGGAAAGAAAGACGGAAAGTTTAAAGGCTCGCGCGGTCGCTACGAGTGATCGAAGGCATCTGAGCGTGATCGGAGACGTACGTTAGAGTCGCGTTAGAGTCTACTTACAGATCTGAGAACATCAGTCGTTTACAGGATCATTTGACAACGCTATCTTGGTGTTACAAAAGGGTATCTGTCTGTCTGTGGCGGCGATATACATATTCAAAAGGCGCCGTGAGCTCAAATTTTCGCGCCGGCGTCGTCGGAGCGTAAACGCGCGCTCTGATACTCCACGACCATCCAATAGGAGCGCGCGAACGGTGTGAACCTTCCGCCGTGGTCCAGTTGAACACGTACTAAGGGCGGGATGCGTGGAGTGGAGTGGTACTTGGAGCTGTCTGGAACTACGCGACGGCGAATTCGAATCGCTATTCCCCTTGGAGGGGACCTAAGGAAAAGCGTCGGCGCCTTCGCCGCCTCCTGTGCGCCACCTAGAGGACGTCAGACTCTCTCACAACGCTCCAGAGCACACAGAGAGTGTCCGCGGTACACTCAGGGCTTCCAAGCGCTCATCATATCAATCATCTCGTGGAATTTTATGTGGGCACTTGCTCTGAGGCCCCGATACGCAGAGAGCCTTCGGCGCCCTGGGCGAAAACGCCGCCGCTCAACGCGGCGCTACGACGGCCTCCACAGCAGTCAGAGAGACTCTGATGGAACCAATGAAGCGCCCGAGTTCGACCCAGACCAATCCGATCTCCTCTCGGCGCGCACAATTCGCTCGTAACATTGTAACACCATACCTAAAGATGGTGTTGGTACTTATGTAGCTTCTCGAACTCGTCGCGAAGTCTCTTTCCTTGCTTTGCTCCGCAAAAATCGCGGAGAAGAACGGACGCTTTCGCGGGGCTTTGCGCCACATCTCTCCATGATCGAGAGCATCTACTCGGTCCTACATACCCAAGTGCGCACTCACAGCGAGTATGAGCGTCAAAATCGATCAAAAAATTGCTCCAGAAGAATAAAGTCTCACCCGCTTCTCTCGCTTGGAAGGCGGCAAATTAATGAATTGTCGTATCGAAGAGGTTCCAATTTCCGAAGCAATTTCCTTTCGAATGCGTCCGATTTGAGGTCGTTTAAGCACCTCTAGGATGTCCCAGAACACGTGCCAAGCACTCAGGACGCACTCACCGATCGTTCGACCGTTAAAATCGGCAAAACCCGTCGCTTCATCCACCCTAAAATTTGCCTTTTTTCTGCCTCGAAATAAGCACTCGATCGCCTCCCGCGCTCTCCGCCCGGCGCTCTCGCCGGCGGACGATTTTGCGCCTTCACTAAAGACGAGTAAAAACGCGTTCGAACTCCTTTTTTTCGCGTAAACGCGCAGTTGCTTATCTCTGCTTCACTTTTTGACCGTTTCTGCGCGTCCAAACCACTCACATTTCAGCGTAAACTGTCCTCAAAAATGACTAAAAATGTATCTCTCTCTTTCGTCGTGTGCTTTCCAAGAAAGAGGTCACTCACAGAGAGAAAAAGCCCTCTCTTGGGAGCGCAAACAGTTTCTTTACCCTTGAGCGCGCGTTTACTTGAAACGACCACACACACAACGCCATCTCGAACGCCTCTCTCTCTCTCTCACTTTCTCTCGCTCCGGAAATCATCGTCCTTCTCTTCCTCGTTCCGCGAGAGAGAAAAGGAGACGTATTTTTTCGGTCTTTTGGTTGCTCGCTCTGAGCCGAACTCTTTCCCGTACATTTTCGTCCATTTCAAAAAAGTTGTATTACACGCACGCTCTCTTTTGCTCTCTCTCGCACACACACAAATAGCAAATAGCTTCGTGAAGATGACGATGATATACTACTGCTCTACTGTTTGCGCATTCATCGGGGTTATTCGTGAGAACAAAGAAAGAAAGAGAGCGCAAAGAGCACTTATGGTAGTTTTAATTTTTGTTTGAAAACACCGAATTGATGATCGAAAGGAAGAAAATTTTTGCCGCTTGCGAGAAAAGAGCAGCGGAGAGAACGAGAGACAAAAAAGTAAAAAAAAAGAAAAAAGAGCAAAAAATATTCATCACTCCTCTCGCATCTCTCATCGTTGATCTGATCACACTTTTTTTTCTCGCGCGAGTTTGATCACACAACAACACGCGTAAACAACATCGTAAAAGAATGACGACGATTTTGACGACGACGAAAAGCAACATGGCGAGCGAAGAATCCGATGATGCGACGAGCAAGATCACGATTTTCGTCAAACTCCTCCCAGAACCGAACAACGAGGAGCATAAAAACTTGACTCGGTTTCAAGTTCGAGACTCGAGGTCGAAATATTTAGGAAAAACGTGCGTTTTTCGCGACGTGGAGAAGAAGAAAGAGACTATCTCGGAGTTGAAGAGAAAGGTGGAAAGAGAGACCGGGGAGAAAGTGGAGACGCTGAGAAGAGGTTCGCTTTTGGTGTTGTCGTCGTCGGGTCGTGTGCTCGTTTTTCGTTTGTGTCTCGTCTTTTGCGCTCGGGTTTGAGCTGTTTTTTAAAGCGAGCGTTTTTTGTGTGTTTGATGTTTTGCTGACCTGTCTCTTCTTTCTTTCTTTCTTTCTCGCGAACGCGTGGCGCGCAAACTAAAGGAGGCACGCCGGAAGGAGTAATTCTGGAAGACGAGAAGACTTTAGAAGAGTGCGGTATTACGCGCTCGATGGGTTTGTTCGAGTACCTTTGGGTAGACTCCGCGGAGAATCAGGAGAAGTACAAAGAGGAGAAGGAGCGTATGTATAAGATCTTACCGAACCACGAGAAGTTTTTGGAGGAGTACGCGAAGGAAAATCCAGGTAAAGGCAACGATGAAGACTTAGACGACGAGTTTTTGGAGAGAGGTGCGCCGAATAAGAACTCTAAGTTGTTGCAAGGGAACGCCAAAGACGCGGAGTATTTCAAAGACGCGGAGGAAATTCAAGCGAAAGTGGAGAAAGAATTGGAGGAGTACAACGCGAAGGAAGACGAGGAGAGAGAAAAAATGTTCGGAAAAGGCGACAGAAAAGAGTAAAAGACCGCGCGTGTAACTAACGTAACTGAGCGTCGTTCCGATGATGATTTACTATTCATACATAAATACATTTGAAAGATTATTACAACAATACAACATATAATTTTTTACGCTTCTTCGCGCCGGTGGATTACGCTCGCCTCTGGTTCTTCTTCCTCTTCTTCTTCGGCGGAACTTGTCATGACGTTGTTGTTCAATCGTAACTTTACGATTGAATACTTAGGGACCGACAATCGCGACGGCCTGAGCGCGTAAAATGCGAGCGAGGAGACAATAAATCCGAACGGAATAAACACCGTAATCGCGCCGACGGTCGCGGCAAACGCCAGCGCCGCGACGCAGTTTCGATAGTTTCCATCTTCCCATCGAAGCGTTTCTTTTCGAAGCGTTTCCATGAAATCCGCGAAATAAGAGAGTTGACACTGAACCCAAAAGATAACTTGCATAGTTCTATCGAACAAGGCATCGTTAAGCTGCTTCGGTCCTTTCAATAAACCTTCGTTTTCAAATTCCGTGCCGCGAACGACAGTTGAAAACCAACCGATGGGCGCGTCAAACTTTGAGCCGGGCGGGAAATTCGTAAACTCCGAAGCCGAATCGGAACGCAAAATCTCGTTATTTCTCGATTTTTCCGCTCCAAAGAGACATGCGGACGTCCCATCGTTGTTCGACGAACAGTGCACGACAAAACCAAGACACATGAACGCGACGATGTAGTTCGGAAAGAAGCAAAAGAAGAGCAGCGCGAGATGTAACGAAGCGCTCGAGGCATAATCTCGCCACCGCACCGCTCGTTCGAGCCTTTTCAAAGCGTATGCGAACGGTTGTAACGCTATACTGATTCGTATAACCGCAGCTTTCGCGCGAATAGCATCGATTCCTAACGCCTCTTCTTCTTCGTTCAAGTCGTCCACGTCGCTGCTCGAGGAAGCCGCCGGATCCCGAGGAGGCACCGTCGCAAACTCTCCTATTTTGGCACCTCTCCTTCCCAGTTCCCCCGCCGCCGCAGCGAAGCTCGAATTCGCGCTCGCTAAAGCAGACGAAGACAACGAGGCCGTTGGTGGCATCTTCTCAAACATCAACGTATCAACAATATTTGATGGAAGCTTGTTAATGCCAGCGATTAAAGCCAGGCGTTGCGCTTCTCGCTTCTCTCGCTGTTCGCGATGGTGGCGCGTATTCAAACCACCTCCAAATTTACCGCTGAGATGCGCGAATGCGACAGAAGGATCTCGGACTAAGATATCATCGTCCATATCGTTTATGCCAAAAAAAAGTTGTCGTGCGAGTTGCTTGCCTCTGGCGTAATATCCGACACTCATGGCCGCGTCCTCGAATCCTCCGAAAGAGGACGACGCAGGAATCGCATCCGGGTCGTTCGCATCGCTACCATTCATACTAAACGTGCGACGGAAGAGACCGTTGCTTTTCGCTTTTCTAAACGAGGCTTTGACGGTGAATTCACCAGTCACTTCACTGTCGTCCTCCGAGCGCAACGGAACGGTCGCGACGATATCTCTCCCAAACGACGGGAGCGAGGATGGGTATATCGTGCACACGCCGATGCGTTCGTCCGCTCTCGCTCGATCGAATACTCCGATGTGAACCGGTTTCGTGACGTCCCGAATAGCGACGTCGAATTCTCGTTTCCAACCGGCGGGAGATCTCGCCGAGGCGTTTGGTAACCAAGCCCATGAAAGGTCGTGTCGAATCGCAATCCCTGGAGCCGATCCCGACGGAACGTGTCTCATTTTCAAAATCCGGACGCGCGTAGAACCAACAATTGGAGTGGCGAGCGGGTCAATCGAACGAACAATTCGCGTCGCGACTTTAACTTCGCCCAAATATTCCACATCGTTCGGCTCGATGCTTCTTCCGTTTGTGAAAGATGTATTCGACATCGAGGCGCCATCCGATCGCGCGGCGACGTTACCGGTCGCGCTCGTCACCGTCGTGCCCGATCGATCGGCGCTCTCAGTAGCCGTGAACCCGGACAAGGTCGAAAGCGGTTTTAATTTCGATTTACCCGCGAAAGTAAACTCACCGTTCGCGTCCACGTTGACGCTTGCTTTCACTTTCGCTTTTTTCGGGGATCTCAACAACTTGAACTTGCCATTGCCGAGCGACAACGGAACGCCCGTTCTTTGGTTGATCTTGAAAAAGCTCGATCTAGAGTCTTTGCACACTGTCTTTGGCATTCCAGAGCAATCGATGCAAAATCGTCCAATCTTGACGTTCTTCGCGCCTTCTTTATTCGAGTAGACGTCGATTTTCACGATGGCATTAACGATTGGTTCTTCCACTTCAAAGCAAACGACGTCGCTGTCTTCCGCTTCTTTCATGTTGCCATCGCCGAGAAAGAAACGAGTCGCCGGCTGTCCCGCTTTTTTCGCTTTGAAGATGCCTAAATCTCGCGAGTCGTTCAACAACGAACATCTCAAAACGACGCCGTTAGAATTCTTTCCGGCTTCGGCTTCGGGAATACCCCGCACGCTACTGATGCGCACGAATACTTTACACGTTCTAGGAGCGACTCGAACGATGGGTCGATTCGATACGTCTTTGCGCAACGGACCTTCGCCGAACAAAACGGCTGCTTTCTCATCGTCCGAGGAATCCGCGTCGTCGTCTTCGACGTTGTGCAACGCCATGTGTAAATTCTTTGTTGCTTTCGAGGACGCAAAATCCTTCGACTTGCCGCGCTTGAGCGTTTCCGGTCGAATATTCGGTGCGCCAACCTCGATAGCTTCCGAGCGCGTGCCTAACCAGGCGCGACATCGGATGCTTCCGACACCTTTAGCTCCATTCTTCGTGGCCGGTTTCGGATTTATGTCTTGCAGCGTCGCTTCGATGTTCTTCACCGCGGACAAATTCGCGGTGAAGGGCACAGCCGCGCGCGAGCTCGTTTCTAAAATGGCCAACGGGATCGAAGCTTCACCTAGTGCTAACGTCGCGTAGGTCGTCGTCGATGTTCTGCCCAGGTCCTCGTTCTCTTCGCCGTGCGCTGGCTCTTGAGTTTTCAAAACTGGCACCGTGATGACAACCGCAATGCGCCCAGCATTGCAGTCTACATCCGAGGCGGGAAACGCGAAAAACTTTTCCACCTCAAATTTTTGTGCGCCAGAGTCACTCGCGTTGCTATCGCCTCCTTTCAGAATGCTGTCTACGTCGTATCCTAATCGCGTCGTCTTTGCCGAAGACGCGTGTTGACCGACCGATATGTTTATAACCGGTTTCGATCGTTTTCCTACTCTATCTCGCATGCGTTCATCTAATAATAAAGACTCTATTTCAACGAACACGAACCGCTCTGGATAATAGCCAACTTGTAACGCCGCTATAGCACCTCTTTCGTATTCCGGACGCATGCCGTGTAAAGATTCATTATCCTCCGTATCCATGTATTGGTCCTCGTTCGCTTCTAACCCGGGCGCGCTTTCAAGCATCGCTACTATGCAGTCGAACGCCTGGTCTCGAAACTCGCCGAAATTTTGGAATCGAACAGCTGTCGCTCGAGTTCCCGAGTCTTTCTTCCTCTTGTTTTTCTTCTTCAATGAATTCTGTTGCGCTAAACTTTGCGCCGTGACCCACTTGACGAGAATCTCATGATCGCCATTAATTTGTAACGCCTGAAAATCACCCGCGTGTGCAAACCATCGCTTTCCTTCACCGCCATCAAAACACGCGCAAAATGGGTCGCGGAACACGCGCAAAACGCCTTGCGCGCTCGAAAGCGTGCAATCGAACGATCCGAGACATTCCGCCGTGTACGGAAGATTAAACGCTCTCGCCGTCTCGATGTAATCGCTATTCTTAGCCGAGTTAAACGAAGTATCAAACGAGTTAATGTTATCGCCTGCATGCATTCCGTTCGTTCCAGTGTGATTCGGCTTACTTTTATTTCCAAAGAGTTCGTCAAATGTCGGCAAGGATAAACCAAAGCTCGAAAAATCAGGCATTTGGAAAAATCCGAAAATGTACTGACTGTACGACGTGCTTCCCGATTTCTCCGTTCCCGTGTGCGTTTGCTGTTGCGAACTGGCGTTATCAAACTCCTCCGTCGCATCGAACGTGTCTTGATCCGATACCGTGCTATCGTCCGAGTAATAATTATTACCACCTCGACCGTTTTTGTTCCTATACCCGATTCTCGAATCCAAGGACGAATCGATGTCCTCCTCCTCCTCTCTCGTTCGTTCGCTACCCATGCTCGTCATCGACTCCCCGTCCTCCGACGTCGACGGCAACATCCTGTTACCACCTCGAGGATCTTCGTTCCCGTAGTCGTCGTCTTCGTTATTGAACATGCTCGCCAAATCGCCTCTCGAATTTGCCCTCGCCAACTCAACCATCGAATCCAACCTTCTCTTCATCCCGCTCCTTCTCTTACTCCTCCTCTTCGCGTTACTCCACGGCTCAAAATACGACGTTGACGTCACTTGCTCGCCACTTTCCGTGCTAATCGTTCTCGCTATAATCAAAAAACCTTTCTCCAACCACCGTCTGGTCTCCAACAAGTTCAACTCGTCCGCCTCCACCCACACGTCGCCGTCCCATCGACTCTCCACCGTGCTCGTCGCCCCGTCCGGGTATACAATCACTCGTCGCTTCCCAATCTCCGTGATATTCGTCAGCGAAACCCCATTCTCGCTCACCAAAACGTCCGCTAACGTGTTCTCTCTGTGCGAAATCGACCGTATCTCGCACGTATCCACCACCGTTTTCGAAGCTTCGCTCACCACGCGTGCATCTAATTTCGACCGCGCGAACGCCACGCCGCAGTGGCGGACAAAGTTCCGGTACTTGTGCACCACGGACGTTTCCCACGTTCCACTGTTGTTACGTTTCCGATATCGTCCCAAAAGAGAGAGAGAGAGGGAGAGAGAAAGCGTGTGAGTAAACTCGTACTTATAAAATGTAGAGAACAGAAATGCGCGGCAAAAATGGAAATCATCCAAAAGTAAACAAACTCTATCGCAAAAGAGAAGAAACACGACGTAAACGACGGCGAGACTAATAATAATAATAACAACACCACCAACAAATAATGTCCTCGCACCTGAAATTTGGTCTCCAAACGGTCTCCTCGTCTCCAGCCGGAGACGGTTTTGGAACGATCCTTGCCGTGGACATCTCACTTTTTTAGAGGCGAAAACTCTGAAGCCAAAAATCGAGAAATTTTGACTCTTGACTCTTCTTCACACGAGATCACACATGCGTGTTGTTGGTGTTCGAGTATTATTTACACACTCGTTTTAGTACGACTAATACTACTACGAATAATAATAATAGCAAGGAATGGGACGAAGAAAGAATCCACATCCTAAACGCGCGGTGAACGCGAGGACGGTTTTGAAGGTTAGGAGAGAAGAACCTGTGGTGTTGTGTTCGAGGATTCCTGATGATGAGGAGGATGATCTCGAGGCAAATCATCATCAGATACAAAACGAAGAAGAAGAGGGAGAAAACGAAGAAGAAGAGGGAGAAGACGACGACGTAGAGCGATTGCGGAGGATTATGTGCGTGCCGTGCGACGATGTCGTGATGGAGCAAAATCAGATGCGAGAAGAGGAAACTGCTTGTATTGCCAAAGGAGTGAAGAGAAAGAGAGGGCACGAGTGCGATGTTTGCGGGAAGATGTTTGCCGATTTGACCAGACACATGCGTACGCACACGAAAGAGAAACCGTATGAATGTGATGTGTGCGAGAAGCGTTTTACTCAATCTGGTCATTTGAAAAGCCACATGCGTACGCGCACGAAGGAGAAACCGTACGAATGTGATGTGTGCGAGAAGCGTTTTACTGCATCTGGTAGCTTGAAAGTCCACATGCGTACTCACACGAAAGAGAAACCGTATGAATGTGATGTGTGCGAGAAGCGTTTTAGTGAATCTAGTAATTTGACAAAGCACATGCGTATTCACACGAACGAGAAACCGTATGAATGTGATGTTTGCGAGAAGAGGTATCGTCACTCCAATGGTTTAAAGTACCACATGCGTACTCAACATTAGCTCCTCTGTAGTCCTGTTGTACATACATTCACATCACATACTCAACGAATACTCAAAAGAACACTTCCTTCGCCGCCGTTTGGTGCGAAAGAGATTCTCTCTTCTTTTTCTTTTTTGGAAAGAAAAAAATACACGAACGAACGAGTGGCTGCTCTTTTTGCGACGTCATTTTTCTCGTTAACAACAACAACAACAAACAACAACAACCTTTTCAGCTGTACTCGATACGTTTACGGATGCCGCTGCCGACGACGACAAAGTGGGGAAGGAAATGGATGGTGTTGTCGTTGTTCTTGTGGCTGCTCGCGAGTGGTTTTTGTTTTGAAGCCGCGCTCGCGCTCGATGGGTCGTGCGCTTTGGAGCAGAAGAACGAGACTGGGGCTGTTTTTTTAGCCTCCGCGACTGGGTTGATCACGGATGGAAGTCCAGAGGGGAAAACGTATCTCCCGCAAGAGCACGAGTGCGCGTGGACGATTGGTGGTAAAGGTGAAGAAGATGGACTCAAGACGACGACGAGAATTACGCTCGCGTTGGAGTATTTTAACTCCGTGTTAGGCGAAGACTTTTTGCGAGTGTACGATGAAGGAGAAGAAGAAATTCTGGCCACGTATTCGGGAGATATCTTTCCGCACTCGATCGTGTTTGAAAACCAGTCGTCGTTGACGTTAAAATGGACGAGTTTGAAACTGAACAGCGATAAAGGGTTCAAGGTGCACTATTACACGGATAGGATGGACGAGGTGAAGTGTTTGAACGATTGCGATCGGGTCGGGGTGTGCACGGAACGGAACGTTTGCGAGTGTCCGAAAGGAAGAGCCGGGGCGGACTGTTCCATCGTCGTGCATCAACTCGTGCTGGGAATGAAGGAAAACGAGACGAGCAGGTACCAAGGATATTCGTTGTTGAGAAGTGAACCCGGGGAGTGCGCGTATTTGAACGTCGATGTGCCAAAAGAGAGTGCGAGTGGTGACGACGCGCGGTCTTTTATGCGCATAGAGGCGACCTTTCCGGACGGTCTTGACGGCGACGCGAGACCTTCTCTGTTCATTTCGGACGCTTTGGATATAAACAAAACAAACTTTTATGTTCCTTCGAGTGGGTATTGCGAAACAGAACCACATGGGTGCGAATGGATCGACGAGAATGAAACGACAAAGAAGAAGAACGAGAGCGTTTCTTTGGCTTCGGCTGGTGATAAAAATATTGCTTTTAGAGACTACTCTTTGCTTCTTTCGTCGCCAGGGGAGGTAGAAAATGATACGAACGAGACCCGGTTCACAATCAATGCTCCACAGATTCCTACGTTCCACTATTACAGTCAGTTCGACGTGAAATCGTACAGCATTTTAAGCCCGATTCATTCGCTGCGCGTCGACGACGTTTCGAGCGAAAGCCGGTTCATAATCGCCGTATGCAACGTTCGAACGCCGCCACTTCCCTTGGCGTTTAAAACGCACGAGTTACGAAATTTCATTCCTGAAGAAGTGAGCATGGATGATGGACGCGGAGGCATTCAATTTTGGTCCAGCACGGCATCCAAAGAACCGAAGAAAGACGTCGTCTCGCTCGTCAAAGTTGTTCTTTCGAACGAAACTAAAGATTCGTGCGTAACAGATTGCAATAACAATCGCAGCAGATGTTCTGCATCAGGAATGTGCCTCTGTGAACGCCCGTACGCTGGGATATATTGCGAGAGCAGAATGAAAGTAATTGAGCCCGATGGTATCGTGCATACCTTCTCAGAAACGCTCGATCGAGGTGGCGCGGCTAAAATGTACATTTCAATTCCGGAACGTCCGAGCGAATCCGAAGGTGTTAACGCAATAAAAATTGAAATCTCGCACGAAAACAACCCTTCCGCGTTAGGTACAGTATTGGTTCGCCGAGATATGAACGTTTCGAGTGAGTTCACCGATAACGTATCGGATAGGATGATAATCTGCGCGGCGTGGCCAAACGAAGAATTATATCACGGTGAAACGCGTTGTCGCTCGTTTGGGTACTTCGCTGATTACGCCGCGAATACGGAAGGCGCGACGAGTCAGCAAGATTCTCAGTTCGTGAACACGTTATCGAGCGTGGCGAGCGACTACGCGCGTTTGGAGATTCCAATTGAAAGCATTTTCGAGAGGAGTAGTAACACGACGACGCAAAACGTTTCGGCGGGATACTACGTGACTGTGATCAACCATCACGCGATATCCGGCGAGAGAATGTCATTCGACGCTCGCGTATCTTTCGAGCGCGAAGAGTACACCGCCGTGAATGAAAGAATTCCGACGTGCCCGTTCAATTGCAGCAATCATGGCATATGTGTGAACGCTGGTTTCTTTAGAGGAATGTGCGTGTGTTTCAAGGGATACGCTGGTTTTTACTGCCAAAATAACGCCACAAAATTAATACCAAACGACGAAGAGAGCGTCTTTGAACGCAAAATCCGTCCGGGCGATTGGGAGTACTTTTACGTGGAGAGCGAAAATACCACCTTGAGCGCATCCGCGATTCTCTCCGTGCAAATTATAAACTACAAAGACGTCAACGGTATCCCTGAACTCTTTGGCAAAAAAGTCACCGGCCTTACTTTCGCGGACGGCTCCCCTATCGATAATGAAAACACGAAAGTTACGTTCGAAACGCCCGTTCCGGTGAAGTTCATCCACAGCGATTTCACTAATACGTCAACTTTTACGATCAATTCGACGCTCGTATCGTCCGGACCTATCGGAGATGAAGCAAACTCATTTTTGAGTTTTCAGGACGATTTTAACATCCCTCGAAACGCGTCGATAATCGATATCTCGTGGAAAGCTTTGCGAATTCACGCAAAACCGCCTTCGTATCTTTCTGAGGCGTGCTTGGCGACGTATTCCTCCGAGGAGCGAAATTATTTCGCATACTCGAAATGTCCCTCGCTCACGCCGGCGAGTGGCAGAGAACTCGTCATAGATGGAAGTTTAAAAACGCCCGGATTGATTCAAGACGGTAAAAACGCTGGCATGGAGTTGTTCGAAAGCGTCGACGACGACGATTTGGGAGTTTTTGACGGTGCTTTAGAAGACGACAAAACCTCATTCGAAGACGCGAATTGGGTATCAGGCGAGATTGTCGTCACATGGAGAGCATTCGTGAGAACTGGATACGACATTGAATCCATAGCGCAAACACAGTGCACGCGGATAGATTGTATCGTACCGGAATACCTATTCGCAAACTTCACAGTTTCTCCCAACGAAACGTGGAGCTTTGGCGTGAGAAGCGCACGAGTACGTCAATCAGAAACGGCGATTGAGCCGAACGGCGGCACTCGATTTGAAGGAAGCGAGAAAGATTTGCACGTTAAGGTATCCGTGCTCCTCGACGAAAGCGGTAGTATTGGTTCTTCCAAGCTGTGCGTCGCCAATTGTAGCGGTATCGGTCGATGTGTCAACGGCGTGTGCGATTGTCCTCTGAATCTCACCGGCGTGGCGTGCTCGATCCCGATTGAATTCTTGACGCTGGAAGATACGGTTATTGAAAAAAACGGAACGTCTCTTGTAATTTCTGAGAATGTTACCGACGTTCGAGTGTTACCTGAAGGCGCGTTCGATGTTTATAAATTTCGTGTAACGAACGATACAGCGATAGTTCGAGCGACGCTTGACCACGCTTTGCATCATGGATCTTCGCCACGCTTGTTCTTACGAAGAAATGCGGTTCCGGTTTATTGTCCCCCGGGCTTCCGCGGTGGATTTTTGAACGACGATGACGGTGAGGTCAACGAGAATTTGTACGCCGGCGATAATAACTTTTGCAGAGAGGCGTACGACGCATTTGATGCGCTCGAAACCAGGGACGAATCTTCCGGAAAAATACCAGAAGCGAAAGTAATACCAAACGAAACTCAGGACGGCGGCGACGCCGGCGGCGACGATGATAACCATCATCATCCGTTTGGCGAGGAAGAAAAGTATCTCGTGCAGCACGAAGCCAGCGTAAAGGTTTCAGACGTTCCGAGAAGATACAACATGAGCGGATGGAGTATCGGCGCCGATGAAGCGGAAGAGGAAAATGTTGATTGGTGGTTTCTTACCGTGTTCAACGACGCTATCGGAGCTTCAGAAAGCTTGATATATCGCGTATCCATACAAACGCTTCCTTCGTACGGTTGGTGTCAGAAGGAGTGTAGAAATAACGGCGTTTGTGACAAAGTAAAAGGTATTTGCGAGTGTTCAAAAGACTTCATCGGCGAAGCATGCGAAATCCCACTCATCTCGATTGAAAACGGTGAGATAAAAACGTATGAAAACAGATTAGATTCGGGCGAGGCCGTAGCGTTTATTTTTGAAATCAGGTGCCAGAATCAAAAATTTGCTCTCGATATCGAAAAATTAAACGACTATTCCGCGTTTGCAAACGCTGGACCTGAACTTTACTTTGGCGTATCGCGCGGTGTCGTGCCGTCGTATGATTTCAAGCGCGGCTTATGGAAAGCGGATATGTTTGAAACTATTCCAAACATCGAAGTTGGTGGTACGTTGGGATATTACCTTCGAGGAGAAAGCTCCGCGCCAGTTGGACAATACTTTGCAATAGTCGCGGCAGATTTCGGACACAGCGCTTTATTAGATGGCATTGCTGCAAAGCTGACTGTTTTTGGAAGCGACGTTCCGAACGAGAGCGCAACGAATCGTAGTAATAGTATGCTTATATCCGAGCGGAACGCTCGGTGTTAACGTCAAAGACGGAGAGAAAGGAAACATCGATTCAGTCATATTAGACGTTTATGAGCTCGATTATGGAGCGGATTGCGAATGCTACATGGCGAGTGTAAGCACCACTACCGCGGGCGTCGAATCTATATCTGCTAATCTAGTATTCCCAAAATCTCGGCCTTCCTCGTTCACGTTACCCTTTTATTACTTGCGTAACGACGTGCGGAAGTACAGTGGAACAACTCCGAATGAAACAAACTTTGAATATCAATCTCCAGATCCGCGCAGAGCGATCGCTTCGAACGATATTGTCCCTGACGCATGGGATCGCGAAGGCTGCAACGCCTACATCTCCGACGACGTAGAAGGCAAAATCTGCGTAGTCGTGAGAGGTGGGTGCGCTTTCGACGTAAAAACAATGAATTGTCAAGACGCCGGAGGCGTGGGCGTGTTGATCGTCAACGTCGACACGTACGAAAGTCGGATTCCTGCGCCCGCGGGTGATAATTGGCGCAGCTTCCCGCAATCTACACTCACCATTCCAACGTTTTCAATCGGACAAGCCGCCGGCGATGCTTTGTTAGAAAGATACACGAGAGAGTCGGCTTTGCGAGATGACGCGGCAAAGTCACGAACGATTCTTGAAATGTTTTCGTACATCTGCAAACTTCCGTATTGCGAGACGTGCGCGTTTGGATTAGGCAACCCGTCTGATAACTGCACTCTGAATAAATGTCCCGGACTAGACCCCACGTTCTCCATCGCGTGCAACGGCAGAGGTATTTGTACCAAAGACACATTTCAGTGCGAGTGCGAGGAAGGCTACGAAGGCGAGAGTTGCGAAAAATTTGCAAATCCACCCGTGTTTACTCGCGCGCCGGCAGTCGATATCGCTTTAGATTTGGCATCCAACGAAATCGCGTCGTTTGCTTTTGGAGCGTCGTTATCAAACGCGACGACGACGACGACAGAGGAGAAGGCGGACAACGATATCAAGTTTCGAGTTGTGAATGCTCGGTCTGTTCGAGCGGCTTCTATCGATACTAACACGGGAGAGTTTCTATTTGACGCGACAAAAGTTACTCACACAGATGCGCAACAACAGAAGAAAATGATCGACGTGACAGTCGAAGCGATTGACCCGCGCGGAGAGAGCGCTCAAATCTCTTTCCCGATTCTCGTCTCGAACGTACCGAACCCGGCGGGAAACACCGAGATTCAAAGAATAGCCGATGGCGGGTGGACGATCCGTACGCTCGAAAAAGAGAGCCCGACGGCGACACGTAGCAGCAAAGAAAGTCAAGGAAATGGCGAAAACGTGGAAAAATCAGCCTCCGCCGACGAGAACAACGAGAGCAAAAAAGAAGACGCGAAGATTGAAAAATCTTTCGGCTTCCTCTTCTTCGTCTCTTTAATCGGCCTCGTCCTCCTCGGCTTATTCGGGTTCCAAATCTTAAAACTCCGCAACCGACACTTACATCGAAGAGGTTTACGCCACGTCGAACTCCCGGAATGGAACGCCACGGACGACGTCGAAACGCTCCGATCGAGACACTTCGAATCCAACAGAGACGAAGTGCGAAGCGTAGCGTAAAAATTTCTACACGTAGATACTTTGTGTTTTAATCGCACAACCAATAACACACACACATTACTACTACTACC
>JACLAA010002578.1_pt1 | contig 15517 bp, 12 predicted proteins | sample 8027891 | NCBI WGS metagenome assembly JACLAA01 (sample SAMN15724900, study PRJNA655200) | protist metagenome | isolation source: fluorescence activated cell sorting (FACS) single amplified genomes of... | place: Spain: Blaines Bay Microbial Observatory, Mediterranean Sea | collected 2016-01-19 | reverse complement strand
TATTATCTAATCTAATTCAACTACCCGCAGAAGAGCAATTTCTCCTCCCTCGTGTCCCTTCTACCCCAAAAATTCAAATTACGCGACCACATTCGTGCTTCGTAACAAGCTAATATCGTCGAACCAGGGTCCGCACTCTTGATCCATTCCTTCTTCAAACCACTCTCGAAACGCATCAACAGGTCCCCAATATTCACCCTCTTTGGGTGCACAAACTATCTGAAACGGCTCAGTTTCGTACTTTCCTCCCCCGCCTTCGTCTTCGTCTACGACTTCTAATTTGGGCACCCTGACCGCGCACGCGTGCAGATACATTCTATCGATACTATTACTTTTACGACCGGTACCGTACATCTCGTCTCCTAGAAGTGCACTACCGAGAGATTTGGCGACCACGCGCAACTGATGCGTCTTTCCAGTCTCTGGCTTAAAAAGGAAGAAGCGCAAGTTGTTCTCCTTCTTTCCCACCTCCGCGGTAAACCCGCGCGAGACAAACGTCGTCTTGGACGGATTTTCCATCGTTCTCATCAGCTTATACATCCCTCGTCTTGCTTTTTTCAAGTCTCCCGTGACGGTGCCCATTTTCTTTCTCGGTTTCCTCTCGCTGACGCCTACGTAATACTTAACAATCCGTTTATTCTCAAACGCTCGGGACAAACTATTCGCGACAGATTTCTTCGTCGCGAAGAGAACAATTCCACTCGTCGGTTTGTCCAATCTGTGCACGGGGTAGATGTTCTCGCACTCGTAAAAACGTTCGTCTTTTTCCTTCATCTTTCGTAACTTTTTTACCAACCCGTCGGAAAACTCCGAGTGGAAACCCAAGTTTGCTGGTTTATACACGGCTAAAATGTCCTTGGTTTCGCCTAAGACGAACGGTTCAATCGTGGTCGATTTCGACGCGCCTTTCTCTCCTATCCACGATTCTTCTTCTTCGTCTTCGTCTTCTTCTTCTTCTTCTAAATCTTCTTCTTCCTCCTCCTCTTCGTCGACAAAAAAGGCGAGTTCGTTATTCGTGGTGTTGGTGAAAATGCGTCTCCTCTGCAAAATTCGTATTCTTCGAGAAAGAGAAGAAGAAGAGTTTGGAAGTCTTCTTCGAAAGTGAGAAAGACGAGCCCCTGAAACGCTCATCGTCGTCGTCGTCGTCGTCGTCGTCATCCCGTCCGTGTGCGTGTGATCTCTTTCGTACGAATACGAACAACACAACAGCAGTCTGCTCTGTGATTTGTGGTGTACTTGATGAGATTTTTGTCTGAGGGAATTCAGTTTTTTCGTCCTCGTTTTCTTTTAACATTTCCTCGTCGTCGCTCGCGTCACAACTTAAAGTCTCTCTTAAAACTCTCTTACTCTCTCTTACTCTCTCTTACTCTCTTACTCTCTGTCTCTGTCTCTCTCTTGTCTTTTGTTAAAAGATGAAGGCCGAATAATAATAATAATCTATATAATAATGGCCACGCAAGTCGGACACATCAAGCGAATAAACCACTTCAAAGGGATCAACGTGGACGGGTTTCAGTTCCAATCTCCGGACGTGAAAGCGTACGTGTTGACGCATTTCCACTCAGATCATACCGTTGGATTGAGCTCCGCGTTTAATGGTGATAAAGGTGGTACTACTAATACGAAGAAGAAGAAGCTCATTTACTGCTCGAAAATTACCGGGAGTTTAATCAAAGAAATCACCAAAGTGAAGGAAGAATACATCGTCCCGTGCGAGTTACACGCGGAAACAGAAATCGAAGGCACTTCGTATACGGTGACATTTTTTGACGCCAATCACTGTCCAGGCGCGGCGATGGCGTACTTTTTCGATAAGGTGACGAAAAGGACGGTGTTACACACCGGTGATTTTCGCGCCGACGAGGACAAAGTCCAAAAGAATGAAAAGTTGATGGAAACGCTGAAGAGAAACGGACGCTTGGACGAGTTGTATTTAGATACGACGTATTGTAATCCGAATTACGATTTTCCGAGGCAGAAAGTCGCGTTGGAGTGCATGCAGAAAATCGTTTTAGAAGCGTTGAGAGAAGAGCCGAAGACGTTGTTCACGTGCAGCGCGTATAGCGTCGGAAAAGAGAAGGCGTTTAAAGCCATCGGGGACGCGGTGCGCACATTCTTCGAGGACAACGATACGAATAACAACAATAATACGAAAATCGCCGTCATGTTGAAAAAGAAGCAAATGCTCACGCTCACGGAGTGGTACGACGACAACTGCTTCACATGTTTTCAAGGCGAACCGGATGATCCGACAGGGAGTAAAGCTATGGAACAACACGTGCGCGTGATTTCACACGGCGGGAAGGATCCGCACGTGTCTATGAATGCTATCTTGCTCGCCGAAAAGCATCGTTTTAAACGCGTGGTTGCATTTTCGCCGTCCGGATGGGCGTGGAAATGGCAAATGCGGAAAACGTACGAGGAGACGAAATGCTTGATTTGCGAGCCCTGGATAGGGAACGACGGATTGACGAAACTCTACCACGTTCCGTACAGCGAACACTCGAGTTACGGCGAGCTCTTAGGTTTCGTCGAGAGGATAAGGCCGAGGAAAATAACGCCGACAGTGAACGCCGAAACAGAAAAGGACCGCGACAAGTTACTCAAACGGTTCGAACAGTGGGTGGATTTATCCGCGAATAAAGGCAAACTTCATCACTACTTTTCAAAGTCTAAAACAAACAACAACGCGACGACGACGAATAATAACAGCGACGACACGATTATTTGTTTAAGTTCTGACGACGAAGGTGACGTTGAAATCATCGATCCTTCGATACGCGCGGCGTTGCCGAACGTTAAGATTGACGTGCGCACACAACAAAGAGAGTTGGAAAGACTCGCCTCCTCGAAGAACGAGAAGAAGAGAAGCAAACGAGAAGAAGAAGAAGAGAAAAAAGAAAAAGAACACATCATCATCGATTTGTCCAAAGAGAGCAACAGTCCCATGAAAGGAATCAATCACCACTCCAACTCCCGTGAAGTGTTAGAACCTTTCCCTCTCGGGTGCGTCTGTGTCGTTCGTAACGGCGAGTTTAAGCAATTCAAGAATCGAAAACACGTCGAGCAAAGGCTCCGAGAACTCGGCGCCGAAGTCGTGAACAGAAAATCGTCGCGCGTCACGCACATCATGTGCGCGCACGGAAGCATGCAAGCGACAGAACTCTTGAGATTAGAAAAAATGAGTACTACCTCTGCGAATACACCTTCTGCCGTCGCTACCGTCGCCGCTGCCGCTGCCACCGCGAGTAAAACATCAAAGAAGGGGAAGAAGAAGAGCGAGGACGATGAAGAAGAAGATGAAGAAGAAGAAGAAGAAGAGTATCCCGACGACGCAATCACGGTCACCGAAAGTTGGCTCATGCGCCACGTTCGCGCGATGAGAAACGGAACCGCCCGAGAGCACACGAGCGAAGAAATCAAACACTTCCAAGAGCGACGGCGGAAACGCTTAAAACTCGCCCAAGAGGAGAAGAAGAAGAAGAAGAAGCAAAAGCAAAAGGAGAAAAGCGAGGAAGAAAAATGTACAACAGCAGAATAGAGCCGCGCGTCACCACTCTCTGAGAAGAGCCGAAAGAGCTTTCCACGTTCATCAGAGTAGTAGTAGTAGTAGTAGTAGAAAGTAGCGTAAACACCTCGTGTGTGTAAAAAACATCGCACTTTTTTTTTTTGCTTTTTTCCTCCTCTGAAAAAATCACAAGGAACAAAATTTTCGTCTGCCCTTTTGTTGGTCCGTTCGTTGCCTCTGTTCTGTCTCCCAAGTTCCCGATCGGTCTCTCTCTCGACATGTAATTGCCCTCACTCTTTTCCACCTCTCTCATCTCATCATCCGCCTACACACCACTGCATCATCACTTCAACATGAACGCCACCAACAACACGCCAACCCCGCACGGGATCCACCACCGCGAGGGCCAAACGGTCGAAGACATCGCTCGAGCACCGCCGGGAGAGAGAGTGTTAAAAGTCTCCCAAAACACGCAGACGAATAAATTGGCCACTTCGATTGGTTTCGTGTGCGAACACGGAGAAGCGCCGCTGATTTTAGCGCTCGGGCCGGCGAACGTGAACACGGCGGTGAAAGCGATGGCCATCGCGAGGAGGAAATTGAAGGAAGAAAACGTGGATTTGCGTTTGTATCCGACGTTTCGAGAGGGGGCCGCCAAACGATTTTCGGCGATTCTTTTGCAGACGTGGAAAGAAGAAGGGAACGGGAACATGCAGATGGAGGACGAGGAAACGGACGTGAGTTTGACGTGCGGGGCAAACTCGGTGCCGAGCCAAGTGGCTGGGGCAATCGCCGGGAAGATTCGCGAAGGGTATTCGGTCTCTATCCGAGCGTGTGGCGCGGAGGCGGTGAGTAAGACGGTGAGCGCGGTGACGTTCGCGAGAATGTTTTTGGCGGACACGGAAAAAAATCCGCCAGAATCCACGCCGTTGGGAAGAGTCGTGGATATTTCGTGCGCTCCGGAGTTTCGACACGAGTCGGTTGGGAGCGACGGAGACGAGAGGACGATTTTGATGTTTACTATCAAAGTGATCGACCCGAGAGACGCGCCGATGGTTTCGATGAGCGCGGAGGCGAGCGGAGCCATTTCCATGGAACGGCAGCGAAGGTTAGCCGACGAAGGTAACGCTGCTGCTGCTACTAATGCTGCTGTGAATAACGGCGAAGAAGTTTCGTATTGTCAGCAATGCGGCGCTGTATTCAATCGCATGAGTGCAAATTTCTGTTCCCAGTGCGGCTGTAAGAGAAGCTAGATGGGTGGTTGTGGTAGTTCCTCGTGTATCGTCCTCTTTTTACTTACCTTACCCTTGTTATTGAATTTCTTGCACTGTGTGATCTGTTTTCACGTGTAACTTTACTGTTCTTAACTATTAAACTACTACAAATTGCTCCTTCAATTGTACAACTGTACAGGTGCTAGCTACACTACTACTACTGCAAGCTAACGCAACACTTCTCGCTCTATCCTATAATTTTTTTTATTAGCGTTTCGAAAACACCATGAAATACCGTTCGATTCGACTCCCGGCTTGCCAAAACCGGTCGAAGAAACTTTCTTCGTACTTTTCGAATCCAGAGCCTTTGCCTGGAGCCGACCCGGTGTATAATCGAACGCCTTCTACGTTTTCAAACGACGCTTCAATCGTATCGCTCGACTCGTCCGCTCCGTAACTTTTCTCGCTTTCAAACGCTATATTGTCATCATCGACGGTGAGCCCAGATATCATCTTTGCTAAGGTGTGCATGTACCTTTCGTTGTCAGAATAAATTGTTAGTCCTCCTCCACCATCACCGTTTTTGTCCTTCTTCTTCAACGCTTTGTGTGCGGCGACGAAAAAATCTTTATTCAACAACGCTTTATCGTTTCTTGACTTTTCGTCTCCGGAGTGATGCGGCGGTTCTGGGAAATTAATAAAGATTCGATGCAATGAATTCGGAGGAATGCTTTCATTGAGTAAACGAAACGCATCTCCGGAAACGACCGCGATGTTTCGAAGTTTTGAAACGCAAATTCTGTTGAAGATATCGCAAGAACGGTCGCGGCGCAACTCGCTCGCGATCCAGACTTTTTTGTTCTTGTTCGATGAAGACGACGAGCTCGCGGCGGCTTGAGCTAAAGCCCATTCGCCGTTTCCAGCGGCAACTTCGAGGCTTATCTCATTTTCCACTTTTGCTTCCTTTTGCACGCCGTGGAAGAGCTTCTTAAAGTTTATCTGTCCAGTCTTCGAATCGATTGTCTTCTTCAAGCGTTTTCTGAGTTTGTCCTTGCGCTTCTTTTCGTCATCTTCTTTGACGAAAACTTCGTCTAAACCCAAAGAGTTTTTAAGTTCTTGAAACAACGTTTCGCCAACGCTGCCACTGTCTTTCTTGTTGACCAGTTCGCCAAGTTTTGAGGTGAACAAAAGGCACCTGGAAAAACAGTCATCGATGGTTGTTGTCGTTGTATCTTTTGAAGAAGAAGAAGAAGAAGAAGGAAAAGAAGAGTCTCCGTCCTCCTTGCTGACGATGTCTTTCAATCTGGCCATGTCGCGCTCAAGTTCCGAGCGATTTGTATTACGAAAGAGTTTGCGACGGTGTGGGTCCGCTAGTTCTAAATCTTCCTCTTCCACCGCTTCCGCTTCCTCTTCTCCTTGGACCGAGCCTTCGTTAACTGCGCGAGCTTGTTTGCACGCTTTTTCGCACGACTTTATCGCTTTCAAACACGCTTTTACGAAGCTCTTTTTCTTTTTATCTGTTGTCGTTGTTGTTGTGAGTGCAACGTTCGCTTCTAAACGCGCTAACCCGCCGTACATTTGCGCCAGACAATCGTATTTTTGCGCAATCTCTTGTTTCTCCGGTACTTTTTGCTTTACGTTCGGATCGTGATAAAATTTGCACATCCTACCGCGTTGACACTCTCCGTTCTTCCAAAATAGACACGTCGGTGCCTGTCTTTCTTTGATACCATTCTTTAAGCCGTCTTTCACGCCTTTTCCGTTCAAACAGTCGTCGATGGATGTTTGCATGGATTCAATCTCTCGCTTTAACAAATCCCGACGAAACGACTGCGCGTACATTTTTGCCAGGAGAAGTTTTGACGTATCGTCTAATACGTCCTCAACATTCGTACCCGTCCATTGAATCGCAGATGATACGTCTCCGGTGCGCAAACAAACCCGGAAAAACGTATTCAAAGCTCTCGAGTCGATTCCAACGCCGCACGCGCATTGAGAAATATCATCCTCACCATCTTCGCTGCCAACTTTACTCGTCGTAGACGCCGCCGCCATACTCTCGACGAGCTTCACGGCAGCTCTCACATCGCACTCGATCAAGTACGATTTTAATAACATCGTAAAAGCAACCACATTTGGTTTACAATCTGGTCGTAAGATTGCGTCTTCTTTTCCTTTCTCTTCTTCTTTGTGTTTGGTTTCACTCGCCATGCGCCTGAGAATGATTTCAATATCCTTCGTTCTCCCTGCGTTGGCGTAGGCATTTAACAACGCGCAATAAGTATACACCGACGGATTAATTCGTTGATTTTCGACTAAATTTTTAAACGTTTGCGTCGCTTTCGAGAGCTGTTTGACTCTCGCAAAGTGCTGAATATTTGACGTCGCGTCGTTTCGAGCGCGTTCGACCGCTTTACTATTTTCCATCACTTTTCCATTCGATGAGGAAGAGGATGAGGAGAAGAATAACAGAGGACTTTGAGGCAACAATGCTGCCGAGATATCTTTTTCCCCCTCTTCGAGTAAAGTTTCTTCTTCGTCGGCGTCGTCGTCGCCGTCTCTTTTTCTTCCTCCTTTTCCTCCTCCTCCCACCTGCTCCTTCAAATTGCTCTTCTTTTTCCCCGGCGGTCTCGTCAATTTCATCTGTCGCATCAGCTCTTTCCTCGCTTCAAACTCATCGTAACTGGCTGCTCCTTTTTCCCTTGCGTGCTCTTTCTTCTCTTCCTCGTATTGGTCGTCCTCCTCGCATCTTCTGTCGTTCTCGTCCACTGCAGCAACGCCGTAATTCGTACGCTCGTCGAACGCAACAGTTTTCTCCTCCTCCTCCTTGCCGCCGCTGCCTTCTTCAAAGCACTCGTTTTGCTTCTCCCGAAACTGTCTGTTCCGTTCCGCGCGTTCCTTCTGTTTCACTCTTTTCTTTTCACTCTCCATTTTCGAGTGCTTCTCGGGGTCTTTGTCCATCAACCACGGACGTTTGCGCTTCCCCATTACTATTATCTTCTTTTATTCGAGTTGTTGCATTTCTAAAAATACGTTGTGTTAGGCAAAAACTCTTCTGTTCATGACGATTGAAAACGACGCTGATGAAAGAATAAGAGAGAAGAAGAGAAGAAGAAGACAAGAAGAAGAAGAAAAAAAACAATTTTGGGCTTTCGGTCGACGGATTTTTTTATCCTCGAAAAATATCAGCCGAAAAATCTCTCTGTCCTCCCTTTCTTTCTGCGATCGGATCGGCGCGGAACCAAAAAAATCTTCTCAAAGCAAACGGACCTTTCTTTATCTGCGTCAAAATACTAATTGCATCGGCCACACGCTTCGCCGCGTTTGGGGCAGAAAAAGAAGAAAGAGAGAAAGAAACGCGCGCGTCTTCTTATCTTCTTCGCAGGGAGAGAGAGAGAGTCTTTTTGTCGCGCCATCCATCGTCTCTCAAAGAAGAGATTTGAACAGAATGATTATTTAATTTTATCCCGACTGACTGTGTGTGCGTGTGTTGGTTTTGCTGTTGAGATTCTTTGAAACGACGCGAGCGTGCTTACGAAAGTTTTAGCGGTTGAGTTCATCGAAAAACATGGACAGAAACAACAACAACGCGCAGATAATAATGAAACGAACGTCCAGAGAAAGTCGACGACGTCAAAGCTTGGAGAGAGAGAACGACGAGTTGAAGAATATGGTGGAAAGATTACAAGAAAGATTGGAGCTGACGACGACGAGGAGCGGCGTCAGCACGACATCATTATCGTGCGAGTCGGAGAACGGATCAGACGTGGAAGCTTCGAGCGCGTTCTATTTACCCACGAAAGATGACGATCGAAGGATGCAAAAACACGGAGGGCAAGAACAACAACGTCGTCATCATCGTAATCATAGTCATTCACCCCGGGAGAACGCGAGGGTTGGAACGCCCAGGAAATCCATGCAAGGCCACGACGCCGTGAGGCCAGATTTTTTCCAAAATTCAAACAAGAAACTTCCTCAAGGATGGGAAGGCGTGCACGACCTCATCGAAGAAGGCGAGTACGCCGGGTGGTTGATTAATCCGAAACAAATAACCATGCTGAATGAGATCGGGAAAGGTTGCGAAGGCACGGTGTATAGAGCAAAATGGGGAGGCGCTACGGTGGCGGTGAAGAACGTAGGCGCGAGAAACGCCAAGCAGGCGAAAGCGCTGGTTCGATCGACGGAAATCTCTGTAAAATTGAGACATCCAAACGTCCTTCCCTTACTCGGGGCGTATTTTAACCCGTTTGGGGATTCGTGTTTGATGTTCCCGGTGATGCTAGTTGGGACAATGAAGCAATGGTTGTATAGCGATTTGGAGAAGGGCGGAGTCGGCGCTTTGTTTGGAGGCGGCGCGACAAAGAGTAAAGCGCACAAGTATAAGAAGCGGCTAAAAGCCGCGTGGGACGTCGCGAAAGGCATGTCTTACTTAGAAGACATGTTCATCATGCACAGAGACTTGAAACCGTCGAATATTTTCATGAAGAGCTCGGCGAAAGGCTGTGCGGTGATTGCAGATTTTGGACTGGCCCGATACAGCTCCTTGAAAGATAACGAAAGCACGCCCACGGCTTGTACGGGGACGTTTATTTATATGGCTCCAGAAGTTATCACCGGCAAGTGGTACGATACCAAATGCGACGTTTTCAGTTTTGGCGTCTTACTGAACGAATTGCTGGATAGAAAAGCTCCGTATTCGGGATCGTACTATTCGCCGCAACAAATCGCTCGAGCAGTGGTGGAACAAAACATGAGACCGAAAGTGTATTCAAACGATAACTCGCGAGATTCGAAACGTTTAGCAAAGTTGACCGAAAAATGTTGGGTTGCAGATCCAAACGTGAGACCCTCGTTTGCGGAGATTATCAACGAAATGGATGCGATAATGCCGAGTTTAGGGGTGGAGGACTCCCCGGAGAGCTTTCCGGGTACCGGAGATTTCGATGCCGATCAGGGTCGAGAATCGGTGTCAAATACATCAAGCCCAGGGAGCGCAGATAAAAAAAATAATACAAATCCCATACTCGGAAGTTTGAATAAAGTTCTCGAAGCGTTCTTTTGAAGAGACGAGAGCAGATAATGGTCAAAGAATTGTGTACATAAAAACGATTGAGAATAGAAAATAGAATGCGCGCAGGCCGGAAACGGCGAATGTGTTTTCGTATATATTTACGTGAAATATTTATTTATACTTTTAACATACCGAACGAGATGAACACGCACGCGCGCTCCGTAATCAATCCATCCATCGACAGAAGCACAGAAGTACATCAAAGTTAACGCTCATCGTCAGAAAATGAAAAAGAAGGAGAAAAATTTTAACATCCAACATCCATCTTATGGAAAGGAGAAGTGAAAAGAGTTTGTGTTTCCTATGTTGCGCAAAAAATACGCGATACTTCTTCTCTCAAAACGATGTTGCAAAGAGAAGAGAGTAAAACGAGCGCGATTGAAATGAGCATTGAATCTTCTCGAGAAAGACGACGACGACGACGACGACAACGAGGACGGATAGAACGAAAACAATCATCGTCGTCGTCCTTGATATTCTTCTTCTTTTTTATCTTCTCCGCGTCGTCCTCCTTCGTTTGTTTGTTTTCTCTTTTCGCGTCTGCTGAAACAAAAGTCGGACCGAGAAGCACGACGACGACGACGACGACGACGGCGACGACGCCTTTTGCGACGACTGCAACACTCTCTCACACGGGAGGTCGTTCATTTACAAACTCTTCGGGAGCGCCAAACGTGGTAAAACCTCGAGAAACGAGAATCATTAACGGCGTTCCATCGCTCGTATCATCTCCAAGAAATCGAATAATTAACGGGGTACCGGTGTATGAAACATCCGCGTTTCCCTTTATCGTTGCCATTTTTGGATCGTACGCGGATGAGAATGGTAACACAGTTCGCGATTTTAGATGTGGAGGGACTTTCATATCCACTCGACACGTTTTGACGGCATCGCACTGTTTCTTTTCTGATGGACTCGTTTCGAACACGCGAAACTTTTACGATAAGATGGAGGTACTGGTAAACTCAGTTCAGCTCGATCAAGGAGGAGAAGGTCAGGAACTTAAGTTTATTGAAATTGCCGAAGCGCACGGAAATCCGGATTTCAATGGGATAAACTTTGATCAAGATTGCACTGTGCTTCGTCTGGTAAGACCGGCGAGTGAAATATTCGACGTACAACCCGTTCGACTCGCGTGGGGTGCCGAAGAAGTAGACGAAGACGAATACAAAACTGTTTACGACGAGAACGAGATGTGCTACGTCGTTGGGTTTGGCGTAGACTCGAGCGGTTTCTTAACTGAGCATTTGAATAACGCGACTGTTCCGCTCGTCTCCGAAGAGACGTGCGAGCATAGCGATTCCTATCCGGGATGGCCATACGGGAATCCAATTTCATCCTCCATGATTTGCGCGGGATATAAATCTGGAGGTACAGATGCTTGTCAAGGAGATTCGGGCGGGCCGTTATTAAATGCGCGTACGCTTGCTCAAGTCGGCATCGTAAGCTGGGGCGAAGGCTGTGCCTTGGAAAATAAATATGGCGTATACACAAAAGTAAGCAAAATGCGAGCGTTTATTCACAGCATCGTTGGCGACGAACTATACGAGCATTCACCGTTTAAATCCCCGGAGGGAGTTGAAAACGGAGGAGAAAACGAGATACCAACAAGACCACGTCCGTTTCGATGCTTTTAATTAAAAACTAACCGTGGAATAATATTCTATCAAATACCTGTAACACTTGCTTGGACCGAACCTTCCTCCGGAAGTTCCTCCAACAGCTTCATCCAGTTAGGAACACCGGCGCCAGATTTCCACAACGTCCCATTCTTAGCCACCGCAAAAAACACATCTCTCACCGACGGATCGAATCCGTCTACTTCTACTTGATTAATGATCCATCTTCTCCACGCCGTTTGATCCTTCGCCTGTATGCGCCATCTTTCCTTGGCGTCGGCAAACACGTTCACATCAACCTCCGAAGAACTGCTCTTCTTATTTCGTTTCGAGCGATTCCCAAAAGTCAAATCCATCGGCTCGTCGCTCGTTGGTTTTCCATCGTTCTCCAACATTGTCACCGTGCATACCAAAATCTTATTCTGAATAAACTTCTCTCTGAATTTTTCCAAGTTTGCCATCGTTTCAAAGACGTGCGCTTCAGAACCGGCAACCACAAAGACTCTATACAAAGACCGAAGTCTGTTCAAAGGAACCGCGCCTTCGTCTTTTTTCAATTGCACTTGTAATCTCCCAAGTTCTTCTTCTCTTTCTGCTTCCTGCAAAGTCTCATCTCGCCCTTTCAACTCGTTCTTTAAGAGTAATCCCAAAACAACCAACGCCGTGGTGTTTACGCCTAAATTTTTCAACGTTTCTATTAAATCCGGCACATCTTCCGCGAGTTCTCCCTCGCCACCTCCGCCTTTCACAGCTTGCACTAACCGCGACAGAATAATCAAGAGACCAACTGCTGCTCCACTCGCTAACGACCCAAACAGGAAAAGTTTCAAAAATCGAAACGGTTCCGCCGCTTCCGCTCGAAGCTTCGCCTGCGCCGCTTGTTTCTCTTTCCCGTCCCCGTACTCGACGTCGATTTCTTCAAACTGTTCTGTATTTCGAAACTTCGCCAAGTCGTCGTCGCGTTGCAACACTCGGAAGTCCAAGTCAAACTTTTCCAACGCGACCATCAAATCGTCTTTCGCTTGCTCGTATTTGTTCATCTTTACGTACGCGCACGCTCGATTGTAGTGACTCGCTCGAGACTCTTCTTCGTTCGGGTTCAACTTCAAAGCGTCCGTGAAAAAATCCGCCGCGTCTTGGTACTGTTTTGCTTCAAACTTTTCCAAGCCACGGTTGACTTTCTCCGCCGCTTTGGAGACGGGAGCGTCGCCTCCTTGTTCGCCGCCCGCTTCGACCACCACCACCGTTTTTTGTCCACTTTTTCTTCGCGGTCTGTTGAAAAGAAATCTAATATTAGTATTAGTATCACGACGACTCCTTTTATTCCTTCTGCTATTAAAACTACTGTTGTTGTAAGCGCTGCTGCTGCTGCAGGTGGTGGTGGTGATGAAGCTGTTGTTGTTTTCGTTCTTCTTAAAACGCGAAGAAGAAGACAAAGGAGAAGAAGAAACTCTCGAAATGATTGCTCTCCCTCTTTGTCTTCTTCGTTTCGTTCGCGTTCGTGCTCTCGCAGTCGTCGTCGCTCTCGTCGGTGGTATCGATGACGATGACAACATTTTTTATCTTCACTCTCTGTTTCGTTTTTGTGTCACCTTCTTTTGGCGTGAAAGAGAGAGATTCTTTTTTGTGAGTGAACACTCGAGACCTAAATTTTCTTTTTTTGTCTCTTTCGAGCTTTTCTCTTTCGTTGTTGGTTTCGCACCATACAAAGTGCTCGTCTCTCTCGCTTTTTTCCTTCGCGTTGGTTTCTTTCTTTTGTGTTTGGGAAGAGAGGAGGACTCTCTCCCTTACAGCGTGAAGATGATGATGACGACGTCAACGAGAACGACGATTGGGTTTGCAAAAACAACGACTACTGCTTCCATCCCGATATCATCATCGTCATCATCGTTTTTGTCGCGAAGAAGTTTAAGGACCACCTTTGAGCGGCGGCGATTGACGATGTGTAGTAGTAGTAGTAGTAGTAGTAGTAGAAGTTTGGAGGAAGAAGAAGTCGTGCAACGAGCGATGCGTTCGTTGATGAGGAAGAAATCAGAGGAGGAGGAGGAAAAGGAGGGAGAGAACGTGATGACGAGGTTGGACGAGTACGCGAGAACTTTGGTGGAAGCGTCGAGTTGGTCAACAGGAAACCAAACAGAAGAAGAAGACAAAGAAGAAGAAGACAAAAGAAAAGTTTCTTCTTCGTCATCACTTTTAGCCACGTCATTCGCCTTGGACGCGCTCGTTCTGAGCAGAATGTTTACGTTGATGCGGAAACGAGAGCCTCCGGGCTCGGAAACCATGGGCATCGCACGACAAATAGTAAACATCTCCTTCCTCGGTTTAGACACGAGAACGCTGAGGATACGGGATTGGCCCAGAGGCACGGCGATTTTTGACGTGCAACCGAAAGAGTGCAACGAGTATTTAACGCCGAGGATGAAGTTGATGAACGCGAAAGTGACCAGAGGGAGCTCGCTGAGACGAGTCGATTTCGATTTTATGAATGTCGAGAGGAAGAGTTTGGATAAGAAAACGTACCTCGAAGACGCGCTGAGGAAAGAAGGTTTCCGCGAGGAAACGCCCACAATTTGGATATGTGAAGATTTAGAAGAACTAATCCACAGCGAGGCGACAAAAATGAGCGACTTTGTGGAGGAAATTTGCGATTTGATGTCTCGAGAGTCTGAATGTTGCGGCTCCGCGAAAGGCGTTGACGCTCGTTTACAAAACACCATCAAAGCTCTATTCGCTGCAAATGGCGCGATGTGTTCGTTCACGGAGGAAGAGAACGGATGCGTGCTATTCTCGGCGATCAAAATGCGACGTTCGGCGCGAGAGGAGGAGTATTACAGAAACGCGTTGATGGACGCGCTGGAAGAAATCGACGAAGACGGTTGGGAAGACTAATAATAAAATCTAAATAAAATGTAATTCTATTCGCTACTGCTGCTATAGCCGCCTAAAAGTCCTAACGAAGACTTGTCGCCTAAAAGTCCTAACGAAGGCTTGTTATTGTTGTTGTTTTCTACTTCTTTCTCAGCTCTCACTGGTTGTGGGTTGGTCGTCTTCTTCTTTGCCACTTTGAGAAGTTTCTTCTTCGCGTTATTCGTGTTCTTCGCTTTCTTCGCCGCAAAGTCGCCGTCGTCGTCGTCGACACCCACACCATCATCTCTCCCACCACTCTCTCTCTTCTTTTTCTCCTCGCTCTCCTCCATGGCGGTAGCGGTTTTGGAATTCAGTGCGTGACTTCTCGCTTTCGCCAGTTTAAACTGTTTGCTCAGCTCCTTCTCCTCCTCTCGCTTTCTTTTCTCGTTCTCTCTCTTCTGCTCTTCCACTTCGTCCAAGAACTCAATCTCGTCCTCCTCCAACGGCCGGTTCTTCCCTTCCTTCATCGTTTTCCACCCTTCCTGAAACTTTTCCTCTTTCACATCTCTTTGCTCTTGGAGAATTTGCCACAGGGGTTTCACCGGTTCTTTCTCTGATTCCTCTTCTTTTCCCCCTCTCTCTTTCCTCAAACGTTCCAGTTCCTCCGCGGTGACGAATTTATTACTTTTCTCTTTTCCTCCGTCGTCGTCGAGCATCTTAAACACAGATTTCACGTCTCTCCCTAACTCTTTCTCCGCGTCGAATAACTCTTCCTCTTCTCCTTCTCCTTTCCGAGGAAGGATTCGGATCATTTCCACCGACGACTCTCTTCTTTCCGCCGCCATCATGCATGTGTGTGTTGTTGTTCTCTTTTTTATTCCGCATGCGGGGAAATTCATCAATTCAATCCTCCTCAGAAAAAGAGAAGCGTTTTGCTTCTCCACACAGACGACACGCGCGCATCATGATCGTCGTTTCTTCGTCGTCGTCTCCTTCGTCGTCGTTTCCTTCATCGCTTAAGGAGAGAACGAGGAGGCGAAAGAACGGAGATCCGCATCATCGTCGTCGAAGAACGTCATCAACGTGTTCTTCTTCCTCCTCCTCCTCCTCCTCCTCCTCTTCAAAGTTTGGTGATGAATTATCCACCACGAGGACAAGAACAAAAACGACGACGAGAATATTAACCACCACCAACGCGCATTCGAGGACATCGACGGGAGGAAAATATCAACAACGGATGAAAGGATTGATGCCAACT
>JACLAA010007309.1_pt1 | contig 15541 bp, 8 predicted proteins | sample 8027891 | NCBI WGS metagenome assembly JACLAA01 (sample SAMN15724900, study PRJNA655200) | protist metagenome | isolation source: fluorescence activated cell sorting (FACS) single amplified genomes of... | place: Spain: Blaines Bay Microbial Observatory, Mediterranean Sea | collected 2016-01-19 | reverse complement strand
CAACAAAATCAAAAGCAGCAACTTGGAGAAGTCGTTTTAGATGTTTCGTGCGGATCTGGTTTGTTCGCGAGAAAGTTTGTCGATTCGAAGGCGTTCGCGAGAGTCGTCGCGAGCGACTTTTCGGAGAACATGTTGATAGAAGCGAGTCAGTTTGCGCGAGAGGAAAACATTGATGCAAACGTGATCACGTTTGTACGCGCGGATGTTGGACGCTTACCTTTTGAGACGGGTAGCGTAGATGTTGTGCACGCCGGTGCAGCTCTGCATTGCTGGCCTTCGCCGACGCAAGCCGTGGCTGAAATTTCGAGAGTATTGAAACCGGGCGGCACTTTCGTAGCCTCTACGTTTCTCGATCCGAGCGCGAACTTGAACAACGACGATTTGACGAAACCGTTTTCGGATTTCTTCAGGGACGCTAAATTAGGTACCGGAGGCGCGTTTAATCGGTTTTGGACGGAACAAGAGCTCAAAGATTTATGCCAAATGGTTGGCTTGGAAGACTTCAAACGCGAACGCGAGCGACAATACATTCTCTTCGCCGTGAAAAAGAACTCGGTGAGGTGCGAAGACGACGACGAAGTCGAGGAGTGTGATATCGTTTTATCCATGGACGAGAAAGGGCAATAAAGCTTCATAGTGCACGTATAATAGTAATACTCAACGCAACGCTGTAAATTATTTTTATTATGTATTTGTGGGTTACCACCAACTCTACTACGTTTATTACTTCGTTTTACGCTTCGATGACGTGTTCTTGTAACTCTTCATGTAAAAGTTACCGAACAAAACCAACATGTTCGCCATGACGAACATTTGCGAATACGGTAAAATCTTCAAGCACTTCGTGTACAACAAAACGTAAACCGCGTGGCAAAACACCACCATGAACTGTAACAATTGAAGTTGCGTGATGTACCTCTTCCACGGCACCGCTACGCCCATCAACGCCATGGCGTAATACGAATACATCACCACGTGAATGAACGAGTTGCACAAAGCGCCAAAGTACATGTCCACGCACGGCGCCTGGTTAATCGTCCAGCACACCATCCACCACGCCCACACCAACAGCACGTGATGATACACGTGCAAAAACGACACTTGCTTTTCTTTCTTTCTCAAAATCATCCACACCGTATCCAACAACTCCAAATATTTGTTGTTGTAATGCAACCAAACCCCCAACGCGACGCCGAACGTTCGCGTATCGTTCCATCGACACGTTTCCCCCCAAACCTTGAAATTATTCGTCTTGATTTCACTCACGAACAAATAACACACGTACACGTTAAATAACGTCTGATACACGTTATACACCAACATCAACGCTTTCGGATTAAACGGCTCGGCGCGCTTTCGCATGATTTTCGGGCCAACGAAAACCATCGTCAAATACAACAAAGACGCAATCAACGGCGCTTCAAACGATAACCCATCGATCCATTTCAACGCGGATATTTTCGTCCCGCGTCTGTTCAAACTCGCATTATGAGTCGTCCTTAACACGTACGAGTAAAGCTGGCGAAAATACACGCCAAAGCATGCCAACGCGATGAAGACGCCCGTTTTCGTCGTCGAATCTTTTCCCATTTTATTCTGTCGTTTTACCCAAAAGTGTTCCCAAATGGAGTGAGTGATGTGTGTTAAATATAATAAATAAGGCTCGTTTTCCTTACGTTTGCGCTCGTTTAAGCGAATGCCTTCTCTTTCGTGTCGAACGTTGGTCGAAATCGCTCCTCTTTCGGAGCTTTTGTTCTCGTCAAAAGTCCTCCTTATTAAAGAGTTTTGAGAGTTTTGAGAGAAAAATTCTGGCGATGAGACTTCCCCAAACAAGAGGAGTTTTGGATAAAGAAAATATCTATCCCCAGAAATACTTTTCATTAAAAGCAAAGACGATGACGACGACGACGACGATGCGGTCGGTGCCGTTAGGGTTACCACCTGGTGTGACTCAGCGAAACGTTCAACAGCAGCGGCGCCTTTGTTCTTCTTTTGGAAGAAGGAGAAGAACATCTTTTCATCATCCAAAGAAGCGTATCTCCTTTTCGATTGGAGCGACGACGGAGACGACGGAGACATCATCATTTTCTTCGTCGAAGACAGAAGAAGAGGCGTGGAATGAAGACGATATCGATAACATCGCGTTCGTGGATTTAGCGAAGGAAGAATCGACGGCCATCTCGAACAAATCCGGCGCCGGGGCAACCATGGCGGCACCGGACTGGATGACGCAGTTGAACAGACTGTGGGGAGGCGCGAGCGAGATTCCAGTCGCGGATGCCAAGTTGGACGACATCACCGGATTATTAGGTGGTGGTCTGTTTCAACCGTTGTTTAAGTGGATGAAAGAAGCGGGACCGGTGTATTTGTTGCCAACTGGGCCGATTACGTCGTACGTGGTTATTAGCGACCCGGCGTGCGTGAAGCACGTGTTGTTTAACTACGGATCGAAGTATATTAAAGGGACGATTGCCGAAGCTGGGGAGTTTTTGTTCGGAAAAGGCGTCGCGTTGCAAGAGTTAGAACCTTGGAAGATGCGAAGGAAAGCAGTGGCGCCAGCTTTGCACAGGGCATACGTGGAAGCGATGGTCGATCGGACGTTTGGGCAGTGTGCGAATAAAATGGTGGAGACGATGGAAAAGACAAACGGGGGGAAGAGCATTAACATTGAGAGCAAATTTTCGCAAGCCGCGTTAGATATTATTGGCATTTCCGTGTTCAACTATGATTTTAACGCGTTGGAGACAGCGGCGCCGGTGATTCAGGCGACGTATACGGCGTTGAAAGAAGTGGAAACGAGGTCGATGGATTTGTTGCCGACGTGGCGATTGCCGGAGGAGTTTTTGAGAGCGGTATCACCAAGACAAAAAGCGGCGCAAGACGCCGTGGTGATTATTAGAGATGTCACGACACGGTTAGTGGAAGAGTGTAAGAAGATGGTCGAGGAAGAGGAAAAAGTGGGCGGCGCCGAGGCGTGGGCGAGAGATTACTTGAACGAGAGCAATCCGAGCGTCTTGAGATATTTGATCGCAGCGAGAGAGGAAGTGTCTTCGACACAATTGAGAGACGATTTGTTGTCGTTGTTAGTGGCTGGACACGAAACTACCGCGAGCGTTTTGACTTGGGGTACGTACGAGTTGTTGAAACCGGAAAACGCGGAACAGTTGCGAATTTTGAGGCAAGAGTTGGACGAAGTTTTAGGAACGAAACCGTATCCGGATTTCAACGACTTGATGAAGATGCCATATTTAGAGAGATCTTTCCACGAAGCCATGCGATTATATCCACAACCGCCGGTGTACACTCGACGCGCGGTGGTTGAGGATGATTTGCCGTTGAACGGGTTAACCATCCCAAGAAACCAGGACATTTTGGTCTCCATTTTTAACTTGCACCGAGACCCGAAGAATTGGGGCGAGAGTTCGTTAGAGTTTGAACCGATGCGTTTTGGCCCATTAAACCGAGGTCAACCGAGCGAGTTAAACACGGAGTACAGGTATGTTCCCTTCAGTGCTGGACCGAGAAGATGCCCGGGCGATAAGTTTGCGGTTTTGGAAGGCGTGGCGATTTGGGCCACCATGTTACGACGACTCGATTTGTCGTTGGTGGAAGGTCACAAGGTTGAAATGACGTCCGGAGCGACTATTCATACTCGAAACGGGTTGTTATGCGACGTAACCGTGCGGGAAATGCGAACAGTGAACGATGATGATAAGATGGATTGGGATAGTTTAAGACCGACGAAGACGAAACCGGGCGACGAGAAGTACTGGTTGCCCGAGAGAGCAGCAGCCGGTGGAGGTAAATGCCCGGTTCCGCACTAAAATACTAGAATGATATTGTAAAGAGAAGCGCACACATTGTTTATACACTGTATGGTACCTGGTACCTCGAGAAGGTATATTATTATCCGATACGAAGCGATACGATTGTTCTTTTTATTACAAGCTCTCAATTCCTCGTACATTTTTCTTCTAAAAGTTTCTATGAAATTTTAATGTGTGTTCTCTCTCTGTTCTCTCATCCTCTAGTTTATTCCTCTTCCTCCTCTTCGTCGTCACCGCCACCCGCGGCAGCCGCTTTTTGCGCCATGCGTCGTCTCTTCACGCGGCCCGGTCTGCCACCACCCAACGGTGAGTTCAACGCAAAGTCGATGTGCTTTTGTGTCTCGACGCGAACCAAAAACGACGGCACGTTGACGATTTGCTTACCAACTCTGATGTGTCTTTGTTTGATCAAGATACGGGCGTGGTGCACCGACTTGGCCAAACCGAGCTTAAATACCAAAGTTTGCAATCTTCTCTCCAAGAACTCCTCCGCGTTCAACGCCAACACGTAATCCAAAGATTCCTTATCCGCTTCTAACAAACCGTACGTTCGCATTCTCTTCAAAATAGCGTTACCTTCGAAGATTCTCTTAGGATCGTCTTCGTCCAAGGTGAGCAAAACTCTCGCAGCGTTGCGCAATTTGTTCAACGCAAACTGGACTCTCCATAACTCTCTCTTGTTGCGGAGGCCGTATTCACCCACAGTCTTCAACTCGGCGTCGAGACGGACTTTTTCGAAAGGACGTCTCGGCTTGGAGAAAGTCTTCGAGTCTGTGAAAGAAGTAAAAAAGGTTGAGGAGATGAGAGGTGAGTGAAACGATGATGATAATAAAACGATGCGATGACGATACTAATAACGACGACAACGCGGCAAGCGATCCTAACAAAATCGAGATGCTCGAACGGTCGATTCGGACGCAAAGAGAGACAAAAGCGCCGTTCGAGCTCAGATGCTTCCTCCAATCGCCCCTCCCACCCACAAAAGCCCTCAAGCGTAAAATGAGAATCGACCAACGCGCGCGCAAAAGCCACTCGCGCTCGACGCAAACGAGATAAAGGAAGACGCAACGCGCTCGATCGAACGCAGAAACATTCAAGCCGAACATTTCCGTTTCTTTTCATCCAACATCTCATTCGCATCGCGGTCTTTCTCGCGCGTTTGCCCACTTTCTCACGCCCTCAAATCAATTCGAGAGAGGCGAAAGAGAGACCCAAAAGCGCGCAAACAAAACAAAATCGTTCTCGACGATCAAAGACCCATCGCGAACGTTCTTCGCCTCGTTCGACGCGACGCTCAAAAAGTACGAAATACGAGAACTATTTACTCACAGTTTCTGAAAACCTTTGCGGACGGCATCGTTTATTACGTCGTGTGTATATTTACGCGCACTAATGAGGAAGAGCTGTGTTTTGTCTCAAGATGGCTTCTTTGTTTTTTTGTTTTTTTTGGTTCACCCCAAAACGCTTCATTTTTGGAAAAGAAAAAAAAAGGAAGCAAACACATGCCAGATTTACGTCGGGCGGAAGAGCTCGCGCGGCGCGTGGAAGAGGAGGGAGAGGAGGAGGAAAAGACCCCGAAGACAAAAGAGAGACGACTGGAATCGCGCGTCGTCGAACCGCTTCTCGAGACGTACGAGAAGCGAGAGACGTCGCAGTTTTTTTTGACCAACTTTAGTAAAAGCGGTGTCGGTCAAAGCAAAGGAGGCGACGAGGAGGAGGAGGAGCGAAAAGACGACGTAAACGATGACGATGAAAGAGGAGAAGAAAAAGATGATGAAGATGAGGATGATGAAAAGATGCGGCGGTTGTTTGCGCACGGCATGAGTGATGCGCACGAGTACGCGCTGCAGAGCACGGTGGAGGAAGAAGAAGAAAAGGAGAAGGAGACGAAGGAGGAAACCTTTGAGGACGACGAAGACGCTAATAATAGAAGCAAAACGGACGAAGATATCATCTCGATCGTTTGGTTCAAGGATGAAGAAAAAGGCGAGGAGGAGAACAGCGTCGTCGCGAAAATTGCGCACGAAAGATTTAAGGAGTACATGACGGTTCACGACCCGTATCTCCGCAACGACGGACTTTTACTCTCTTACGTTGACTTGGAGAACGAGAAGCGAGTGGACGCGTACGCGTTCGATCGAGCGGATGGTTTGGGGACGTTTCGTAAGACGAGAGTGATTTTCTTTACAGTTGAGCGTAAAGAAAATGGAAGTGATAGCGAAGATTTAGAAAGAGAAGATGGAAGAGAAGATGATGATGATGGTGAGATATCGTTTACGATTCGAAAAATTGAAGAGACGTTTCGAAACTGCGGCATAGAAGAGGAAGACGGCGGTTACGGACGAGACATGCGCATTGAACGGGCAACTTTCGATTCGAGAACAAATGCTGCCGTGTTTGAATTCCTTCCGAAGGGCACGTCTCTGTTTGGTGAAACAAAAACGTGGCGGAAGAACGAAAAGAAGGAGGACGATTGTACGAACCCGGGCGCTACCGTTAAAGAAGGACAAAGCGAAGAAGAGAATGAAAAAGAAGAAGTGAACGAGGACGAAGAAGCAACGGAGTTTATTCGAAAACGACTTCCATTTTGTGTGGCATCGTTCGAAGAATTTGGCGAGCGCGCCAACCGCGAAGCGTATTCGTCCGCTCGAAAAGCGCTCGGAGATTTTTTTAACAGCGACGCGATCTCGAAGAAACGTAAAAACAGAAAGTGCGATACGGTTGTACAAAAATCCAGCGTAAGCGAAAGCGGCGTTACAACCGAGGAAATATTAGATGATACGTCGCGACAAGAAGATAATAACGAAAAGGAGGAAATCTTTACTGAACTCGAACAGGAGGCGCTCCGACTCGAGCTCGAAACCGCTTCCCGACGCGTCGCGGAGAACTCCCGCGCCGTCCTCGCTCAAATCGACGCCAACAAGAAGCACTTCCAACGCTACGTGCTCAAAGACCGCGCGGAATCTGCGCTCAGATCCATGCAAAAAGCGAAACTGTTGTTTGAAAAGACCAAAGTGGAAGAAGAAGCGCAGAGAGAAGAAGAAGATCTCACCTCGAAAACGTCCGCGACGCTCGAAAACGGTGGAACTGGTTCGCAACAACTCGCGGACCTCTCCGCGGCTTTTCGTCAAGCGCGCGTAAATTTTATCGCGCGTCAGCGTCGGTACGATCGCGCGAGAGCACTTTTCTCGAGCAACGACGTTTCAAAGAAGGAAATTACCTTCTGTCGTTGAGGTCACATGCGAAAAATGTCCTCCGAGATGTGTGTTTCGAAAGGAAGCGCTCTCTGGCGCAGGCGCGCAAAAGCGCAAAAGAGGACTCTTTTGAAATCATAAATCATACAACGAAAACGAAAATCCAAAATGACACCAAACACCACAGTCTTTTTGTCAAAGAGGCCACACGCTTCGAAAAAGTAAGGAACGAAATATTCTGCCTCAGAAGTACGGAGTCAAAGGCACAAAAGCACCCGCACATCTCTGCGGCGTGTTGTTGTGTGTCTCATCAACTCCTTTTCTCTCTCTCTCTCTCTCTCTCTTCACATTTCTCTCACGCAAACGCGAGAGGAACACGACGAACGAAGACTTTCGGGAGAGCGACGGACAAAAGCAAAACGAGCGGCACACTCGGTGGTGGAGTTCCGCACTCGACGAAAGAGGAATAATTGATTTTCCCGGGGACGGAATATCCGATTTGGGGAAGCGAGAAAGGGAGACCGACGAGCTCTTTCTGCGAGTATGGCACGATTTGGATTCCCCTTGTCATCTTTATCTTCCTTGTCTGCGTCGAATTCGTCGTCGTCTGCTTCGTCCGCGGTCGCCGGGAGGAGCACGAGTCCGAGAGAGCGACACCTTTCCTCGAAGAAGATGAGTGTTGGTTTTACGCACGCGACGAATAAGGTGAGCGGTGGCGACGCGGGAATAAGCGGGAATACGAATGGCCCCGGCGGAAACGAGTCTGCGACGAATACGAACGCGAATATGATGACGATGATGAGTACTCCATCGAAACCGCAGCATCCGCATTCGCCTCGAGCGAACGACCTGCAACAGAGAAGACTCCGACGGAAATTACGCGCGCGTCTGTTTTTGAAAGTGTTTCTCGTTGTAGCGTTCTTACACTTCTTCGGTCGAACGGCGTACCATTTTCTGTACTTTGTGAAGATTGGATACTTGCGGTACATCAAGTTCCCGTTGAGAGACCAGAGGCCGATACCGTGCGGGAACGATACGCCACCACCGACGGAACAGTTGGCGGATTTGTTCGAGAGGAGGAAGGCGTACGAGGAAAGTAGGAAGAGTTTAGGCGTGAAGATGAAAGACGCGGTGGTTTTTGGGAATAAGGCGAGCGGGTCGCCGAAACACTTACAACAACAACACGCGCAGATCAAGAAGAGGCACGTGAAGAAAAATAGCAGAGGTAGTGGTAGTAGGAACGCGTACGCGAAGACGAGTGGTCGCAGAAGATTGTTCAAAACAGAGGAGGTGTACGGCAAGAGAGAAGACGAAGTGGAAGAAGCAGAAGCAGAAGAGGAAGAAATTGCCCACGATCATAGTAAACGAACGGGATTTGGAGTAGAAAGATTTGAAGCAGAGAGCGACTCGAAAGAGGAATCCGGAGTGTTGGAAGACGCGTACTTAGAGCTTGGTGAAGATAACTATCCGTCCGAAGTGCTCTCAAAAGAGCAAGGAGAAGATGATGAAGATGATGACGAAGAAAGGGTTGGAAGAAAAAGCGATGCGCCGCGCCGAGCGGGATCGAATTTCGCGTCTCGCTTCTTCGGCGGTTTAGGACAGCGATCATCATCACCAGCACCACTCGACGGTGATAGCATCAGTCGAGAAGTCATCGAAGTGGCTTCAAAACGTGCCACCCAGCGAATCATTGAAGACCCGGGATCAGAACCTCCAGCTCCACTCGCTAGCAACGGGGAAGAAGGTGATTTTCATTTGGTAGAAGACGATGAAGAATCAGAAGGAGAAGAAGTAGTCGAACAACAAGACGGTGAAGAAGAATCTGTGGACGAATCAGCAATCTCGGAGGAGGAAGACGCGGGAGAGGAAAGAAAGTTTGCGAGCACATCCTACGCGAGTGCAGACGCAAGTGCACGCGATGACACCGACGAAGACTTCTCTTATGACGACCCCAAATCGCAACTCGAAGCGGCCGAACGTAAAGCGAACCTTTTGGAAGAGGTTGCCCTCGAAGCAAAAAAACGAGTCGACGAGGTGAAGGAAAAGACCAAACGCCGTGGCGCCGGATTTGCCATACTGTGCATCTGCGACGCGCACACGGCTGATATTTGCGCAGCTTCCGTTGCGAATAAACGAGCGTATGCGAAAATACACGAGTATGATTTGATTTTTGTCACGGAAACTTTAGATACGACTCGACCGATGGCGTGGAGTAAAATCTTAGCCGTACAAAGGTACCTGCCGCGATACAAATGGCTGTTATTTTTGGACATCGACACGCTCATTATGAACCCGGACATACGCTTAGAAGATATCGCGGACGATAATTACGACCAAGTTATCGGTGCCGATCACAATGGCATAAACTCGGGCGTCTGGTTTGTCAAGAACACGCGATGGATGCGATGGTTCCTCACCGAGTTGTGGGCGCAAGAAGATTTAGTCCGAGGAAATTACGTCTTCCATTACGAACAACGCGCTTTCCATCATTTGTTCCAAACTGAAGTCTGGTCAAATAATGTTGGCACGAGTAAAAAACCATACGAGGGCGCCGAGGACGTTCGCAAACGCTCGAAAGTTGTCAACCAGTGCGTCTTCAACAGTTTATTGCCGTGGTACGTCAATGGCGATTTTGTCGTGCATTTTGCCGGCATGAAAGGTGTCGCGCAGTGCTATTTATTCTGGCAATATTACGAGAAGGCGAAAAATGATTTACCACCGGTAGGACCACACGAAATCGTCGGCGCGCGATTGACGGAAGAAATGTTAGAAGGCGGCCCGAGATATGAGTTCAAAAGGTGCTTATCGTTTCCCACGTTGTTTCGGTAAATCTATTGAAAACGTTCTACGGTAGCTTTTACGACATAATTTATTTTCTATTTGTAATTGCAATATCTATGTAAGCGGCGCGCTATAATTTGAATGAACAGAATGAATCTCGTCACCAACGGCGATTGTGTTACTCATGAACCCTTCTTCTTGACCGTTCGGCAAAACGTCGAACGATACGCCGAATGTGTTTGCCGCTTTGCGCATGATAATCTCCCACGTTTTCTCGTCGCGTTTCCCGGTAGTTTGGTCGATGGCGACAGATTCGCAACGGTGGCAAAAACGTCCGTTTCCTAACGTAACCGTGTCACGTATTTTGATGCCTACATTTTCGTTCGAAATGGAAGTCGATATCCAAGTTTTCTCGAGCAAGAAAAGGTCGTTGTCATTGGAAGACGATTTTTTCTTGCTCTTCTTCTTTTCAACGTCCTCGTTCTCCTTTTCACTCACAATAATGTTTGCTCGAAAGCGAGAAATGTCACATCCTAAACTTTTCGCCGATCGTTCCGAGGCGATTAAAATCGGCGAAGTATTCGCAAACGTGCGCTTCGTCTCGTCTTTTAAAAGTGCGAGGCAACATTCAACGTTGAGAACTTTTGAGAACCACTCGTGCGCCGCGGGATCTCGAACCAGTCTCGCCTCTCGCGTGCTACCGCGAATGGAAACGGAAACGTTACCCTCTCGAGACGAATCAAATTCCTTTCCATATTCGTTCAAATCTATCCGAAGCGTTTCCTTTATACCACTACACGTCAGAACCAAATACGTGAATGCGTAGCCGTTTACATCCTCTAAATCAATCGTCTCCACAGAAGGCGTGATGCGCACCATTTGCGGGTACGATTTTTGCGTCAACGGTATCCCGGACTGTTTCTCAATGAGCACGTATTTCCGATCAAAAAGCAAGCCAGATGGGAGCAAGTACCATTTCTCTACACTAAATGGAGCGCATGACTTGATCGGGAACACGTTTATTTTCGAAATTGTAACGAGCGAGGAAGAAGATGATGAAGGCGATGAAGGCGTTTCCGGCGCTTCGTTTGCTCCTCTATCCGTCATTCGCGCGTGACACACAAACTCGTGCTCAATGGTTTCAATAATAGCCTTCGCGTCGCTCACTCGACTGGCATACCCGAACGATGCCCGAACGCACCCTAAAGGTTCCCCATCCGTATCGTCCACACCCATATCATCTCCGCACACTTTGCCTTTCGTTTCGTATAATTTTTTCACCCGATTTTCGACTTTCTTCTTCCGGATGCTTTCGCACGCGCCTGGGTTACAACAACACCCGGTACGAACGACTATATTTTGCGAAGCTAACGCGCGCTCTACTTTTGAGTATCCAACGTGTGTTCCGTCGTCGTTGAGTACGTTGAAAGCTACGGTAGATAAGGATACAATTTTCCGTCCGTCGTACGTCAATTTCTCGTACCGGTCGTCGTAATCGCTTTGATTCTTCAAATGTTCCGCTAAATGACGCCACTGTGATCCGTATATTTCCACGACTGGTTTACCATTCGCGTGTCGCAAGTTCCACAATCTACTCGCTAAGACTTCCCCGACGTGACCGGCGTTGATGCGAATCATCTCGGATCCTCCAATCGATTGATACCACTCGAAGCATTTTGGCAACGCGGCTATTTGCTGAAACGGCAACGTACCTCGTTCCAAACCAGACGCGTTTTCCTTGGCGATGAAAAAGTTTGTCTTCGCATCGATCGCTTTCGCCGTTCCGCCTCCAAAATACTTACGGTTCATGTTCTCGTTCCTCTCGATCATTTCCATTGCTCTGTTGGAAACGAGCAAAAATCCAACACCAGTTGGGTACCCGAACATTTTATACGCCGAAGCGACGATAAAGTCGGGCCTCAACTCCTTCTCCATATCTTTCAACATCACTGGACGCATTGCCGCGGATTTAGACGCGTCTAATAACGTAAAACATTCCGATCCTTCTCGACAAATCTCTTCCATTTTCCTCTTCACGCATGCCTCCCGAACGCCTTGCCCGTGGAAATTTGACTCGTCCGCGTACGCCAACAAATGTTTTCTACCGCGGGGGTTACTTTTGCCCTTGAACCATTTCTTCTTCGTCTTTATTTTCGCGCCGCAATCGTTCACCTTCACCGACGTCCACTCCTCCTCTTCGTTCTCGACCAACACGAACACGTCCCCGCCTCTGCTCCAAACTAAATTCCTCAACCCGACCACGCTCGTGTGATTATCCATCGCGTAACTCAACGCGTCTCGCTTCCCGACTGAAAAGAACGCGTCCCCGACTAACTGCACAGCATTCGTCGCCCCTCCGTTCACAAACACGCAGTGATATTCCCCAAACTCCGGCGCGTTGAAATGTTTCAGAACTAAACTTCTGCTTTCATGAATCGCCTTTTCTGCAATCGAGGCGGATGCGTTTTTGCTGTGCGGATTGCCCAAAACCATCGACTCTATTTGTTGTCGAGTGCAGTTTTGAATCAATCGAGAACTGACCGGAGGACACCCGTTGTAATCGCAATAAATCATCATCTTCATCGAGTTCTCCGACGACAGAGACGAAAACTCTTCCCTGACGAGTTTTTCAGAGCACGCCGCGATTACTCCGTCGTCGTTTCCTCCTCCTCCAAATCTCTTTCCCGACGGGAACAACGACGACGTCAACGCGTTGAACCGTTGTTGTTGTTGTTTTCGAGCGGCACTATTTGAGGAAGACACGCACGCGCTGAAGAAGGGTAAAGAAGGCATTACCTTCATCACTTCTTCTTTTTCGTGCGCTTCACCCGTTGCATCCAACATCGCGTGAAGGCGTGTTCACTCTAAAGCGCGCGTCGTTCAGATCATTTCATTTCCCCAAAACAGTTACAAATGTGAAGACCAAACGTCATTAAATCCCGGACTCGTTCGCGAAGAAACGAGGACGAATATCGCGCGAAAACGCGACACGAGTAATGCTCTCTCATCGCGCGATGCGCAACGCGGTAATTTCGGCGAAACGAGCGTTCTTTTCGAGCGAGAAAGAACTCTTTAGCACGCGGGGGAGGCAAAGAGATTTCGTTTCCTCCTCTGCGTCGTCGTTTCCCGAACACGCAGCAAAGTTTGAATGTTGGTCCTGTTTCACCGAGCAAGAACAACAATCCCAGGGCAAAGAAGAAGACAGAGAAGAGATATCGTTCTTTTGCAAAAAATGCTCCGCGATTAAGCACCCGGACACGTTTAACAAAGTCTCCCACTACAGACTTTTAAGCGTCCCGGAACGGTTTTCAGTCGATAAAAAACAAGTGGAACTTTCGATGAAAAATTTACAAAAAATACTCCACCCGGATAAGTTTTCGAGCGCGGGACAGATGAAGCGAGAGAAAGAGTACTCGGAAGAGATCAGCGCGAGAGTGAACGAGGCGTACGGGAAGTTAAGGGATCCACTTTTACGGGCGAAGTATTTGTTCGGTTTGAAAACGGGAGCGGCGTACGACGGTACGGAGGAGACGGAGAAGAACGGAGACGAAGCGAGAGAAGAGGTGCCGCCAGAGTTACTTTTTTTGGTCATGGAAGTTCGAGAGGCGATTGAGGAAGCGGACGAGGACGGGGAGGAGTTGATAAAGTTGAAAGAAGAGAACGAGGAGAGGATGGAAGAGGCGGAAAGGCGAGTGGGAGAGGCGTTGGACGATGAAGTGGAATTCGACGCGGAGAAAGCGAGGAAGGCGATTGTTGAGTTGACATATTTTGAGAAGATCCGGAAAGAGATCATAGAGAGATTGTGATGGAGATAGTTTACATACGTGTAGAATTATATAGATTTACATAGTACCGGTACCGCTGGAATAGTGCTTTTATCATTTATTCACCACGCGCTCGGCCAACGCGACGACGTCTTTCTTATCTGCTTTCAAATCCAATTTCAATCGAGTTCTCTCTTCGACTCTTCGAATTTGATTTTCTACTCCCGCAATCGCGGCGTTCATCTCCGTCCTTTTAGGGTACTCGTGCAGAAGTATAGCTTCTAATCTATTTTCGCCATCGTCGTTGTTGGTGAAGGTAGAGCGTGAGGAGACTTCATTTTCCGTAGTCGTTTGCGTCGTCGTCGATATGCGTTGGTTGGCGAGTTTCCTCAACTGCGCTCGATGGGCGGCTTCTAAAGCTTCACACCTCCTGTCGATGATCTCCTTTGCAGATTCCGTAACTTGTCGCAATCGAGTTTTATTCACCTCTTTATCGGTTTCTAAGTCTAAAACTCTTTCGGAAATGTCGTTGACGAGATGTTCCACCGCCTCTCTCGTCGGGCGTTCTCGCATGGCAAATTGCACGCCATCGTGTAACGATTTCAAAACCTGCGAGTGTTCCGTCTGTCTCGACGCGATCTCGTTCGCGAGTTTCTCGACTTCGCTTCTCTTTTCGAAGGTTTTTGCGAGCGCTTCTAGGCGTCTGATTTTGGCAAATACGGAAGCGCTGTCGCCTTCGCCGTGCTCCGTCGTCGGCACCAACGTCGACGACGAGGGCATTTCCATGCTACCACCACCACCTAAATACATTTCCATCGCCGAGGTGCTAGATTCTAAAAACATCGTTCGCGTCATCGCTTTAATCGTTTGCGCGTCTTTACCCGCCATCTTTCCATTTTCCAACCCAAACAACGCCTCGCAAATGCCTTCGATTTTCTCCACGTTTTCCAATCGAAGCGGTTCGATTTCCATTTGCGCGAAGGATTGCGCGCGTTCCGTGGCGGCAACAATTTCCTCTTTCACGCGTTTTTCTAACCGTTCGAGCTCTTTGCACACTTCCTCGTCTCTGCGCAAGCGTTCGGCGACGTCCCCACGGACGTCGTTAAAATCTAACGTTAACCTTTCCAGCTCTCTGTTGATGTGTTCAAGCGTCCCGAACGAAACGCGTCCGTTCTTTTCGCACTCTAAAACTCTCGCTTCCAAGCCGTCGCACCGTTTTTTGAACGCGACAACATCCGCTGCGTCGATGTTCCCAACCGATTGTTTCAATTCGTCTATGGTTCGTCTAAAAGCGCGCATTCGTTCTTCGCTTTCGTCGTGCATGCGTTTCGAGCAACTCGCCTCCCGTTGGCGCAACGCGTCCAACGCTTCGTCCACCGCGCGCAAAATAGTATCCTTTTGCGTCGAGATGTCTTCCTGTGCCGCTTCCGCTCTCGCAATGGCAATATCTACGGACCTGAACCCATCGTCTACTTTTCTTTGAAACTGTTGTTCCGCATCTCTGGCTACTTTTGAAACGTCCGAACACATCTCCGCGCACCGTCTCGCGTCCGCTGCGGCGTCGCTGGCTTTCATTTTGATCGCCGAAACGACCGTTTCGGACAACTCACTCGCGCGTTCTTGAACAAACTTTGCGATGACCACGTCGCAGACTTGACCGCACTCATCGACGACTTGACCTTTTACCGCTTCCGCGACGTCCTCCACCTCTTTCCTCGCGCTCTTCGCCGCGCGTTCAAATCGATCGCACTCGTCTCGAAATCTCAACTCCATCTCCTCCTCCAACGTCCTCAGCGTCTCCTTTTCATTTTCCACCGCCTCGTGCATTTCTCTCGTGCTCGCGTCCGCCACGTTCGCGCACGTTCGCGCAACTCTCTCCACGTGCGAACACGACTCCATCAACTTCCCTCTCGCTTTCTCTGCAAATATCTCCATCGCGTCTCGGTTTCGATCGCTTTCCGCCTTGGCTTCTCGG
>JACLAA010005682.1_pt1 | contig 15554 bp, 14 predicted proteins | sample 8027891 | NCBI WGS metagenome assembly JACLAA01 (sample SAMN15724900, study PRJNA655200) | protist metagenome | isolation source: fluorescence activated cell sorting (FACS) single amplified genomes of... | place: Spain: Blaines Bay Microbial Observatory, Mediterranean Sea | collected 2016-01-19 | reverse complement strand
GCTTTCGTTTGGGTGTCTTGAATGGGTGTTTGCGCGCCGCGAACGCGTTGAACGCGACGCTGCTCTACACGCCCGACCTGTATCGGCGGGGCCAGGGTTATGGCATCTCGGAGAAGTCCGATCGATTATTGCGCCTGGCCGACGCGCTGCCGCGGGACGAGTGCGGCGAGCGGATCGAGGTGGAGGGGCCGCAACAAGCCCGTGCGGACTTCGACGCGTGGAACGTGCCTGTCGCGTTGCCGGACACGGGCGTCCTCGAACTCAAGGCACGATCGTCGGAGCGGCGCCACGGCGACGCGCCCTTCCTGTCCCACGACTACCGGGAGACGGCGGCGTGGCTTCGACAGCGCTTCTTGGCGTCTCAAGCTTATTTACCGCTGCGGCACTTTTCTTCAGGTATTAGTGTCGCTTTGCACGTGCGCAACGGCGACCGCCTGCCCGGTAGAAGGTACGCGAAGCACGCCCGCCTGAACCTCGGGGACGACTACTACCTCGGGGTCGTGAAGGCGCTTCAAAGTATATCTTCCGTGGACGTCGTGGCCTTCGGCGCCAGCGTCGCGGCCAAAAAAGCTTCCCAGTTATTGGACGCGCACGGGAACGTGTCGCGCTGTGCATAAATCAAATTGTCGCGGCACGTCCACTGCTAAATCATAACCTCAATACCCAACTCACCGATTGATTTGCGCACAGGTGTCGCGCATCCCAGCTGAGGTGCCAGACGCGAAGGTCGTGCTCGACGGCGACCCGCTCGAAGCTCTGACTCATATGGCGAGAGCCGACGTGCTCGTGGCCGCGCGGTCCCAGTTCTCCTACGCGGCCATCGCGCTGTCGCAAGGGGTCGTCGTATACCCGTCGAAGTGGCACGCGCACCGCCAGAGCGTGCCGCGCTTCCCTGAGGATCGAGCGCATTGTCACGTGCCGGCGTCGGATTCCGGAAATATCGACCGAGGCCGCCTCGCGGCGGCGTTGCGGGCGTGCCGCATTAAGTAAAAAACAATGTGTTAGACAGGCCTCGCGGTCGGCGTCGAGGCGTCGACGGAGGGGAACGGCTCCTCCAGGATTCGCGGCTCGAGGTCCTTGGGTATCTCCTCGGCGACGATGACCTGGCCGAGCTCGACCGTCGGTGGTCTCTTTGATGATTGCCGCAGGCGCATCGCGGCAGCTCCAATGAGAATGCCGGCGACGAGCACGCAGCCCAGCGTCATGCTGGCGCCCTCAAGACCGTCGTTATCCGCGGTATTGGACGACGAACCCGTTGCGCCGTGATCGTCGTCGTCGTCCGCCTCTTTTTTGCGTTTCTTGGCGCCGTCGGCGTACCAGTCATTGCCGTCGTCGTCGAAGCCCCAGAAGGTCATGTCGTCATCACTTTTCCGCCGCTTCCGGCACTCCTTCATCCGGAGGCACACGTCACTATCTGCGCTCTCGAGGACCGTGTATTTCGGGCACTGGCACGCCGACACGCACTGCTCCGTGCAGACGTCGTTTGCTTTCTCTCCACACACCTTTTCGCAAGCAGTACCACAATCCAGCCACACCCTATCGCCCGGGCACGCCTGGCTCGCCTCGTAGTTGCTGCCGTCGCACGTGAGGCCGCAGCCCCTTTCGTATCTCTCGCAGGCGACCGTGCCGGGCTCGAAGGACGGCTGTCCGATGCTCTCGCACGTCTGACAGATCGAGTCCTTGTCCGTGCACTCGCCCGAGCCGGTGTTACACGCGCAGAACGAGCCGGCCTCGCAGTGCTTGTTCTTGTTGCACTCGGCCTCGATGCCGAGCACGAGGCAGACCAGGTACAGGGCGACCGCCGCGCTCCTTGACGGCCTCATAGTCTGATGCTCTGTTTGTCCTTGACTGTGTTACAGCCGGTGCTGAGCAGAGCTTCCCCAGGCTTGGTGGCAGGGCAGCCCCAACGAAAGAGGTGGTGCGTAGCTGTGCGTAAACCCCCCCCAACACGCGAGAGGGCTGCGGTACAAGCTCCACGACGCCGCCGCAAGGCAATTTCACGGAATGGGTTCGGGTTTTGGTGTCAGCGCGCGCACCCGTCTCTAGAGCACCTCTCGACCTTTGCTTTCAGGCGCCCTAGTACTATCCCATAACGCGGTGTGCGCTTCGGCGCGAACAAGCTCGCCCCGCGGTGACGCGACGCCAACTAGTCCTAGCACCGTCGACGCCGTCGACGAGACCAAGACACAAACCAGAAACTTAGTCCTTGTCGCGGAACTTCTCCACGATCGCCATGTAACGCCGCGTCCACCGCGCGTGCAACGCGACCGCGCCCTGAAACACCGGCAGCTGCAGCCACAGGAAGACGGCGATGTCGACGTGGTTGCGGAACGGCATGTATGAATACACCTGCCGCACCGAATCATGTAATAAAAGCACCTCGCGGACACCTAACACGGCGCCGTAGGCCAAGTAACGCCGAGCGCGCGCGTCGGTCGCGGCGGCCAGATCCCGGTAGCACGGTCGGGAGGGCGGGGCTCTCCCACACCTCAATGCAGCGATCGTAGGTAACACGAAGCCCACGCACGCGGCGCCCGCCCGACAGACGGGCCCGACGGTGATGAGGGTTACGGTACCGACCGCTAGGGCCCGCCACCCGTCCACATCAAACCAGATCTCTAGCGTTTTGGCTCGTATCCTACTCCCATCTCCTATTCTTTTGGCTAGAAACGAAGGTAATGATCGTCGCAAAGCTTGATTGAACCACCACGGGTCGCGCTGGTCTCGGTACGAGGGCTGGGGCACCGGTGGGGTCGTGTATGATCGCAGGAGTCGTCCTATTATAGTATGTGCTAGGTCCGTGCCCATGTACAGCAACCACACCAAAAACACGCCTCGCACTTCCTCTAGGACCGCTATATCGTCTTCAAATAGATTGATCGCATAGGGCAATGCTCGCAGGCCACCTCTAATTCCAGCTAGGAAACCGACGATAGACCAAAACTTCAATTGTTCGGTAACAGCAGCTCTCGCGGACGCCGCGCGCGGATCCTCCGAGTAGCGCCTTCTGTTCGCAGAAACGATGTCCTCGACTTTATCTAACGCCGCCGCTTTCTTCAGTGCCGCATCGGTGTTGACTAATCGTAACGATAAGCACACGAAGACTATATAAGGAGACGTCCAGAAATTCACTGATAGCGTCGGATTCACGTGCCTTACTAGTAGTATCACGGCGAAGAACGCGACGTGAGGGGCTACACTCATACAAGCTCTGGATTTGGAGGACATGCCCTCCAACGCTCGTCGATAGGCCCTTTTTATTTTGTTGCGTTTCGCGTCGAAGGAGACCCTCCTTATGACAAAGGCGCGGTGCCACCTCTTTAACATCTTTCGGCCTCGCGGATATGCTTCTACCCTCCATAGCACGAAGATCGTCAAGAGTAATGCGACCTCCGCCGCTTTTATGTTGGTGGGTTGCCTCGCGATTGTTTGGGCGAGTTTTCGTAGTAAAGGTTCTCCTACGAGTTTGAGAAAGGCGTACAACGCCTTGATGAGTAGTAGTAGAGATTGCCAGACCTCCTTCAGGGCTTGCGCGACGTCTTGCACATATAATGAAGTTTCGGGCTCTAGGGACGCGAGGGCCTTTTCCGTGACGTCGGAGCAGAAGCGCGCGGCCTCGCCTCTTGTGGCCGTCAAATGGGCGCTTACGTAGGTCGAGATTGTGGCGAGGGCGCTGGTGGCCAGAGTGGTAGTTGTGGTGGCGACCGTTTCCATCGCCTCGGCCGCGCCGTCCGCCGCCGCGTCGACCGCTGCGTCCGACATGGCTGTCCTGTGCTGCTTGAGCGCGGCAGCCAACTGTCGTATGTCAGCCGGCTGCTTGCTTCAGTGCGCTCCGTTACGCGACAGATGCGCAGCGTGGGCGGGATGCTCTTGACTCTGAGCGCTGCTTGTAGGCGGGTCCCTGCGAAGCGCTGCGCTCAGTGCTCAAAGGTACCAATCCTGTGAGCTGTACGCTGAGATTGCTGCGTCTCAGCGGGTTTCCTAGGCCCCTGAAGCGCCGTAAAAGAGCAAGCGCCGCATTAATCCGGCTAGCGGCCAGTAACACACTAGCGACCAGCCAAAAAATCGATAATATTATCGAGGCCGACTGTCGCTGTGGCTGAGTTTTGCATACCAGAAAGCTTCACAGCTTGCACGTTAGTCGCATCGCTGCCAACGTGCCAGCTGCGAGAGCGTTGTCGCAGCTGCGGCCTCGTCCTGCTGCCTAACACCCACCAAGCCGACGCACAGCAATCGCGAAGCGCTGCGGCCGAGTTGTGCGTGCTACACACCCACGAAGCAGGAAACCGCAGCCACATGGCGCGCGCGACGCGGCAGCAGGGCGGCCAGGCGAACTTATTACTAGCGGCGGCCTGCGCGGCCTTAGGATTCGTCGGCGGCTGGAGCTTCGGCCACGTCCACGGCCTCCACGCGTGCGATAGCGGCGCGCTCAGCTCCAGCAAGGTGATCCGGCCCTGCTCGCCGCAGCCGCGGGCCCACTTGATCCACCAGGAGGCGAACCGCACGCGGCACGCTTTGGATGATGCACTCATACGCCTCAGCAAACTCGAGCGGTCGACTACAAAATGTCCGAAATGCCAGTCAGCGAGTGAAGCAATTTCCCAGATCGAGGAGCTCGAGAACCAGGTGCGCGATTTAACCTCTTCTCACGAGTCCAAGGGCGGCGAGGCGTCGCTCGACATGACCCAGTGGGCGTCCGTCCGGGCGTTTGATAGAGCACGTTTATGGAGGGAGACGCTGGCTTCTCTCCCTTATGTCCTCGGGACTACTATTTCCAGGGGTGGGTTGTTGTTCACGAAGAGAAAACCCGTGAATGCTTCTTTAGCTGCTGCCAAAGCAACGTGTAGTGAAATAGATGTTGTAGTAGCCGATTCGAAGCCGGACGTGTGTCTCGCGGTTTTCGATTCGCGGCTGCCGATCTACACGATGCTGCGGACGGACGCGTCCTTTGCCTGTGTGGAAATCAACAGTGTGTCGGGTGCACTTCTCGGCGATGACTCGGCCGTTCTGGCTTGGCAGGGCGGTGAGGAACCGGCACCGCCACGCCGTCGAGCAGGCGTCGCGTCGATGGCGTGGCGGACTCCGACGCGAACGCGCCGTAAAATTTTGATTTCCACGCAGGTCGGGGGGCAAGGTGCTGGAGAAGCAGCGGCTGGAACAGGCCCCGCGGCTCCACAAGCACGCCGGTGCTGCTGCCTATACTCCTGAACGACTCGCCAAAAGGTCACTCATCATAGCTCAACAAGAAACGCTGCCGAAGAAGCATAGCTTCATGGAGGCGCTGACGACGACAGCGAAATTTGGCGCCACCGCCCAACACGTCATCAAGAGAATCGACGACTTGATAAGGAGGCGCAAGCTCGACGCGAATCGGAAGACGGTTGTTGTGATGGCGACGAACCAAGGCACTTTGGATTTAGTGGCGAACTTCGCGTGTAGTTGTCGAGCGGGCCCGCCGGACGTGCAGCGAGCTTTAGCTTCTACGTTGGTGTTCACCGGAGACTCGGAGACGTCGAAGCAGGTCGAGCTGTTCGGGCTGGCGTCGTTCCACGATAGCGCCTTGGGCGATTTACCGGAGGGCGCGGCGAAGGCGTATGGCGACTACGCGTTCGTGCGGATGATGTGCGTGTGCGGCGTCCGTTCCTTCTATGTGCTTCGCCGGTGGCGTCGAGGTGGAGCCATCGATGCGCCGTCGACGCGACCCGTTGCCGCGAAGCCATCGCAGCGACACCATCACCGCGACGCCATCGACGCGTCGTTCCACACGCAGGTGGCTCAAGATCACGTCCGTCTACTCGGTAGTCGCGACGGGCCGCCACGCGCTCTTCCAGGACGCGGACGTCGTGTGGCTGCGGGACCCGATCGAGTACTTTTTTACGACTGCTGATGATCAAGTGGATTGCTTCTTCATGGACGACGGAGCGCGCAGTGCTAGATATACTCCATTGTATACGAACAGCGGCTTCTATTTTATCAGAAATAACATGCGGACGCAGTTCTTCATGCACCGGATGCTGATGGCGTATGATACGGTGTTGGCGGTGCGAAGCCACCAGCATGCGCTGATCTGTGTGGAAATCAAAATTTCACGGCGCGGTCGCGCTGAATCTACGCCATCGACGCGACGCCTGCTCGACGGCGTGGCGGTGCCGGTTCCTCACCGCTCGACCGTATCAGCACGGCCGCGTCATCGCCGAGAAATGACTTGGTGAAGTGCACACGACTCACCGGTTGATTTCCACACAGGCGCTGATCATGCTACTGTTAGAACACATGGCGAGACATGGTCTCACCGTGGGCGTGCTGGACCCTCTATTATTTCCGCAGGGACAAATCTTCCATAGAAAGAAGGCGATTATGCAGTCGTTCGTGGACGGTACCGAAAGGCCGTACGTCTTCCACATGTGCTGGACGGCCGGGCGGACGGACAAGCTGCGGTATTTGAAGAATATGGCCTTGTGGTTCCTAGAACCGAAGTGCGACCAGGACTCCTGGAAAGGGCATAGGGACCACGGGAACTCGACGTTCGATCACAACCAGGCCAACTGCTGCCTGGCGGGCGCGAAGCCGTGGACCGTGCCCACGCCGTACACGCAGGTGATCGACCTGAAGTCTAAGTAGATTCATTAGTCGGTGGCCGCCCCTCGACGAGCGCGGCGACGTCTTGACTCGTCAGGCCCGGCGCGCGGCTCGGCGAAGCTGGTCGCCTCTGCTCCACGACCTTGTCCCGCGCTCGCCGCGCTTTCGATTGTATGCTCCGGTATATCGGAATTGCCTCCACGGACTGTTTTAACGAGCTTTTCAGCTCGTCCACAGCGGCGACTGTCTTCGGAAAGTCAGTGCGGAACGAAAGAGTGGGAGGCAGCCAGGGCTTCGGCGCAAGCTCTTTCTGGACGAGCTTTGTGAGGTCCTGGCTCGAGAATGACGGCGCCCGACCGCGAGAAATCCGCGTTTCTGCACTGCCTCCTGCTGCTGGCTTTGACGGCACCTTAGGCGGTTTCGGCGCCAGAGCGCTGGCCGTCTGCAGCAGGGAGAGTACGAAAAGGAACCTGCACATGTTCCACAGCGATCTGGTGTCCCACCTGCCGAGCAATAACGTTTATGAGCAAGGATTGGCCCAGAGGCAGCCTAGTGTATTGACTACGCTAGCTGCACTAACAAAAAGGCAGCCCAGCTAGCCTAAAATGGGCAACTCCGCATCATACGTTCCACCGGAGAAGCAATCCGTCATCTATCCCAAATTTGAGGATGAGCAAGCAGCACAAACAGGCAAGGTCTTTGCGATAACTGGGTGCACCACTGGAACAGGACTTGCAGCTGCCAAGCTCTTCGCGAAGAAAGGCGCATCGCATTTATTCCTCCTCAATCGGCCGTCGCCGCGCGCGGAGGCTGCCCTGGCCGCGTGCGAGGCCGTCGCCGCCGAGGGCTGCGTCGTGACCCACGTCGACTGCGACCTGACGGACTTTGGTGCTGTGCGCGAGGCTGCAGGCATTGTTGCCACCGCGACGAAGGACTCGGGCCTGGATGTTCTGTGTAATAATGCCGGAGTGATGGCTTTAAAAGATGTGGCCACGAGGGATGGCTACGACATACAAATGCAGACAAATCACATCTCGCACTTCCTGCTCACGAAGGAGCTGTACCCAGTGCTCGTCAAGGCCGTCGAGCTCCGAGGAGAAGCTCGCATCGTGAACCATTCGTCGTTCGCGAGGAACGGGCCGCCGGGCACAAAGCTCACGGCTGAGAATTGTGAGCTATATCTGGGGAAGAAAGGCGGTGATCTCGGCGGCGACGGCTCATCGATGATATGCGGTGGTGCGCGATGGGTACGATACGCCTACACAAAACTTGCCAATGTAGCATTCACGCTTGCATTACATGACAAGCTCGGCGACTCCGGCGTGAAAGCTGTGTGTGCGGCGCCCGGACTCGTGGCGACTCAGCTTCAGGCGACGACCGCCCGGGACGGGGGCATGGGGAGCGGCACGTGGTTCATGAGGTGGTCGCAGAGCTCCGAGGACGGAGCCGTCCCGCTTCTTCACTGTTGTTTGTCACCCGCCGTCAATAGCGGCGAGCTCTGGGAGCCAAAAGGGGTGACTGGTCCGCCCGTCCTGAAGGATCCGTTGGAGCGGGTGTGCCTCGAGGCCGACCGCGCAGCCCTCTGGGCCGCGTCGGAGGCAGCGGTCGGGGAGTGGGACTTGGACTTGTAGGAGCCGCGTATCCCGATTGTACAGTGATGTGCATAGTGAGTAATATGATTCGTCCGGTGATGCCGGCGTGGCGCGTCGAGGCGTGCCCGGGGGAAAATTTGCGCTAGCGATGTAAGACACTAGCAAAAGCAGCTCAACTTGCTCTCGCACCGATAACTCAGCGTAGCAAGCCGTTGCATACGCCTGCTTGTTGCTTAAAGCGTTGCATATTAGCGGTTGACAACCCACGGCTACGAAAAGCTTGCAGATTTGGGCAGTGCATAAAAAACAGGTTGTGCTGCTGCACCCACGTTTGCAATGATGCGTCGGATGCTGATCGCTGCGCTGTTGACGGGCGCGGGCGGCGTAGACATGTCGCTAGCGACACGACGACGTTTCGTCGGACGCGCGACGGCTGCTGCGACGGCCGCTGCGACAACGCCGGCGTTCGCCGCCAAAACGTACGTGAGCGGCAAGAACCCGGACGGCCCCCGCGAGAAAGGTGACACGAAGGGCACGAAGAAAGATGGCTCGTACTTGCAATGTCTCGCGGGATGCGCCGCCCGCTGCGAAAAAGCGTCCGGCCAGGGCCGGCGCCAGCTGACGCGCGGCGAGTGCCTCAACCTGTGCCGCGACGAGTGCTGCGCGACGTACGAGCAGTGCACGTACACGATCCCCGGTGTGTGAGTAAGTTATCGAACGATTACACAGCTATATCACGCGTCGACCCATCGCACGTCACAGTTTTTCAGCAGGAACGCGGGGACGGCGTCCTCGGCAAGAGACTCGTCGCGTGCGACGACGGCGCGCCAGTCCGGACCGAGCGCGTCCTGGATGGCAGTTTGGAGCAGTGCGGCGGCGACTGCCTCAGAGTCCATGACCGCGCGCGCCCGCATGCGGTCGCCGATGATCGCCTTCTTTTCGTCGGGCGTTCGATAGTCCAGTTGTTTGTCTACTACTCTCCGCACGGCGACCTTGGCGGCACAAGTTGTACCCTGCTCCAGGTCTCCGAACTCGGGCAGCAAAGCGGCCCGCATATTTATATCGACGAGGAACGAAAAGTCGATCTTCTCGCCGGCACAAACACCAGCGTCACAGATCCCGGTCGAGACGGCGGCGAAGGGTTCGGCCTGGTCCGAGAGAAGCTCCACAATATAGTTATCCCGTTTCCAGGAGAAGCCCGGCGCGCTCAGTGATATCTCCGCGAGGACGCATAATCCTTCCTCGGCCGGCCCGTCGACGGGATACAACGCATACGGCTTATCGACCTCCTCGAACTTCGCGTCTATGTCGTCCTGCGTGACGAGACGCCGCGGCGCTTTGACCGAGATGGATTTGTAGTCGAATGCCGATGCGCACAGCAGCAGAACGAGGAATCGCATGGTTTGCGGGCTCGGAGCTAGCAGCTGCCAGAGGTGTGGATTGCAAATGGCAGCAACTAAGCGGCAGCGATGCGATGCACAGCAAGCAAGCGACTAATAGAGGTCCTGAGGTGCGAGGCGGATGCCCAGAAGTTAGCAGGCCTGCCGGTCTGCAAAAAGAAGGCCGTCTGGCTGACCTAGCGGCATGTAAGACACTAGCATGCCATTTGCAAAAGGAACAAGCGGCTGTGGGCTCACCAGAGCACCGAGCTAGGCTAAGATCTCTTCGAAACTCACCTTGCTACTCGTAAAAGCGCTGCGGCGAGAGCTTACAAGCTAGGGCGCATTTCCTGCCACTGCTCTCAAAAGCAGCCTCACCACTGCCTCATATATGGCGTCCCAAACCGAAAGCGACGAGGTCGCCGCATTGAAACGACGAATAGAAGAACTCGAACGCGCCGTTGCGGAGCACGAGTCCGGCGCTGTGGTAGAGCCGCATCTCGCGGCCAACAAAGACCTCGAGGCGACGTGTACACGGCTCAGACAACGGTGTGAGCAACTGGAGCGCGAGAACAGCACGCTCGCTTTAGCGTTGGCGTATCGTCAGGTCAGTGGTGGCGGCGGAGCGGACGACGACGCGACCGCGGAGATCCCCGCGGAAGGAGTAAGTTAGGCTACGTCATCATAAAATTAATCATCCTTTCCTCCGTTTGCGTCGCGGGTCGCGCGCGCCTCGCGGATCCGTCGCCGGCGGCGGCGGCGAGAAGCCCTCCCCCACCCCACCGTCCACCGGTGTCGGCGCTTCGACAACCTTCGCGCGCCGCTTCCGCGCGCGCGGGTCCGCCGGCGGCGCGACCGGTGGCGGAGCCGCGGGGTCCGCCGAGAAGCCAGTGGAGGCGCGAGGAGACCCGGGAAGCATCCCGGCGGCAGCCGCTCCGCGTGCGGCGCGCCGCGCGCGTGGGTCGGCGGCACCGCTCGTGGCGGCGGCCGGCGGAACCGGAGCCGCGGCCGCCGCGGCGCGCACCTTGCCCAGCGCCAGCCTCCCGCGTTTCCGCGAGCCCCAGCCGCCCTGTGACAATCCAGAAACACGAATGGCCTCATCGCTTGCCAGCGCACCGGCCTCCTCCTCGCCGACGGCCTCCGCGACAGCCTTGCGCACGTGTTTCAGAGGCACGTTCTTCGCCGCGACGCGCAACAGCGCTCGGCTCGCGTCCTCGCCGTCCCAGACGAGCCGCTCGCCGTAACCATCACAACCAGCCCTATTCAAGCCGCCGAGCCCCTGGTGGCGCCCGAGAGCATGAGCTCGATCCCCCCCGAGCCGCATGGGCGGCTCGTCGTCGTCGTCGTGCTTCGCGACGCATTGCAGGTCGCCGTGCCACTTTTGTAAGGTTTCCGTCTGGCGGCCCGTAAACCCCACAATTTCGGAGGCCGCCTCGCGGCAGCGCTTGGCGACGTCGCCGTCGCTCTGCTTTGATAAAGACTCGTCCTCATCCACAAGCGCTTCGTTCGTCGCCGGCGCTTGCGACGCGTCGATCAAATCGCGCGACGCGCGTTTCGCGACTCGAGCATAAGCTTTCAACACGTCCGTGGCGTCGCCCGGATGCTCCGCTTCCAACACACTCCAGGCGTCCTCATTTTCATCAGCGAACAAACCCGCGGCCCGTTGTAGTCCCTCAGCGACGTCGCCCTTCAATAAAGCAGCGACCTCCACCGGATCACATCTAGCGTCCCAAGCTAATGCCACAGGCGCGCGCGCGCAGTACGCCGCCGCTCTCAATAGTTTGGCGGCTCGTGACGCCAATCCTTCAAAGACCTCGCGCCGCTCGCTGGAAATCTTGGCCTTGAACTCCTCGGTCGTGTCGTCTTCCGGCGCGTCGGGCGCGTGGCCGGGCCCGCCCTCCCGCAGCGCTTCCAGAGAGGTCGTGAGGCCCGTCATAGCTCTTGTAAGTAGTGAAGACCCACCAGAGGAAGAAGAAGAAGCCCCCAACGCCCTTAACACGCGCGGCGCGTTCCTTCTTTCCCGCGCCAGAATAGCTAAGCAGCGCGCCGTCGACGCGTGGACGTGCGCGTCGGCCTTGTGGTACTTCGCTAAAACTTTGGCCAAAGCTCGCGCGAAGGCCGTCAAGAACGTCGTCGAGATGCCTGAACCATACACCTCATTTCTCTCGGGCGGAGGATAGCCCGCCAAGAGGGCGTCTAATGTTATCCTCGACTTCTCAATGTCGTCTGAAGCGGTCCTTTCTTGCGCATCATGAGTCAGGGCCGCGAGAGACTCCAACGCGAGGCGTAACAACTCCGGCTTCGGTAATGCCAAAGCATCGACCAACACTAAGGGAGCGCCGCACGCGAATAATGCTGTTCTTCCAGAAGAGGAGCAGCACGCCTCGCGCACGCCCGTGAGCAATCGCGCCGCGCGGTGCCACGCTTCGAAGTTCTCGAGCTCGCCGAACATGGCGGCCCGTTTCTCGTGGTCCGTCTCGGCCCTTGCGCTGTATGCTTTCGCATCTTTAGCCTTGCCGCATTGCACCGCGGCTCTTGCTTCCAACAGTAAGTACGAAGCGGTCTTTGCTCCACTGATGGGGCCCAGATCAATGAGTCCGGCGACGAGCTCCGACCCGACACCTTGCAGGGCCTTGGCCGCGCTCTCCAGGCACTTCACGGCGAACTGAATCACGTCGTGCGTTATACACTCGTCCCATTTCGATCTCTGGGCTCGTTGGGCCGTTTCTTGTAGCGCACGCGCGTGGTTCCGCGCGCCCCTCCTTCCATCTAGACACGCCTGCAATGCTGCTCGTCTAGCATCAGCTCCATCGTCCTCCAACGAGTCGCGCAGCCCGAGCGAGTAGCCCACGTAGCCGCCATCGTCCGTGTCTGCCACGTCTAAGGAAGAGGACGGTAGGCACGGCGCCCGTCGCGGTAGACACCGTTCTAGGGCCGACGCGCAGCCGAGCCACGCTGACGGTGAGCTACGAGTTAGCTTAAAGACGGCTTTACATAGGGATGACGGAGACCACGTAGTCGACCAGTACTTCCTCAACAAAAGTACTAAATGCTCCGCTAATGACTTAGCTTGGAGGTACAGGGGCGTCTCGACCGGTTTTAGTTCCGCCTCGTCCTCCATGCCATCATCACAAGCTCGCTCGTGTAGCAGGGGACCAAACGTGATACATAGCGACGAGATACACTTGAGCAACACATCTAAGACGTCGGCCTCGTCGCGCCACGCTTCGCTACATCTTATGGATGCTAACAACGTATCAGCCAATGAACAAGCGGCTAAGCCCGTATCTAAACACCGCCGCAAAGCCGAAAACCCTTCCTCCGTGTGGACCGGTTCCACGTCCTCATCATAGTCTTCTTCGCCGTCGACGCCGAGAGCCGAGACGCGATTCGCCGCCGTATTTACTTGATCATTTACGTCTCCGAGCAGAGGCGGAGGCACGTCGCCTCTCAACAAAACGACTCGCGCTGCAACGGCGTCTAACACGCGAAACACACCAGATGGATCTGAAGGTGACAATAACCGTCGCTTGATGGCCGCACTCAACAACGATCGGAACGATTCCGTGTCATTCGTGGTTGCCGCGACGATTCTTCGAGCTCTTAAACGAGCGTTCAGTGCCGATAAACCACAGGAAGCCACTCGTAACGAAGCTTCGTGGTCCAGCGCTTCTCTACCATAACTCAGGCCCTCGTAGTCCTCCTCTTTGTCAGCTTCACCGAGGTCTTTTGCCACACAGGCCGCCGTGTTGCAGCAGGTCGTCACCAGGGCATCATCATCCTCGTCTAACGAGAAGACGGTCTCCGTCGTCCTCGCTAGGATTCTTAATCGACGGGCGACGTCTTGCACGGAAGCACAGGAAGCACACGTGACCTCCCGGGACTCTTCTTTGAGCAACGCGCGCGCCGCGGCAGATGCGGGGGCCGGGTCGCCGTCGCCACATAGTTTGCTTCGTACTTCACTCCTTTTCAGAGTTAATAAGCGACACGCGGATACAGGAGCCGCCTCGCCGAACAATGACAACAAAGCTAAAGCATGTTCGGCGGAGGCCGGGTCCGACGACGCTTGTAAGATGCAATCGAAGGCATGCTCCGTCTCGCAGACGGCACGCGTCATACTACTACAATCATTCGACTCCGCGACGAACCGGATGGCACTTAATAACTCTGCTCTTGTAGGTGGGCCCTCGTCTTTATCAGCTTTGTCGATGCCGGGTAAGGGCGCGGACATCTCGAAGGCTTCAGGTCTTTTAACAGGAGCGTCGGGGAGACTTCTCGCTAACGTATAGGTCAGCCGCTGCGTCTGCACGACGTCTACCAAATCGGGTATATCACAACACTCGACGAAGGCGTTCGCCGCTTTGGGACAGAGCGCCCAGAGAGCACCGCCGCCTTCTACATCATTAAGTAAGTGCACCAGAGCGCTCAACGCTTCGTTACAGGGTGCCACCGACGCAGCAGCGTCGCGCCGCGTCGCCGCATCTATAAAATCCTTGGCTACACAATCACTTGTGGCGGCGGCTAGCGCGGCGCAGGACGCCGCCAACCTGCCTCGTAATAAAACATCCAGCAACCGCGCGTCCACCACAGGCTCGGAGGCGCCCCATTGTTCAGTAACGGATCGGGCCGCCGCATCTTTACAAGCGCGCTCCAAGAGAGCGCGCACGGCGTCGCAGGCGCCCGTCGCGTCGCGTAATCGAGGCCACGTCGGCGTTGCTAGTACTGAAGCCGCGGCGTCCCGTAATGAAGCCAGCGCTCGGACCAGACCGCACCGCCTCAAGAAACGGTTCGCGTCCTTCAGGAATGCGGGGCGCATGATCGGTGAATCCCTCAGTAGTCTACGGACGACGGGCGCCGTGTCCAGTCTTGACGCCGCGTCGGGCGACGCCTCCGCGAGACTTCGTAACGCGCCTACGACACTTTCCACTAATCTCGGCGGCGCGTACTCCTCGTCCAGAATGCTAGATGCAGGCTGCATCTTCTCAACTAACGCCACCGACGCGAGGGACGCGTCTCCATCACTACACGCTTGATCGATCAACTGGAAGGCGGCCAGTTGCGTCTCGTAGTCCTCTGAGGCGATGTTCGACGAGCAACATTGTATCAGCGCCTCCCAATTGGAGGAGGGGAGCTTCTCGAGAGCTTGCTGCGGCGACACGTCCGAGGGCCACTCATCTTCACTCTCATCAACATCTTCCGATGAAGGTATCGTAGTAGCGTCCTGTTGCTCACCTCGCAATAAGCGATCGACGACCGGGTCCAGGAGCAACTGCGCGCCGTCGCGCGACGGCGTTTCGTAGAATTCGGGGGGAGGCTTCGGTTTGGCGTTCTTGGCCTTTTCCGCCGCGAGCGCTTCCCGTTCTAAGCGCGCTTCCTCTTTCAAGTCAGCTAGTTCGCCGTATACCGCCACACAGACGCGGTAGTAGTCGCCCCGGAACGCGAGCTTGGAAGTCACTACTCTGTCTTTGACATCACAAGTGCCGCCTCGGGACACGGGGCCCTTGTGTATCGACGTGAGTTCCTTGGCGTCCTTCTTCTGAAAACTCAGTTCGAGTTCGAACGGCTCCTGTTGGGTCGTCGCGACGACGTCGTGCGCTAAGGTAGAATGTGGCACAACCGAAAAGCGCTGGACTCGTACCGGCTTCGCGAACAAAATCTCGTCGTCGTGGGCGCGGCCTAGGTGGCCGACGAAGAGGAGGCGCATCGTTTCGGTGCGCGAGCGTCTATATACCGCTGCCTTTCCTACTGGTCGGCGCGGCGACTGGCGTTACGCTGCGTCGGTAACCTCTGCGCTCGCCGCGCCGGCTTGCGTTCCGCAATATCGCCTGGCGCGTGGGCGCAGCTCAAAATCGCTGTGGTGCTGGATAGCACTCTGTGCGGCGAGCGCTGCTTGCGTGCGTTGGCAGCCGTGGAGCTGGCGAGGCGTGGGCTTGACCACGCAGCTTCCTGGCCCACCAAGCAAGCAGTAGCAGCCGCTAGGCCCGCGGCGCGCGCTCGAGCACAG
>JACLAA010006673.1_pt1 | contig 15557 bp, 20 predicted proteins | sample 8027891 | NCBI WGS metagenome assembly JACLAA01 (sample SAMN15724900, study PRJNA655200) | protist metagenome | isolation source: fluorescence activated cell sorting (FACS) single amplified genomes of... | place: Spain: Blaines Bay Microbial Observatory, Mediterranean Sea | collected 2016-01-19 | reverse complement strand
GGGGTCCGACAGTGAAAATCCGCCGGTCCTGGACGTGCTCGTCGAGGATATAGATGCGGTGAGCAGCGCGGACTTCATGGGCCGCGCCCGGGTTGAATTAGAGCCGCTGAAAAATCAACGCCTGCGCAAGTGGTTTCCTCTGTCCGCCGACGCGGAGGGGAAGAAGGGCTCGTCGAACGTCACGGGCGACCTCGAGCTCGTGGTCCAGTGGCGCCACAACCCTGCTTTGGCCTTTGCCCCCTTCGCGGACGCCGTAGAAGACGTGCCCGAGGGTAAAAAGCCCAACGAGCTGCGCGTGGCGGCGATCCAGGCTAGACGCCTGGCCGTCAAGGACAAGAGCATGATGGGTAAAGGTAAGAGCGACCCCGTCGTGACCTTTGAACTAGGAAGCGTCAAAGCGGAGACCACCGTGAAGAAAAAGACCCTGAATCCTACCTGGAAGGAAGCCTTCGCGAAGCCCTGCTCCGTCGAGGAGGCCGGCGACTGCCAGCTGAAGATAAGTGTGGGCGACTGGGATGCGGTGTCCGCGCGGGACTTCATGGGGTCGTGCACAGTGCATAAATCAAATTGTGGCGGCGTGTCCACCTCCACGCCATCGACGCGACGGCCGTTCGACTCACTGGTTGATTTGCGTGCAGGTCGTGCCTCATTGACGTCAAAGCGTGTGTCGACGAACCGAACAAAGCACCCGTGCGACAGTGGTGTTTACTAGATCTGGATGACTCGAAAAAGACCCAGAAAGTCTCCGGCGAAGTGGAGATATGGTACCAGTGGCGGTATAATCCCCTCCTGGACTTTGAGCCGTTTACTGACGTCTCTTCAGATAAACCGCCGAACGTGCTACGGGTAGGCTTATCGCAAGGGCGCGGCCTCAAGATAATGGATAAGAATATGTTGAGCAAGGGGGGCAGTTCGGATCCGCGATGTGTAATTTCGTTGGTCGACGGCGACGGCGCCGTCGTCGGCAAGCCAATCAAATCTGCCCACCAATCCAAAACGCTGGAGCCGAAGTGGCGTGAAGTCCACGACTTCGACTGCGAGGATGGCACGCTCACGTTCAAATGTGTGGTCGAGGACCGCGACGAAGTGACAGCTGCCGACTACATGGGCGAATTACAAGTGGCGCTGTCGGAATTGCCGCCGCAGAAGGTGTGTAGGAAGTGGTACGCTCTGCAAGATAAGACCGGTCAGCCAGGCCAGGGCGAGGTCGAAGTGATCCTGCAGTGGTGCTACGATTCTGACCGAGACTTCGAGGCATTTCCGGAAATCGACGATTCCGGCCAGGCGCCGAACGAGCTCTGCGTCGGCGTCTTTCGCGCGAGAAATCTCGCGGCTAAGGACAAGGGCATCGTGGGCAAGGGTTCGTCCGACCCTTATGTTAAACTGAAGGTCGCCGGCACGACGCTAGAACCTGTGCGCAAATCAACCAGTGAGTCGGATGCACCCGATAACTCTTCACGAAGTCATCTCTCGGCGATGGCGCGGCCGCCCTGGCGCCGTCGAGCGGTGAGGAACCGGCACCGCCACGCCGTCGGGCAGGCGTCGCGTCGATGGTGAGGGCGCCGTGAAACTTTGATTTCTACACAGGCTAGAACGGCGATCAAAGGTCAAGAAGACTACCTTGGATCCCGTCTGAAACAGTGCATAAATCTATTGTCGATTCGCGTCACGACTCACTGATTGCGCACAGGTCTGGAAGGAGCTGTTTATATTACCGTTGTCTTCCGAAAGACCGCTGGACAAGCCCACTCCGCAACTCGAGGTGTCCTGCTGGGACCGGGACACCGTCAGTGGAGATGATGCCATGGGGACCGCGACGCTAGATTTGGACAAGTGGATCTCACAACAAAAGCGGACGGGCGAGAAAGTATGGCTGCCCCTCGAAGGCGAAGGCGCATCGGGCGACGTCTGCGTCGTGGTGTGTTGGCGCTACTCAGAGGCGCGAGCCTTTAGTCCGTTCGAGGACGAGCCGCGCGTGGCAGCGTGGCAAGCGACCCTTTCGTTGAATCTGTGCGACGGCGTGGTGGTGACTCACTGGTCGGTTCCACGCAGGCTCCCGGAGGGCAAAGAGCCCAACGAATTGAGAATAGGGCTCTTCCAGGCGACGGGCCTGGCGGTCAAGGACAAGGCCCTACTCTGGGGTGAGGGTTCATCTGATCCGCGCATCACGTTCGAGTTGCCCGGCACGGCTCTGAAATGCACGTCTGAGACCGTGAAGAAGTCCCTGGATCCAACGTGGAAGCAGGTCCTCGTCTGTGTGGAAATCAAAACTTCAGGCGCCCCATCTGCTCGATGGCGTACAAGACAACCTAACTCACCGGTTGATTCCACACAGGTCCTCACGCTCGAGCTGCCGAAGGGGCCCGCCGGCGCGCTCGTACTAAGAGGTAAATGCGAGGACGTCGACGAGGTGAGCGGTGCGGACTTCATGGGGCAATTCGAGGTCGATTTGAATGATTGTCTAGACGGTTCGGTGAAGCGGATCTGGCGCTCCCTCGAACCGCGCACAGAGAAGGACGACGTTTCTGGAGACGTTGAATTAGTGCTACAGTGGCGCTACAACGCGAGATTAGATTATTGTCCCTTCGACGGCTTCGTGGACGAGCACGTGGGCGAGCTACTGTGTGGAAATCAACCAGTTAGCTAGGTTAATTAGATAGCATCGCGTCGATGGTGTGAGGCGTCTGAAGTTTGATTCCTACACAGGCGAGTCACCAAACGAACTGCGAATCGCGCTGATTCGAGCCCAGGGCCTGGCGATTGCCTGTGTGGAAATCAAACAGTGAGTTAGGTTATAACAATGTCGCGTCGACTGCGTGGGACGCCCGAAAAATGATTTCCACACAGGCGATCGCCGACAAGAACTTGCTATCGAAAGGAGGGTCTTCGGACCCTAGGTGCACCTTCCAACTCACTGGTGTCGACGAGCCCTGGAAGAGCCACACCATCAAGAAATGCTTGGACCCGAAGTGGCAGGAGCAATTTGTGCGGTTACTAGACGTGCCTGGGGACGGTACAAGTCCTTCGTTGACCGTGACGTGCGAAGATGTGGACGACTGTGTGGAAATCAAAAGTTTTACGGCGCGTTCGTCTTGAATCGGCGCGTCGACCTCCACGCCATCGACGCGATGCCTGCTCGATGGCGTGGTGGTGCTCGTTCCTCACCGCTCGACCGAGCTGGAACGGCCGCGCCATCGCCGAGAAATGACCTTGTGAAGAATTGTCGGTGCATCCGACGCACTGGTTGATTTCCACACAGGTGGACGAGGTCTCGGGCGCTGATTTCATGGGCCAGTTTACCGTCGACCTCGGTCCTTTGACGGACCACAAGCCGGTCTGGCGGTGGTATCCGTTGCAAGAAGCCGAAGGTCGCAAGGGCGACGTCGCCGGCCACGTCGAGCTGTTCCTCCAGTGGGTGTATAATCCCGTGACGGCGTTCGACCCCTTCGCGCCATCGGAAACTGAAGGCGAGCCGAACGAGCTGCGGATTGGTCTTGGTCTGTGCGGAAATTGATTTTATGGCGCCCCCACGCCATCGACGCGACGACTCTCCTCGATGGTTTGCACACAGGTCTCGGCCGGGCCCGCGATTTACCAGCAATGGACAAAGCATTAATCGGCAAGAGTTCGTCGGACCCGCGGTGCACCTTCACGGTGGCCGGTACTGCGATCAAACTGCAGTCCTCTACCAAGAAGTCCACCTCAGTGCATAAATCAAATTGTCGCGAATGCACTCGACTCACTGGTTGATGTGCGCACAGGTCCACCCTGACGCCGACCTGGAAAGAAACCTTCGAGGTGCCGCTTCCGAAGGGGCCGCCGGAGACCAAATGGGAGCTCGTCGTCGACGTCGAGGACTGGGACCGCGTGTCGGCTGCGGACTTCATGGGTAGAATTACTGTGGACCTTGAGCCGCTCGCGGACCAGAGCGTCGTGAACTGTGCATAAATCAAACAGTGATTCGGGATCGCCCGATAATTCTCCACTAAGTCATTTCTTGACGATGACGCGGCCGTGCTGGCTCCGTCGAGCAATGAGGAACCGACATCGCCACGCCATCGAGCAGGTGTCGCGTCGATAGCGTGGAGGACGACGCGATGATTCAGCACGACGGCGCCGTGAAACTTTGATTTCCACACAGGTCGTGAAAGGTTGGTATCCGCTACAGACGAAGGATGGTTCGGCTGCCCAGGGCGAGGTCTACTTAGTGTTACAGTGGCGTCGGAACCGCGCCATGGCCTTCGAACCCTTCGAAGATGAGACCGAGTACGCGGCGAAGGAGCCCAACGAGCTTCGGATCGCCGCCGTGTCCGCCTTGGGCCTCGCGGTGGCCGATAAAAATCTCCTGTCAGCCGGTGGTTCTTCCCAGTGCATAAATCAACTGTGGCGGCGCATCCCCGCCCACGGCCAAATCATGACATCCACGCCATCCACGCAACGCCAGCTCGAGGATGTGGCGGCGTTGACACTCGACTCACCGGTTGATCCGCGCACAGGTTCCTCCGATCCGTTCCTCACGTTCGCTCTGCAAGGATCTTCGCTGAAGCCGTTCAAGACCGCCGTGAAGAAGAAATCTTTGGACCCTGTGTGGCACGAGCAGTTCGCGAGAAGCGTCACGTGCCGAAGCAGCGTCCCGGAAGCTACCTGACGCCGTCGACTCGTCTTTCGCCGCAGGCCGTCCAAGGATCCGATGACCCTCGTCTGCACGTGCGAGGACTGGGACGAGGTGTCCGGTAGCGATTTTATGGGGCAATTCAGCGTCGACCTTGATTCACTAAAAGACCAGAAGGTCCTGAAGAAGTGGTTCAAACTCTCCGAAGCGGAAGGTCGCAAGGGAAGCGTAGCTGGTCACGTTCTACTCCACGTACAGTGGCGGCACGATCCCGCGATAGCGTTCGAGCCGTTCTCCGAAGATACCTATGAGAAGACTCCGAACGAGCTGCGCATCGGCTTGTTCAAAGCAGTGCATGTATCAAAGGTCGCGGCGTTTCTCGTCCACGGCTGAATCGTGCCCTCCACGCCATCGACGCGACGCCTGCTCGATGGCGTGGCGGTGCCGATTCCTCACCCCTCGACGGCGCCAGGGCGCCGCGCCATCGCCGAGAGATGACATCGTGTGAAGAGTTATCGGGTGCAACTGACGCACTGGTTGGTTTGCGCACAGGTTCAAAGCTCGGGACCTCGTCATCGCGGACAAGAATTTGTTAAGTAAAGGTGGCTCGAGCGACCCGCGCGTCAGGCTCTCCATCGCCGGTACCGCCTGGAACGCGGCCTCCAAGGTCGTCAAGAAGACACTGGAGCCCGTCTGGAAGGAGACCTTTGTGGTACCGCTGCCGCATGTCGACCTGGAAGACTGGACGAAGCCGCAGCTGACGCTCCAGGTGCGCGTCAGCGTCCGTCGAGACGCCTTTGACGCGATACGCCGTCGTTGCGGCGCTTCACGCCATCCGCGAACGCAGGTCGAAGACTGGGATGAGATCTCGTCGGCTGATGCCATGGGCTGCGTGACTATTGATCTGAAGCCTGACCATGCAATTTCTCGAGAGTGGTATACCTTGCAGCAGAACGACAAGAGCCTTCCCAAGGAAATAAGCGGCGAGGTCAATGTCGTCATGCAGTGGAGATATAATCCTGATTTGGATTATGACCCCTTTTCCGAACCGATTTCTCACCCTGATGAAGAATTGAACGAGTTAAGGCTAGCTGTGGTACAAGCCCGCGGCCTAGAAATCATGGACAAGAACCTCCTCAGCAAAGGCGGTCCGTCGCGGTGCTGGTGAATCATGACCTCCACGCCATCGACGCGACGCCTGCTCGGCGTCACCCGACTCACTGGTTGATATTGCGCACAGGTTCGTCGGACCCCTTCGTCGAGGTGAAGCTGTCCTCGGCGAAGAAGGCCAAGAAAACTGCGGTTAAGAAGAAGACTCTAGAGCCAATGTTCCGCGAGCAATTTCAGTGGAGCCTCTCGCTGAGCTCCGGCAGTGAACAGCCGTCGCTCACGCTGAACGTCCAGGACTGGGACGCCGTCAGCAAGAACGATCCGATGGGCTCAGTGACGGTCGAATTGTCTAGTCTACTAGAGCGCAAGGGCGAGCCGCTGCGCAAGTGGTACTCGTTGGATACTGGTGGTGCCATCGAAGTCATTGCGCAATGGCGCCACTCGCCGACGAACGCCTGGAAGCCCTTCGCCGCACCCAAGTTCCCAGACAAGGCGCCGAACGAACTGCGGGTCGGGCTGAGCCAGGGCCGCGAGCTGGCCGTCAAGGACAAGAATTTGCTGTCGCATGCAGCGCCCGAGCGACCTTCAACGTGACAAGTCTTCGCGCCGACAAGGAACTGAGAGGCGAGAACGCCGTGGGGCCTTCAAAGCCGTGGTGGTGTTGCTCCGTTATGTGTGTGCGAGTGATGTGTACGTGCGCGCCTTACTGGAAGACTCCTTCTGGAGCGGGTAAAAGTGTCGCTTCGTCTGCACTCGGATATGCTACACAACGCGGCGACGCCGCCACGGTATTTGGGCCGGAATCAATGCTCGTAACGCGTGCGAAGTACTTGCGGAAGAGCGAGGGATCTATGCGCGCCGCGTATCGGTGGTGCATCGCGACTTGTTTTTGCAAAACACTCGAGCAAAAAGTGGCACGAGCCGCACGCGTCGCGTTTCTACCCGACTCACTGGTTGATCTCCATATAGGTCAAAGGGCGGCTCATCCGACCCCTATTGCAAGTTCTCCCTCACGGGAACCAACGTCACGTTTCACTCGACGGTGCAGAACAAAACGGTTGATCCGGTCTGGCGGGAAATCTTCACTCAGCCGCTCCCGGACCTCGAGCCGCTGCCGAAGCTGCGGGTCGAGTGTTTTGATAGAGATACGGTCTCCAAGGACGACTCAATGGGGAGTTTTGAGGTGGATTTAACAGAGCTCCGGGACCAGTCCGTCTCGAAGAAGTGGTTCGCGCTGGACGAAGGTGAGGTGGAGCTCGTACTACAATGGTACCACGACCCCGCTCTAGCCTACGATCCCTTCGAAGAAGTCGAGGAAACCAGGGCACCGAACGAATTATGCGTCGCTGTCTCGCAAGGTCGAAACCTCGTCATCAAAGACTCGAACATCTTTAGTAGCGGCGGTACCTCTGATCCCAGAGCCATTCTGAACGTTGTCGGCGGGTCGTCGGTGAAATTGTCGCATACCACAGCTACTCTTAAGAAGACGCTCAACCCGCGGTGGCGGGAGACCTGGTGTGTGCCCCTCACGGCGAGCGGCGGGGAGATGCTGCACTGCAAGGTAAAGGACGGCGCATTAATCAAATTCCGCGGCGCTTGTGGCTGAGGCATGACCTCCACGCATGCCATCGACGCGACGCCAGACGCGAGTCTCAACTGTAAGGGAAGCAGCCAGATCCTTTCGCGCTTCGTGCGGCTGGTAATTGCTGCGAGACGCTCCCTGTCAGTGGATGAGCGCCTCGGATTGTCGCCGTGGTTCGCTGAATCATGACCTCCACGCCATCGACGCGACGCCTGCTCGATGGCGTGGCGGTGCGGTCCGGCTCTTCGTCACGAAACGGCAAGTCTGCGCGGCCGCCGAGAAGTAGCTCCCTCTCGTGTTGTGTGTGGAGATAGGTCATGTCTTTATGACAGGCTGCTGGTGCTCTACACACGATACTGGGACTGCGCTCTCTCTGACCGCTCGACTGGGCCAGCACGGCCGCGACATCGCCGAGAGATGACTTTGCGAAGAAGCATCGTGCACCCGACTCACTGGTTGATTTCCACACAGGTGGAGGACGTCGACGAGATATCCGCTGCGGACTTCATGGGCGCGATTCAGGGCATTGATCTCTCTCAGATAGTCCCCAATAAAATACATCGGAAGTGGCATTCATTGCAGACGGAGGACCCCCTCTCCAAAAAGGTGTGCAAAGGAGACGTCCACGGCGATGTCGAACTCGTTATCCTATGGCGGTACAACAAATCGCTAGATTGGGATCCTTTCGAGCGAGACACGGTCTCCGACGGTCCGGTCAATGAATTACGGGTCGCCGCGTTTCGAGGGCGCAAACTGGCCATACGCGATAAGAACTTGTTCTCGGCCGGCGGGAGTAGTGATCCGAAGCTCACATTTAACATCTCGACGGCCGGAACGTTTTCCGAGAAATTCAAAACGAAGGCTCAGAAGACGACGCTCGACCCGATATGGAAGGAGCAGTTCTGCTTCCCGCTCAAGCCGGAGGACTGCGGCGGGAGCTGTTCGTTGCAAGTGAAGTGCGAGGACGCGGATACCATAAGTTCGAACGATGCTATGGGCGAAGTAACCATCGACCTGATGCCCTTGCAAGGGAAGTACGAGCAGAAATGGTTTGTTCTCGAAGGCGAAGGTGGCTCGCCGCGTCCCCTGTGTTCAATTTGAGGCGACTGCTGCGCGTGGATTGCGTTGAGGCCGCGCCGCGGGAACGCCGTCGACGCGTCGCGTCGACGGAAAATCTCGAGTTAGTCTGTACCCTCAGGTGCCGAAGGAGCCGTCGAACTGATCATCCAGTGGCGCCACGATCCGACTAGACACGAAGCCGAGCTCGACGCCAAAGCGCGACGAGAGGCTAAGGCTGCTGAAGAAGCGAAGCAGAAGGCGCTCGAAGCCGAGCGAGCCGCCGCTGAACAACAACGGTTAGCTGACGAGGCCGAACGAAAACGGAAGGCTCTGGAGGAGGCCGAGGCGCGTCGACGGGAGAAGGACGCCGCCGAAGCACGGAGACGAGACGAGGAAGAAGCTCGGTTGAAAGCATTGGCCGAGGAGAAGGAACGAAAGAGATTAGAAGATGAAGCTCGCCGGAAGGAGGAGCTCGAGCGCCTCAGAAAGGAGCGCGCCGAGGTCGCCGCCAAACGTGCCGAGGCCGAGGCCGCCCAAGAACACGCCAAGGCCCTCGCGGAAGAAGAGAATAGGAAGAGGCTCGCGGAACAAAAAGCTCTCGACGACGCCGCCGCGGCGAGGCGACGTGAGGCTGCCCGAAAGCGTCGTGCTGAATTGGAGGAGTTGGCTCGTCTCCGCAAGTCCGAGGAAGCTGCTCGCCGAGACGCCGCGCGCAGAGCGAGAGCCGAGGCCGACGCGAAGCGGCAGGCGGCGGAGGCGCGGCGCCGCGATGAGGCCAGAGCACGATTACGCGCAGAAGCGGAAATGAGAGCCAAGCGCGCCGCCGCCGCGCGGGCTCGTCGACGAGAAGCCGCCCTCAAACTCAAAGCCGATGAGGACGCGCGGCTGGCGGCGGACGAGGCGTACCGCGAGGACCTCAGACGGAATCGTGCGGAAGCTCTGAGTCGCGCGACCTTGGAGCGCCAAAAGCGAGAAGCCAAAGCAGATCTAGCCCGTGAGCGGCAGCTCGTGAAGGCGCTCGGGGACGGCTCGCGCAACTGGCGGCCCGACGCGTCCTCGCGCTTCGGGTCCAAGCCGGACACGCATGCGTTTCTGCCGAAGGAAAAGAAGGGGGCGGGGCAGTGACTAACGCAATTGAGAATTCGGGGCTCTAGTCATACGAGGTTGGCCGCCGGCATCTAAGCCGTTTTGCTCGACCTCGTTGCTGAAGGAGCGGACCGCCACATCGTCCCCGTTCGAGGCTAGAACTTCGGGGGAGACGGCGAGGAGGAGCTTCGGCATTTTACGATATTAGGAGGCGAAAAACCGATGCCAAATATCCTGCGCTGGCTTCCATTTTTTGTTCAAGGGTCCAAATTAAAAAAAGCCGGAGCACTCTCTGAAGCCCTCGTGCGCAACGCAGCACGCCCACAAACGCGGTGGAGGAGCGGTCGCGGGCTGAACCCGAAAGTTGCGCCTCTGCACGGTGCGTGTGCAGCGTGACCACAGCGGTGCGAGCAGTCGATAATAGATCGTCAGATTGCTGTCCGCACTTCGCTTTCAATAGTACTGCTACTTGCGCGAAGAACTCGAGCGTTCCCTGGCCCGCCGGCGCCAAGCCGAGCACTGCTCTCAGCTTGCCCTATCGCAGCAAGCGCGCACGACGAGCGCCAGCGATCAATTGAGCTGACGATCACCACGCGCGGCGACGCGCCAGCTCGCGTGGCCTGCGCGAAACCGGAGAATATCGATCACGCGGGCGCGTCCGGATCTCGCGCCGCCAGCGTCGTGCACTCTCTCATCAACGAGATCTCCGAGCCCGTCCGCGACTCTGGGTGAGAGCCGGCGTCGCATATACAGAAAACCCGCTGGAAGAGAGGCGGGATCAGGGAACGTGTGGCGGGAGCGGCCTTTGCCTGAACGCATCCACGCCATCGAGGCGACGGCGTCTGTAGGACTGCGTCTGCTCGATGGCGTGGAGGGCAGCGCCAGTACTTCGCGTGACGGTGGAAGTGGTGGTAGTGGTGAGTCTACGCTGTATGCGTAGGCGGGCTTGTTGGCCTGTGGGGAAACGGATTGGTGGTCTCGCGAGGGCGTCCTGAACTTCTGGTCCGGCAGCACGTGTTGGTCGTCGTCAAGCACGCTTTGCGGATTGTACGAGCACGTGGTCTTCCGTCGGTGAGACCTCCGGCGGCGCGCGTCGCTTGCATGGAATAGGCCGCGACGCGGCTCCGCGGTCTACGTAGGGCTGTGTAGGTCGTTCCGCGGTAGGGGTGCGGCTTTGGCGGTGGATTCGCGTGCCTTTCGCGGCGCCCTTCTTCGGCCCGCGCCGCCGCGTCGACGACGACGCCTTGCCCAAGGCACTGGCTGAGCTCGAGCTCGGGCCCCAGGTTTAATGTAGTTGTATTAGTCTACTCCACACAAGCGTCGGCCGCACAGCCCTGTCGTACGTACGCGGACGCTTCGGCTGGCGACGCGGACCTCGGGGTCGGCGAAGCGACTCGTTTTCCCGGGCCGCGTCGACGCGTCGGGCTTTAGAGTCACTCTCTCACATCGCACATGTTACGCCGCGCACCCCACGGACGCAACCCCTCGCGAACGCGCGCCGGCCGACTAGAGCGTCGGAACCTTCGACTTGACTCGCTTCGGGTTGTCGAGCCACTTCAGCATCTCCTTGGCGAACTTGATGGCGGCGGCCTCCGTCTTGAACCGGTATAACCGCTTGACGATCGCGGGCCGACTCTTGTACCGTTTCTTGCCCTTCGGGACGCCGAGCTTCAAGAGGTCGGCGTCCTTCCAGCTCGCCCCAGTCTTGCGCGAGCGCTGCGGAATAGTAAACGCAAAAGCGCCCGCGCTAGCAACAGAGACGTGGTACGCCCTGGCCTCCGCCGACACCTTCGACCTGTGTGGAAATGAGCTAGTGAGCGTGGGGCGCCTCGGAGGTTGATTTGGACACAGCGTTCGACAACACGCGCGGCTCCGGGAGCCATTTCTTCTTAATCCACGCAGCCCGCTGCGCGTCCGCCTCGGCGCGCGTCTTGAAGTATTTGGGCTTCATTTTTGGGCCCGTCCAGCCGTCCGTTGCGACGGTAAACGTCTTGTCTCCTTACTGATAGACGCCGTTCTTGTACGTCCCCGGCACCTTGCTTTTGGGGCAGTTGACGATCTTGGTCCCCGATTGATCCTTTAGTGGAGTCATGCCCGGCGCATACATCTGGGAGTGCGCCCTTGGCCGCTCCTTGGGGTCCATCTTAGCGATCTCATCTCTGCGCGCTTCATAGGCGACGTGCTCGGCGGCAGTTCTAACTAATGTGGACACCTCTGTCCGTCTACCTCCATCGCTCTTCATCCTTGTGCGCTTGTAGCGCTTCTTCACCCCTTCCTTGCGCTTCTTCTCGGCATCATCCTTGCGCTTCTTCTTCCGCGCATCAATCTTGGCCTTTAATGTAGCATACAATGTGATGGCCTTCTCGGGGTCCATGCCCCGCCGCGCCGCCGCCGCGAGGACGGCGTACTGCTTGGCGAAGACCCGCTGGTCCTCCTCCTCGAGCAACTCGAACTCTCTCGACAGGTCGCGCCACGCGGCGAGCCGCTGGGCCGCCGTCGCTTGGACGGCCAGAGCTGAATTTTGGATCTTCAATCTTTGCCCCGCCGCGGACTGGCCGCGGCGTCTCTTCGCGGCGCGCACCGCGTCTGAGGCCGTGCTGGAGTCGACGTCGCCGTAGAGTTTTGACTGGCGCCGCGCTTGATCTTCCGTAGCGCGGAAAAAGTTGAAAGCGTTTTTACTTTCGGCGTTGAGTTTCCGCTTCATTGTTTGTGCTCGGATACCTTTGACTATACAGCGTCCCAAACAAGCAGCGATGCAACGCGAGGCTGCGAGAGCCCTCTCGTGCCGTCGGGCTGGCGTCTGCGTTGCAAATAGACGCGTTTGCGCGCAGAAACTCGCGCGCCCCCGGAGCTTTTGCTGCTAGTGTCTCAAGCCGCTAGCTGCGACGAAAAGCACAGGTCTCGGAATTCTTTTTTAGGCTCGTTACGAGCGAGGGGATCTATCGGGGAGGGCCGGCGGAGCGAAGGGGAGGGGAGGGACCAATAACGCGTCCTCACGCTTCGGGTCCAAGCCAGACACGCACGCATTCTTGCCGAAGACGAAGAAGCCTGCGGATACGGTGAGCTCGGGCGGTTCAGTACCTGCGCGGCGAGGTGCGGTCGTCGTCGGACCGCGTGGCGTCGCGATATGGTGTCCGGTAGACCCGCGCGCGGCGTGTTTGTGTCCTCCGGCGCCCGTTTCGTTGCGGCGAGCTCTGAAAATCCCAGTTGAGAATGGAGGAGTTTCATGAGGCGCCACCGCTCGCGACCGCCGGAAAGCATCTGAACGTAGTAGGAGAGACGCGAAGAACGTTGAAGAGTGATGGCGGGCGCTGAGCCGCGCGTTGGAGCGTCTGTTGTTGTCTGGCAAACTTGGCCTTACCTAGCGTACAAGGCCTCTAGCAATCGAAATTTCCATCCTAAGAGTCATCCCTAGAGCTCCGCGGAGAGCTCGAGAGTGAGCCGGGCGTCTAGAGGCGTCAACACGAGACGAAGGACGACGTACACTACAAATCCCTTACGCGAGAAAATCGACCACCACCGTATACAGCCGCCGGTGCGGCATCCTTCCGAACTCCGTCCAGCTCCCGGCCTCGTCGATGCGCTCCAGGGTGACGCGCGACAGCGGCGGCAGGTCGTACTGGCGCTCCGACGGCGTCGCCGCGGTGCGCACGAGGGACCGGTGCTTGCCGCCCGCCCGGCCCCGCGACCGGAAGCGCACGATGTCCGAGTCCATCGGCGCGTAGTCAATCCCCGTATTGAGAACGACCGCGGCGGAAAAGCCCGCGTCCGAGAGGCAGCGGGGGTGCGCGCTCGCCTCGAGGGGCGCGTGCGTCACGAACGAGACGCCCGGCGCGGCGTCCGGCGTCAGCGCGGCCCACGCGCTATCGTTCGTCTTCATGCCGTACCTGCGCGGACGGACCGATGAGTATCCACGCCATCGACGCGTCTGGAGGACGCCGGGCGACTACGTCCCGTCCAGATCTGTATACGCGTCGGGCGCCACGGCCTCGAGCGGCGCCCGTAATGTCAACGCGTCCCGCAGCAAATGCACCGCCGCGGCGAAGTCCCGCGACGCCTCGCTCACGCTGTCGCCCAGCGCCGCCTTGAAGTGAGTCATGATCAACGTGTAGTCCTCGGCCAGCGTTCGCGGCCACCCCGATTCCACTTTCCAGTCGATGGACTCGCGGATCTTGGCGAGCTCCGCTTCGATGACGTGAATATTGTCTCGAAACAGCTGGATTATCGCTTCGGGGTCATGCAGAGTCAAGGAGTCGTCGACGCGGAGGAACTTGGCGTATTGGAGTTCGGGCCACCGGTCGCGCCAGCTGCCCGCCGGCTTCGGCCCGACGACGGCGTCCAGCAGTTCTATGCTGCGCAGGTAGGCTGGCTTCTCCGAGGAAACGTTCAGGACGCGGCCGGTCGTCCGCAGAGTTACCTCGCGGCGCGTGGCGGCCTGCCAGCCGCGGCTCACGACCTGGGCCTTGCCCAGGTCCTTGGCCGTGCCGCGCGTCGCGATGAGTAGCAGAACGTCGTTGGCGAGGCGCGTCATGGGGCGCGTCAGCTTGCTGGCCGCCAGCGCGACGGCCTGCTCTTCAGCCCGCAGCATAATCGCTTCGGATTCCTCTGGTGTCGGTGTGTTAGGCCTGTCGGCCATCGTCTTACTGCCTGGCGCTCTGGCTATGGAGGCAGCAGGCTGCCACTCGTATATCGGAAGGTTTCGCCCGGGAGAAGCTGGCGGAGTGAAACGCGAGCCAAATAGCGATGCTCCACAAGGGCTTTTGCGTCCTAGAAAATTCGTTGCCCGCCTCCGCGTGCAGCTCGTTCTCCGAGTTATCAAATCGCAGCTAGCGTCCTGCAAGACACTAGGAAACTCTGGCCGGCCGCCGAGACAAAAAAGGGCTAAAACTAAGTAGCCGCTTCTCATTCGAGGCACACAGAGCTCTAAATCAACCCTCGCTGCAGCCATGGCATCGCTGGAGTTCCCCGCGCCGGCCAGGGCCGTCAACGAGCCCATCGCGTCAAGCGCGCCCCCGGCTCCTAATCACCCCCTCGCCGCGCGCCTGAAGCCCGACGCCGGCCGCACGGCAAAGTTGCAGGAGGTACGCGCGGTGTACGGCAGCGGCCTCGCCATGCGTTTAGCAGGAGAAGACGCGATGGCGTCCGAGGTCGCCCGCCTGCCGGGGCTCGAGTCGTCGCACGTCCTGCGCGACACGATCCGCGGCGACGCCGAGTCGCTCGGTTTTGAAGATGTGCTCAACCTGCCGTCCGAGGCGGCCGAAGCTCCCAAAGCTTCGCTCCACGACCGCGCCGAACGGCTCTACGGCATCGGCGGCGGCGGCCCGGAAATTATCTAGTCTGAGAGGAGGAGCGTGTGTAATTATCATTCATCCGTAAGCAAGACGCCATCGACGCGCCACGCCGGAGATAGAGAGGACACACAGAACAAATTACGCGACGCGAAAAGAAGTCATCCGTCGTACCCGCCCGGCACGCACGCGAACGCCGCGCCGTCGCCCCAGGCCTCGGACAACCCAACGACGGCCGCGACCGAGCCCACGCCCAGCGTCAAAGGCAGGATGATCCCGCCGGTCGTCGCGAGCGCGAATCGCGTCGGCAGATGTTTTACGTTCGCGGCCTGTTTTGGGTCCAACACATAAAACGCCACCGGAAACAAGAACATGATCGGCGCGCCGAGCAACGAGCCCATCAGGGCCTGGAACGCCGAGAACCACGGGATCGCGTTCGCCACTACAAAAGACCAGGCCAGTAATAGCATCGTAATCCCGAACCAGCGCAAGGCCACGACCCTGCTTTTGTCGAGGGCGCCCCATCTCAACTCGTAGAGCTTCTTGGACAAGGGCTGGTTGTTCACTAAGTAGGTGACTGCGACGTGGAAGTAGAGCATCAGACCCACCAGTGTCTTGGACGCGTTGTCCTCGAGGTCGTCCGGCAGGAACCCGGCCACGCGCGCACCTCGATAATAATAACCCAGACCAGTAGCCATGGAATACAACGCCAGCAACCCGCCGCAGGACGCCGTTATTGCCTTCCCAAAGTCCCGCGGCGCGTTCTCCATCTCGTGGGCAATTTCTAAGAGCATGGACTGGCCCTGGTACGCAAATGTTG
>JACLAA010002814.1_pt1 | contig 15558 bp, 8 predicted proteins | sample 8027891 | NCBI WGS metagenome assembly JACLAA01 (sample SAMN15724900, study PRJNA655200) | protist metagenome | isolation source: fluorescence activated cell sorting (FACS) single amplified genomes of... | place: Spain: Blaines Bay Microbial Observatory, Mediterranean Sea | collected 2016-01-19 | reverse complement strand
TCCAAGTTGCCGCCGGCTGCGTCGATGCCAGCGCCCGCGTTCAAGCTTATGTGGCCTGCAGAGGCTCCATCTCCAGCCGCAAGGCGCAGAAGCCCACCCTGACTAGCCGCCGAATCGCCGGCTACAAAAATGACGCTGGCCCCAACACCGGTTTCTGAGTCGCCCGCCTGAATTGATAAAGTCCCCACAGTATCTCGAGCATCACCAGTGGCAAGAATGATTTTGCCACTGGCGCCCCAAGTCTGTGCCCGTCCCGATGATATTGATACGTCCCCGGAAGCTTTGCCGCTAGCAGTGGTTATGGCAACCTGTCCACCCACATCACCGGTGCTTGTCCCGCTTTCGACGACTACTGAGCCGCCCAGTTCCATATCATCCCGCCCCGCTTTGATAATTATTTCACCGCCCTTACGTCCCCCACCCGCATGTAGGTCAACCGCTCCACCGAGTCCTCCGGTCGCCTCGCCTGCCACAAGCTCGAGGTTGCTGCCGCGGATGCTCGTGTGGCCCCCAAGATCACCTTGACCAGACGCAACAATAATTTCACCACTACCACCACTGCCGCAAGATGAGCCCGTCGAGCATACTTTCACCGCGCCCCCACCGCTGGTAGCCAAACCAGCACAAAGCTCGATGTTGCCAGCTGAGCCCGCCGAATCCCCGGTGGCGATGGATACGTCCCCTGAGTTCCCTTGAACAGATGTCCCAGTTGCGAGTAGAATGCCCCCACTTGCACTGCTTTCGGCACTTGCGATCGTAAAAGTGCCGCTGGTCCCTTCGCCACCACTTCCGCTGCATAAAGTGAGGGTGCCACCTCTTTCTCTACCATCGCCAGCTTTGAACTGGATGCTGCCACCGATGTCTCCATTGCCGGCGTTTACGTCGAGTCTGCCGCCAGAAGCCCCTCCGTCGCCTGCGTGCACGGATATTCTGCCGCCGTCGCCGGCAAGCGAGGCCCCGGACGCCAGCGAGATGTCGCCAGCGATACCAGATACAGCATCCCCCACGGCAACACAGATGCCATTGCCCGAATCTCCGTTCATTGCTTCCCCTGTTGTGAGGGCAACGCCGCCTCTGGTGGCGGTCAGGCTTACATCGCCAGCGTTCTCACCATCTCCCGCTTTCAGAGAAATACAGCCACCATCTGCGACACCAGAGCCGGTAGATAGCAAAATATCTCCCTTGTTCTTGGCCTTCGAGCTAGTCATGAGTGAAATAGAGCCGCTATTGCCGCTTGCGGCGGCCCCACTCTGTACGAGAATGTCCCCGCTCTCACCCGAAGATGCGCGCCCCGTCTGTAAGTAAATGGCGCCAGAGCTCGGCGCAGCCTTTGTGGTCAGTGCGAGAGAACCGGACTCCGAAGATGTAGACTCACCAATAGAGTACCGGTCGTGAAGGGCTTGGAGGCCGCCGATGACGTCAAGGGCAAGCCGTTGTTTATCAACCCGATAAAATCTCGTTTTTTGGAACCCCTTGTCTGGAAGCGAGTATGTTTCGAGGACGGATATATGCTCAGGGAAAATCTCATTGAGCTCTTGTGCAATCACGCCGCGGACTCGCTTGTCGGGAATCCCCCGAACGGCCCGCCACTCGTCCGTGTATCCGTACTCAGTAATTCGAACTCTTTGCAGGCGGTGAAGCAAGTCGGCCGTGTCAACCGGCTGAAAGTCTTTCTTGATGCGACGATCCGAAGGGCTTGTAAATGACGGAGCCGAGATTGGTACGTCAGAATATAACTCGGTGTTGCCGTCACCATTTGTGGTGAGTCGAACATCATACGTCGCAGAACTGCCATCACTATCAGTGATGCCCCAACCAATTGTGCCGTCCGGACCAGCGAGGAAAGAGACGTTGCCTCCCGAGCCACTCACCACATCGATGTTGTCGCCAGTGATATTCAAGTATGCATCTGTGCTCAAAAGTGTGGCCGATGCTTTATTTGAGGTAATCGAGACGTCCCCTCCCCGACCACTATCCGACTCGCCGGCTTGGAAAACTATGTCGCCGGCGTCACCACTAGTTGTGCTTCCCGTCGCCAGGATTAAATCCCCAGAATCGCCGCCGGTGGAATCCCCTACACAGCGCAAATGATACATGTGAGTAAATACGGGGCATGGGGAGGGCTTGTTTATGGGGTTTGTTTTCATGCAGCTGCCGGAAAAAGTGAAGTTCGAAAAGACAGATCCGTTTTGTGCTAAAGGTATCCCCCTTATCAATACCCAGGATCCCGATGGCTAAACGCACCTGTGGTTATGGTAATACTTCCGGCAATGCCTCCAACAGCATCCCCTGTTATGAGACTAAGGTCGCCAGAATTTCCTTCTGCGATGGCTGTGGCACAAGATAGACTACCCGTCACGCCCCCCGGGGCGGCTCCCCCAGTCAGCGATACCGCGCCACCGGCCACTCTCAGGTCGCCCCCAGCATCGCTCGTTGACTCGCCGGCCACGAGAGAGATAGCGCCAGCAGCACCGACTTCCGAACCGCCTGCGCAGATGGTAACGTTTCCCGAGTTCCCACTTTCCGCAGTACCCGAGGTAAAGCAAATGTTGCCTGTGTCCCCGGTGCTCGAAGTTGGCGTCGAGATCTCGACGACGCCTCCAGCTCCGACCGTCGATGCGCCGCTCGAGATGCTAAGTGTGCCGCCTCCAGCTGTGCCCGCGCCGCTTGTCATAGAAAGATTGCCTCCTGCATCGTCGGTACCGGCCTTTATAGAAATACTGCCAGCGCTTGAAGATGCAGGGGCAGTGTCACCTACGTAAATTGATTTAAACGGCGGGGAAAATAAATCTGAACTCTCTCAATTTGTATCAATTATGACTTGTTGACTACGATAGCCAACAAACTGACTCTGATTTCTGCCTGTCGAGATTGATATGCTGCCCGACGACCCTGATGAAGTAGATGAGTCACCCGTAGACAGAACCAACTGGCCCGTTGTGACAAGCAGCGAGCCCGAAGCGCCGGACGTACTATCGCCGGTCGTCACGCTAATCGTACCCGACGATGATGTCCCTTGTCCGGAAGAAACCTCCACGTCCCCCCCGAGACCGCCTGCAGTGACACCAGCTTCAAGCAGGATGGTGCCACCAGCACAACTGGCCTCGGTCGATGCGCCAGCTGTCATCGTCAGGTTAGCTCCGTTGCCTGAGGTGGCATGTCCGACAGACAACGCAATGCCACCTCCCACCGAAGTTGTCGCTCTCCCGGAGAGGACGCAGACTGAGCCGGAGGTGCCCGAGCTTGAGATCCCAGTCGAGATTGCAAGTCGACCGCTTCCCGAGGTGGCGCCGCCGCCCGCTGTGGCGATTGTGACGTTGCCGCTCTCTTTTCCCGCACCAGAGGATATTGACAGGTTGCCGCCATGCTGCCGGGAGGAGTTACCGGCAGCCAGTGACAGAGGTGCCCCCGCACCACTTATTGACATCCCGACAGAGATAATCACATCTCCAGCTTCTCCAGCAGAAGAGTCTCCGGATGCAATTGCAATTGACCCTGAAGCCGGCAAACCTTCACCGGCACTACCAGTGGCTGCACCAGTAGCTACTTGTATAGATCCAGACGTACTGTCCGTTTGGCTCGCATTACTTGTAGCGATGGCGATCCCCCCTGTTGCCAACTTTCCGCCGCCAGAGAGGAGAGCCACCGAACCACCCGCGGCTTGCGAAGATCCAGCGCCAGCGCTGATGTGGATGTTCCCGCCGGCATAATTTTCCTCTGGTACTTCGTTGAGATTATCTCCTGCGGTGAGGTATAGCGAACCGCCGCAACCGGTATCACCGTAACCTGCGCCTGCTTCCATAATAATCGAACCCCCAGCACCAGTTGCTGTGCCTGTCGCCAAATGAATGCTACCCGAGTTCGTGCGATATTCGTCGTCACTCCGTCCTCCATCTGCCGTCCTTACCGTGATACAGCCACTTTCCCCATAAGTTGACTTTCCTGATGTGAGTGCGATGGCACCCCCAGAAGGGGTGGTCTCTGCGTCGTCCTCTGCTTCTTTGAGATCAAGCTTTCCGGCAGTGATGCGAATGCTACCTGCTGAACCTGACGAAGCCTCGCCAATGGACATGGATATATTTCCTGATCGGCCACTTGATGCAGAGCCTACAAGAGCAATTATAAATCACACTGATTGCAACTACAAAATATAGCTGACGCTCAGTCGCGAGCCTGTGCTAAGTGAAATGTCGCCGGTCGTGCCGGTCGACGCGGCACCAGTTGTCAGCATTATGTCGCCCGAAGCGCCATCAGTTGGATCTGCGGTACCAATGGTCAAATTTCCGGAGAACGTTTCGCCTGTCCCCGAAACAAGTGTTAGAAGACCACTTTGATCACCAGAACCTGACGCTATGAGGATGTCCCCAGATTCGGAGCCATTTCCAGCCATCAAAGAGAGACTGCCTCCCCGCGAACTCTTTGAGGACCCCGCAGTGAGAGAGATTGACCCCGCGTCGCCTGCTTCTGAGTTTCCCGTAGTCAGGGAAACTGCGCCTGAACGGCCGGCTGTGGCACTGCCAGACTGAATCACAATATTTCCAGAGTTGCCCGTCGTTGATGCCCCACCAGAGGTGATTTGGATACCCCCGGAAGCACCTGTGCCCGACCCCGTCGACACATTGAACCGGCCGGAACCGACCCCGTCGCCGCCGTCTGCCGATGCCAGCGAAACAGAGCCCGACGTACTAGAGGTTGACGCACCAGAACGGATCAAGACCAGTCCACCGGTGGAGTCTGTCGAGGATCCGCCTTGCAGCACCAGGTCACCGCCAGCACCAGCCGTTGAGACTCCAGGAAAAACTTCGACAGTCCCCGAAGTACTTTTAGACGAGCCCGTAGCCACGCTGATGCTGCCCGAACTCACGCCATCGCCTGTTGCTATTTCGATCGCTCCAGATTGTCCCGTGGCTGCATTGGTTTGAATTGTAGCATGACCACTTGATGATTTCGCTGAAGCGCCCGAGCTGATTGTCACAGAACCGCCGCGGCCTGATGTTGAGTCTCCCGCGGCCATAGCGACGTCACCGCCAGCTTTGCCGGTACCAGTCGAAACCACGATCGTACCAGCTTGACCAGACTTCGCATCACCCGTGCAAAGCGAAATGCTCCCTGAGTTGCCTTCTCTTGACGTACCCGTCGCCAGGGTCAGAGTGCCCGTGTCTGCTTCAGCCGAATACGCTGAGGTTAGATTGACTGCACCACCGTCTTGCTCAGACGATTCGCCTGCGAGCAGTGCAATATCTCCACCTCCCGTTGCTCCGGATCCAGCTTGGATGATGGCATGCCCACCTCGCCCCGATTGAGATTCGCCCGCAGCGAGTATGATGGCACCACCATCCCCGCCATCCTCTAAGGAGGCCCCTGCAGTGAAGGATATGTCCCCTCCAGTACCAGAGTCACCCTCTCCAACGGACATCGATATTGAGCCGGCCGTGCCTCCACTAGCACGCCCGGTAGATACATTGACCCAGCCACTGTCTCCGCCTTCGGCCGTACCGGATTGGAGCAAAAGATATCCGCTAGCACCGTTGCTGCCAGAATTGGCTGTCTCGATGATGACTAAGCCTGAAGTAGTTTTCCTTGAATAACCGCTGACGATCCGTATGTCACCACCCGTCTCATCTGTAGCATCGCCACCTTGCAAAATAGCATCAGCACCGACCCCTGACTCCGAAATGCCGAGCCTCATGTAGACTGTTCCCGCTTTGCCTTGTGTTGCGGTGCCTGCGGGACAGAAATTCGGCGTACTTCAAGATACTTAAGTCAATGCGCTGGAATGAACCTGTGGTCAGCAAAACATCTCCAGAATTACCCGTGGTAGCATTCCCTGTCACTATTGTTACCTGGCCGGAATCCCCTGAATCTGCCGTGTTACTTGAGGCGATTTCAATATCCCCTGTTTTGCTTGAGGTGCCCGTCGCCGCACCGGAAAGCAGTTCAATGTTACCACCCTCGTCAGTAGCGCATCCCCCCTCAAGACACACGGCCCCGCCTCGAGCAGATCCGTCACTCGTATCGCCTGCTGTCAGCGAGATGGCGCCCGCAACGCCACCTGCGGCCGCACCCGTGCCAACAGTCAGTCCGCCTGTGTTGCCGTTCGAGGTCTGGCCAGAGGCTAGAGTTATTTTACCCGTGGTGCTTGAGTCGTCTGCAGATTTTAGGCTGATTTGTCCCGCTGTTCCTTCGGTTGATGGGCCAGAGAGGATTAAGATTGACCCACCTTCACCTTCCGTCCCACCAAATGCGGACCCGGCTACTAGCTCCAAATCACCGCCCGAGTCGCCGTCTGACGAGTCTGATGCGTTGCCAGACCGAAGGATGACTTGACCGCCGCCACCCGCCATCCCGCCGCCTGCCAGCAATTTGACACTACCACCGGGCGAGTCTGGGCCGTTTGTACCTCCCGCATTAATCGTGATATTACCACCCGCACCAGTTAGACCTTCACCGACGCAAAGTTCAACGTGACCTCCGTCGCCTGAGCTAGCAAGACCAGTTCCCAGGGTGAGGTTCCCGGACAGACCATTTGTGCCGCCTTTGCCTACGAGCGGGGGACTGCTTAACAAGTGCCAGCACCCACGTGTGCTTGCGTACAAAATTGTCACGTGATGACACTGAAACACGACCGGTTGTGACAAGAACATCTCCCGAAGAGCCACCTTCACCGCCGTCCGGCGTTCGAAGGGTGATTGGTCCACTAGTCGATTCAGCTGCGGCTCCAGATGTCACGCAGATGCCCCCACCACGAGCTGAATCTGCGCTCGCACCTGCAGTTACACTGATATCGCCCCCGATTCCCGTTGACGATCCGACCGACAGCGTTAAGCGCCCTGCATCGCCGCTTTCTGCATCGCCAGTTTCGATAAGTATGTCGCCAGAGCTGCCCGTAGACGCGCCCGTGTGGATTGAAATGCTTCCAGAGCCATCGAGTCCATCAGATGCTGTTTTGAGACTCACAGAACCCGACCTGTCGGTATCTGAGGGTCCAGATAGCAATTGAATGCTGCCGCCATCACCTGACGCCGCTCCTCCTGCTGTTATGACAAGAGATCCGCCCTCTGAGGCCGCATCAATAGAGTCGCCGCCAGCGAGCGTCACATTGCCGCCCGTTCCACCTTGACCGGCGGCGAGGGCCATAGATCCGCCCAAGCTATTCGAGCTATCCGAAAGCTCGCTTCCTCCAGCGGCCATGGTGATGGACCCGCCAGGCCCACATCCGGTTTTACCAACAAGCAATGTGATGCAACCGGCGCTCGCTTCAGCGGAGTCTCCGGTCGACAGCATAATGCCGCCGCTCGTCCCATCTGTAGAGGAACCAGTCTCGATATCTAGCTTACCCGAGCTTCCATCCGACCCTGCGTTCACCGTCCGAATCGTAACTTCGCCTGAGGACGTGTCTGAGCCTGTTCCCGACTCAATAGTGATGCTGCCCCCTGCGCCCTGATTGTCTGAAGTTCTCCCAGCCTGAATGTATATCTCGCCGCCAGCACCAGAGGCTGTTGAGCCCACTTCGAGCAAGAGCTTGCCCCCTGTTCCCTGTTTTGTTGACCCTGTCTTCAGGCAGATAGCACCTGAGCTTCCTCCAGTTGCGATACCAGTACTTAATAAAACATCTCCTGAGGCTCCCTCGGAGCCTGCATCGGCTGTGAGGAACTTAATTGACCCTGACATCGACGATTTTGCGTTTCCGGAGCGCATCAAAATGTCCCCACCGGCTCCGCTGTCGGCTTGCGAGTCGCCCGCTTGGAGCGTCAAACAACCGCCCATGCCGGAGTTGCTTTCGCCAACAGCAAGTGAGATGTTCCCGCCTGGACCACCGTTCCCTTCGCCCGTTTTCAGGTGAATTGCGCCCGAATCTCCACAACTTGATGATCCAGTGCAGAAGAGGATGTCGCCGGACACACCCGCCTCACCAGCATTGGTAGTAGACAGTGTAATTTTGCCGGATGAACTGTCCAGTCCAGCTCCTGAAGATACTAAAACAGAGCCCCCACTGCCGCTGAGGGCAGTGCCGCCTGCAAGAGACACGTTTCCACCTTCACTGTCTGGAGATTCGGACGCAAGTGAAAGTCCGCCCTGAAACAGTATTCCGCCCCCGTTACCACCATTTGTGTGAATGGAATTACCACCAAATAAGCTCAATTTGCCGCCAACACCATCGGTCGCTTTCGAATCACCAGCAACCAGTTCAAGATTGCCACCGTCTCCACTGGCACCCGTCCCGACGCACATAGAGATAGAACCGCCCGAGCCGCCCTCCGCGGAAGACCCAGTCTCCATCACTATTGAGCCCGAATCGCCTGATTCTGCATCTCCAGTTGTGAAATACATCGAGCCACTTGCGCCGAGAGATCCCCCTTCGGCTGTTCTGATGAATATTGGACCTGACGTGGAAAGGGTGGATGCGCCCGAGGACATGCAAAGATGGCCCCCAGTCAGTCCGCTACTTGTAGAAGTTGATCCCGCAGAAAAAGTGATATCGCCACCCGCACCATAATAGGCATCACCAACCACGAGCGAAATGGCACCACCCCGACCATCGTATGCATCGCCGGTGCGTACCTCGAGGTGGCCGGAGTTGCCACTAGAGGCCGTGCCGGTGTGCACGAATACCCCCCCAGATACACCCGCTTCGCCTGCATTGGCTGTTTGGAGCGTCATGTCACCTGAGGAGCTTGCCATGCTATATCCAGTCTGCAGCAGTATTGCCCCGCCGGGGCCTGCCGCCGCAGGCCCGCCGTGGCACTCAAGATTTCCTCCGTCGTTGTCAGCAAGATTGCCCTTGGCTGCGCCGCCGTGGATCATCACGGTTCCCCCGCTTCCACCGTTTTGGCCCGATGCTGAATACGAACCATGGCCTGCTAGGACTGAAAGACAACCGCCCGTTTGTCCCGCTTCCGTGGTTTCTCCAGCATAAATGTACAGATTGCCGCCATCGCCAGAGTCTCCAGTCCCAACCTGAAGCGATATATTCCCTCCTCTTCCATCCGTAGCGTCGCCTGTCCCGCAATACAGGTACCCGCTGTTGCCAAGAGTTGTTGTGCCTGTCTCAAAAGAAATTGAGCCAGAAACGCCGCCACTGCCAGAAACGGCGCCGTTTGCGGTCCACAGGTAAACATTTCCAGAGCTCGTCCGGGTACCAGAGCCGGTCTGAAACATAAGAGAACCGCCCGTAGCTGCTGTTGCACACCCACCGACTATCTCAATGTTCCCGCCAACATCATCGGTTGCCTCCAAGCCACTCGCTTCCCCGCCGTACAAGAGCAGGGCGCCACCGTCCCCACCATCGTCGCTTGCGGTTGATGATCCATGACCAGCAGAAATTAGAATCAATCCACCCGAAGAAGCCTTATCGGTCGTTTCACCGGCAGAGACAATGACATCGCCGCCATCGTTGGCGTTTCCCGTGCCGACAAGAAATTCAATGTTTCCACCAGCACCTGATACTGCATCACCGGTTGCTAAAGAAATCAAGCCCGAGGTACCCGCACTTGACGTCCCAGATGCAAAATGTATGGCTCCAGAGACACCACTTTGACCAGCATTCGCCGTATCTAGGGAGAAGGTTCCTGACGTTGACTGCTCTGAGTATCCAGTAGTTATGGAAATCAGTCCTCCCGTTGCCGCTGCCGTGGTCGAGCCGCTAACCACGACGAAGTCAGCACCGGCCGCGGAATCCCCTGTGCCAACTAGAACGTGTATATAGCCGGCACGCCCTCCTGAAGCTTGGCCCGTCTCAACGTTTACGTACCCAGAATTCCCATTTGAACTTGTGCCCGTGGAGAAATCTATCGAGCCACTCGTGCCCTGGGTACCACCGTTTGCTGTCGAGATGTCAATTAGCCCAGACGAAGATGCCTCGCCGTAGCCCGTGCGAACAACGAATGAACCGCCGCGTCCCTGGTTAGCGTATCCACCAGCAAACTCGAGACTTCCACCGTCGTCCTCTGAGAGTCCGCCCTGCGCGGCACCACCGAATAGTTGTACTAAACCACCATTCCCACCATCATACTGGTATGTGGACGAGCCCTCGCCGGCCTGAATTGTCACGGAACCTCCTGTAGCCTCATCATCTGTAGATTCTCCAGCAGCCAAGAAAACATTTCCTCCATCGTCAGAATGGCCAGTGCCGACTCGTGCCATAATAGTTCCGCCATGGCCATCATGTGCGTAACCTGTTTCAAGTGCAATCGCCCCCGAGTTCCCTGCAGATGTGGTGCCTGTGGCGACTGATATTTCCCCACTCACGCCAACTGAACCGGCATTTGGAGTACTTAGGTCAATGAAACCAGAAGACGTCTCAGAAGAGTATCCTGATTCGAGGGCCAGGAAGCCGCCCGTCGCTGCGTCAGTCGTGTCGCCGGCCACGAGTTCTATCTCGCCTCCTTCTCCAGTGTCACCATCGCCGACTCTCACATTAACGTAGCCACCACGGCCAGACGTCGCTTGGCCAGAGACAATCTCGACTGCGCCACTGCATCCATCTTTGGATGTGCCCGTGGAAAGAGTCATACTTCCAGATATGCCGCTGAATCCTGAATTGCCCGTTGCAACAAGCAGGTCTCCACTTGAACTGTGAGTAGACAAGCCACTTGATACGCGCAAACGCCCACCATAGCCCGACTGCGACTGCCCCCCTACAACCGAAACATCGCCGCCGTTGTCATTGACGTTTGAACCTCGGGCTGTGCCGCCCTTGATCATCACATCACCGCCATCGCCGCCGTCATTCAGATTGGTCGAGGCGCCCGTGCCCCCTTGGAGTGTAATTGCACCTCCTTGTGAAGCGGCAGCAGACGAACAGCCTGCTCCGAGCAAAATGTCACCGCCGGCTCCCAAATCACCTTCACCAGCACGCAAGGCGATGTCACCACCCGCCCCATCGAGTGAATCGCCAGTACTGATCGATACTTGGCCAGAGTCTGCAGTCACCGCATCGCCAGTTGCGATTGTCACAGCCCCACTTGCTCCGTCGCCCCCGACATCTGGCGACCCCACAATAACGCGGCCCGAAGACCCTGCGTGGCCGATTCCTGATTGTAGCGTGACGGAACCGCCAGTCCCGCAAGTTGCAGATCCACCGCTGATCATCATAGAACCGCCAACATCGCATCGCGCACGACCAAGCGCTGCTCCGCCTTCTAAGAGAATGGCCCCACCATCCCCACCATTTCGCGGATCCAGCGACAGTCCATTGCCACCTTGGAGGGTCACTGCGCCGCCTGCCGCGGCATCTGCCGATGTGGCACCAGCAACTAGAGCCACGTGACCACCGTCTCCAGAGGCTCCTGCGCCGACGCCAAATAAAATGCTACCGGCCGCGCCACAGCCTGACGTACCAGTTGTGAACTTGATTGATCCCGAGGTTCCAAAGGCCGTAGTGCCCGTTGCGAGGGAGAGGATCCCTGATGTGCTAGAGTCGCCTCCATTGGCTGTACATAGCAGGCAGGAACCAGACCCACTCAGTGTGCCGGCACCGCTTACCAGAACGCAATCTCCACCCACCGCAGCTTTGGAATCACCTGCGGCGATGTATATACCACCGCCGCCATCCCCCGATCTTCCCCCGTAAAAATTGATGTCGCCTGCGTGTTCAAGGCCACTGCCGGCACTTATCGTTACGGGCCCACCGGCACCACAAGAGGAGTCACCACCAGCAATTTCAATCGAACCACCACATGCATCACCGCCCATTGTAGTTCCCGCGCTGATGAAGAAACCCCCCCCCACTTCACCGCCACCAGCCCCGAGCTCAATATTGCCAGAAGATCCATGACAAGAGGATCCAACTGCAAGGGCGATGCATCCCGAGTTACCAGACACACTGGTCCCAGTAGTGAAGCCCATATTCCCGGTGTTGCCATTTGAGTTGTGTGGCGTACTAATGAGTAGCGCCCCTGGCGTTCCAATGCCACCTCCAGATGCAAGCCTGATATCTCCCCCTGAGCCATTAGCATCGGGCGAGTCGCCGCCTGAAATTGAAATGGTGCCACCGGTCTCATAACCGTCTCCGCCCACGAGCGAAATGGTGCCCGAGGTGCCTTCCGTCGAAGTTCCCGTGCCAAGCAGAATTGCCCCGGAGCTTTGTGATGACGCAGTGCCAGTCCGCAGGTACACACTTCCGCTGGCACCATTTTGGCCAGCATTCGCCGAGCTTACATACAGACCACCAGATGTCGAAAACTCACTTTCACCAGAAAAAATACAAATCGAACCTCCGGTTCCCATTACCGATGTTCCACCCTTGATCAATACATCTCCACCCGCACCACTCCCAGCAGCATGCCCGCCTCGAAGAATGACACCACCTGCACTTGCACCGTCATCCCCGGCGCCGCTACTGACCAAGACTTGTCCACCTTGCATCGAGGAAGCGCCGGCACGGATCTCGACACTTCCTCCAACCCCGTCGCCACTATCACCGGATGCAATAGAAATACCACCGCTCTCCTGGCCGCTGTCTGATGTGGCGACCGAAATATCTCCCGAGCTACTCGTGGCCGAGCCGGTCAAGACCGAAACGGAACCTGACGACGCAGTTGCATTCGCGGTTGAAACAGTCACGCTACCCGAACTTGATTTGGCATCTCCAGAAACAAGCACTATTTCACCACCAGGCGTTTGTTCGGCGCCCTCGCCCGCGGTGAGTGTTATGGAACCACCTGCACCACTGCCTGACTCGCCGACGCGCAAAGCAATCCCACCCGCAAGTCCTGAAACGGCATCTCCGGTCGAGATACACACAGCTCCGGAGTCACCATGGGCAGTGCTCCCGGTGGATACCGAAATATCACCGGAGCATGAGCCATGGCTGCCGCCACTTGCTGTCATGAATGTTAGCACGCCTCCATTTGTACCACCGGGGCCAGACATCAGTTCCAGAGCACCACCAACTCCCACTGCAGACTCTCCTGCTCGAAGGCTCACAAGGCCACCCGCTCCTGCCATGGAATCGCCGCCTGTAATGTCCACATTTCCTCCGTCGCCGACATAGCCACCAAGGGCGGGGCTGCCATAGCCATCACCACCACGGAGGGTCGCAGAGCCACCTTGGCCGCCATGCGGGTTTACACCTGAACCGGCTGCCAGTGACATTGACCCACCCATTCCATTTTCTTTGAAGTTTTGACCTCCCTTGATGGTTACCTACACACATTCATTGTGTTCGGAACGCGAAATCCTCCGGATCGGGAAATTAGACACGGAAACTCAAGTGTTGCTCTCCACGGGAGAGCAACAAACGAGAAATCAATAAATACATCGCCAGCTGAAACGACGGATATTTCGACCTCGTCTATGATGAATTCGAAAGTGCCGCCGCCCGTCCCAACACCCGATGAGCGGAAGTGCCCACCTCCAAACACAGGGTCAGCCTCAACAATAAGATTACCCACAATACGGTTCTCGACCTGATGAGAAAGAAGTTTGTTTCAGTATGACCTCGCAAGACTCTGCCTAACCCTCAACAGGAACATGCATGAATTTAGACGGGGTTAGATGGACACGGCGGGTCGAAGATGGAACCTTCGCACTCTGAGAGAAATATCTCAGATACAGTGAGGCATCGCTGCTCGGAGGCACACCACGCACACCCTTCCATATCCACGCATACGCCACAGCTGCTAAGTTGCTCACACTGGGGTATCTCAGGGCATTCCGCAGCCGCCGTTAGCCAGTAATTACACGGGAGCCCACTCAAAGGCCCATTGCTTCCCCGTTCCATGCACTGAAGTGTCGACAAACAAAAGCCACAGCTTGGGTTGGCAGCGCAAGCGCCGCAATCGCTGATTGCCTCATAGTAGTCACCGCCGTCGTTGCTAAACCGCTCGCACTCGTGCGCTGCCGCCTCTAGCACCAACGCGATCACGAGTAACAAGACCCGCATGCCGCCCGACGAGCCTCGCTTTCCAACCGCTCCTATAGGAACTCCATCTCAAAGACACTTATTTTGAGCGGACCGAAGGTATCTATCCAGGTACCATATATCATGCTTGAGGTTTTTTATTTACCGCAGTAACCTCCAGTCCAGCCCTATATGACGGGCCGCGCCGAGCCCTATAGGACGGCGACCTGTAAGACACTAGCAAGCAAAACCAAACGCGTCACGCAGCCGTCTGAGTATCCTTCCGTTCGCTACTGGTCCAAAGAGATCAATGCCAGTGGGACAAGTACTTGTAGACCGCCGCGCTGCCGCCGCCGCCGGCCCGGGCCCGCCGGGAGTATCACTAGGCGGCCTGGCATGACTCGGGTGGGGCCCGGCCCGGGCCCGGACCGGACTATCGTGACTGCCACGCACAACTCGGGACTGGAAACTCGAAACTGGGCAAACCGTTGACCGTCGGACTGGGCCGGGCAAACTGGTCAATCGGGCTGGCCTGTTGTTGCTGCCCCCTGTCACTGGCAGTGCACTTCAACTTGTGCTGCTATTGAAAAATTGATAGTTCCAATTATTCACTGGCAAGTTCGACTCGGAGTAAAATTCCATATTCCACATTACTACTACTAGGCTACTAGTATTCAATGGGTCCGAGTCCCGGGCCCGGACCATCATGCTATCATATGATCGTGCTACATAGCACAATTACCAGCGTATTATGCAATATAATGCTATTTCTAAACTTTGAATGCTATTCTGCTATTTCGCATTTTGAACGTCACGGTGCTGCCAAGGTCCAAGTTCAAGTTCAAGTTGGAGCCTAATACACTTCGGGTCTAAGAGGCTAGTAAGAGCAGGCCCTTGTTGTGAACCTAGCATTGTATGGGATTGATGGATTCCACCAGGACAGCACCTTGATCGGGGAGGATGTCTTGAGAGAGGCTGGTATCATCATCATCATGATGATGCCAGCCCCGGGGCCCGGGCCGCCGGGCCTGAGTGATAGAAATGACCTTAGAAACGATCAAATTTTACGAATCAACTATCTTGGAGCTAGACATTCCTGGCATAAGAGAGGCGTAAGGAGCTTATGGAGTGGAGTGGTACCTATGGGAAAATTCGTGGTGGTCTCTCCCCAGCCTTCAAAGAACAGTTGAAATATTTCAACAGCGATTCCCCTCAAGAAGAAGATTCTGATTCTACAGAGCAGGAACAGCATACGGCTGCGGAGATTCGGGCCAAGCTTAAAGATGCCATAGAGTACAGTAAACGAGAGGACGAGGAAGATGGAGACAAGACTTCATACATTCAATTAATTATGATCGCCTTAGATCACCTTGTCGCCACTCAGGAGAAACATCGGATTGAATTGAAAACCATGAGTGACCCAATGCATAGATATGTTCTCCGCATTCTCGATAAGCAAGTCAACGAGACTAGTGCACCTTCTCCTACCGAGATTCCTAGCACTCCAAAAGTGGCACGTACGGTACACTTTGACAATAATGAAGCTCCTAACTCGTATGGTGACATAAATGCCCCCTAATTACCCGACACCTCAGTACTACATTACCACGAGCTACGACCTACCACAAAACAACCTACAGAACACTCTACCAATTCTCACGTGGAAGGTTAAGTGTATTCATTGAGAGGCAAATGCCCATGTGCTACTTGATGAT
>JACLAA010001681.1_pt1 | contig 15561 bp, 15 predicted proteins | sample 8027891 | NCBI WGS metagenome assembly JACLAA01 (sample SAMN15724900, study PRJNA655200) | protist metagenome | isolation source: fluorescence activated cell sorting (FACS) single amplified genomes of... | place: Spain: Blaines Bay Microbial Observatory, Mediterranean Sea | collected 2016-01-19 | reverse complement strand
GCAAATCGACAGGATTCCATCGACGCGGCCGTCATGGCGGGACCGTCAATATCGCGAATTAAAGAAATTATTTTTTTCGCCCCTCAGTAAGTGTCACATTGATCTCTTTGGACCATGAGCGAACCGAACGATACTCATACGACTGCATGGCGCTTCGTTCGCCGAAGACAGGCCCGTGGCTCGCCGCCGCGCCGCCGCGCGACCGCGCGTTATAGGAGGGAATGCAAGCCCCCGGAGCCCTGCGTTTTTTCAAAAAACCTTCCCGGTTTTCAAAAGCTTTTCAAAAGTTTACTATGCCAGAATAGTCAAATCTCCCTTAATCTCCGCTCTGCTAGGGTGCGATTTACGCACGGCCCCGGGCGTTCTTTACGTGAGAAACGGTCCAGCGTCATTTACGCCGTAATTTACGCGTAATTTACGCGTGCATTTATTTATAAAACCCGCACACACGCAGGCAGAGCGCCTAAACAAGGCCTTGGTGGCCACGCAGTTCAATAGCAGCACGAGCACGGCGCATAAGCCCACACCTAGAGTGCACACCTTGCTCGCAACAGCATGCAACTAGCAATTGGCTCGGCTCTGACAACGTTTGGGGCAGCCACACTCTGCGAGGTGCTGATCGCGAGCTAGTGTCTAAAAGGGCTGCTAGCGCCGGCTTCGGGAGCCCTGGAAGGACTTTTGGATACCTCCTTTTTTACGCCTTTTTTTACGTGGGATCTCCTGTAGCGGTGCTTTACTTGTAACCTCCGCGTTTTTTCCACGTAAATCTCACCCTAGTTCTCTTTGCATCATCCATAACTTGAACTTGAAATACGTGCAATGTGATCCTCTCGGCCTGGGCCGTGCGAACACATCCCACTATGTTTTGACAAAAAATAATCGCGCATGTTTTGACAAAAAAGTGATTAGCCTGAGTTACAGAGTTTACGAATCGGAAGTTTGTGGCCCGGAGGCGGGGTTTCAAGTTACCAGCTCCCTCCGCCGGCGGCGGCGAGTCAGGCTTTAGTACAATAGACGCGGCCTTGCGCGCTTCTTGGCTACTTTATCCTGAGTTTCTGTGACCCGAATTCATCAAGAAGCGCCAGTTGATGAAGCTCGAACTACTCTGGCCTGAGGTGCCAGTGCTTTTTTTCTTCAAGTTCAAGTTATGGAAGTTATGGCTCTTACAACATTTTTGACCTTGGACTTACCGACCCCTCCGAGTCCACCCGCCAAAGCGTAAGAACGACCTGACTGAGACTCGGAGAGGACTCAGGCTTGGAAGGCTTTGCTACTAAATACTTCTGTGGTTCAAGTTCAAGTTCAAGTTGCTGATATGAGTGGCATATTCACGTTATGTTTTTATCTTTATTATATCTGCACTCATTCAGATTGCTCAGCCTGAGGCTATGCTCATCCCACACAATCATGATAAGCTCCTTGAAAGCTGATTCCGTCTGTTTGGGATGTTGCAATTCAGGCTGGTCACGCCGGTCGGTTCTTTTGTTTTAGTCAAGCCAATAAAACTCGAACTATGTTGGCTTCCTGATTTGTCTACAGTGAACAATGCAAAGAACAATAATTCAGGAATCATCATGATTGAGATGGCGTGCATAATTTTGGACCACCAAACTTGAAGACCCTTAGGGCCCAGGGCAGCCTTGCCGACCGTGACACCGCCGGCGGCAGCCTGAGCTTAAGCAAGCCGGGGAAACAAAACTCAAGGACCCAATTTTCGACCTCCGGGCCGCGGGCTTGAATTAAACCCCGAAGCGACGACTTGGACTCCTTGTGGGATCGCCGAAGTACCAAATTTCTTAAATGCCCACGGGCCCGTCACGGACTCACGGTGATCTAGGTCCTGCGGTTGCGTAGGTCAATAGGATAGGATAGGGAACTGCCAAATAACCCAGGAGATTTGCGAGGTTTGAGGTCTTCCTGACGCCTCTCTTTGCAGGGTCATATTATTGGCCTGCTGGCACGTTCAACTCAAGTCACCGTGACGGTTGCTGTCCCTTGGCGGTATTCTACTAGTACTAATAAGCCTGCCAGTGACTTTCCATCATCTTTGAGCGATGGCTAGGTTGCAGGTTGCTGCAGGAAGACTAGGGCGGGTAATTGAGGTTATGGGTTTTGAACGCGCTGCCGCTTTTAAAGTATAGCGGGCCTAAGGGCGAAACGTCGCTTGTCAAATGGGAGGCGAAACACGCGAACGGACACCGGTCGAAGGCGGCTATCTGATGAGCACAAGGGCTTCATTCTTCACTTACCTAGTCTTGCGTTATAGAGGCCTCGCGCCGTCGGCCGGAAATTCTCTAGCTCGACGTCGTCAAAAAAGCGAAATTGGAGTCGCCAGCGCAACCGCCCCGAGCGGCACGAGTTTCCACGACGCAAGCGAATTGGAGCCCGTTCCATGATGTTTAGCCGGCGCCTCTCCAGGCCGCGTTTCTCCGGCTTTGTAAAAGTGGCCGCGCGTTCGAAATCTACAACCTCGGGTACCTGCCGTAGTCTACCTGCAACCTGCAACCTAGCCATCACTCAACCACAACCGGCCCAGATCCGGCGGCTAGCGCTACGTAGCTCTACTAGGCTCCCTAGGTCTTACGCTTGTATCGACGCCGGGACTTGGTGATGGCCCGCGATCTTAGTTCAATTTTGCTCAATGCTCAAAGTCAAGGTAACTGTGGCAAGTAGGCTTGGTATCATGCTGTGCTCTTAGAACTGACCGTCAGAAATGCAGCCGAGCACCAACTATGCCAATGGGAATCACAATCTTTGGTGAGCCCTTGTTTAATTTAAACACCATAACTCGCCTCGATTGTAGCCACAATTGATGGTCGCGCTTGCAGATGAACTTTCGGAGGAGGGTAGGAATGAGCATTCGTAGAGCTGTGTTGGAAACACGCGATTCGGTTTGAAAATCTGACTTATGCTAATTAACCCAATGCAGGCGACAACTTGCAGGACTTCATCTGAAGAACTTACTGTTCGCCCGAGACGCGCATATATCTGCAGAGAAAAAGAGAAAATGGTATACAGACGTAGACGCCAACTCCAGATCTCATGTGAAAATAGCATGCCTTAAGGTGTTGCGGTCCGCGAATCCCCAAGCCGCGCACGCTGGTGCACTAGTCGTTGCCAAGATAGGTGCATTGGAGCTGCAGGAGAAACAATGGCCAGAATTGCTTGGACAGTTGCTCAAGAACATGACAACAAAGGATGTTGGAAACAGCAACCTCACGAAAACATCTACTCTTGAGGCTCTCGGCTACCTCTGTGAAGATCTTGAAGAAGAGGCGGTAGATCAGACAGAGACAAATCAAATCCTGACTGCCATAGTAGATGGCATGAGGGAAGATGGTGCCATTACAGTGAGAGTTGCCGCTGCACGAGCTCTTTTGAGTAGTCTAGTTTTTACACGGCACAATTTTGACAATGAGACAGAGCGAACGATGATCATGCAGGTTCTCTGCACCGCAACAAAGAGCCCTGACGAGCAATTGCGCATCATTGCATTCGAGTCCCTAGCTCGCGTTGCAGCTCTTTATTATGAAAAGCTTCCACAGTATATTGAAGCTCTTTTCACGTTGACATTGACGGCAATACAACAAGATAAAGACGAACAGGTTTCAATGATGGCTGTTGAATTTTGGTCGTCCTTGTGTGAGGAAGAATTGGAGATTCTTGAAGAAACGAATTCGGTTGATCAGTCGCGCACATTGTCACACCGACAATGTGCGCGGTATGTGTGCGCAGCAGCCAGTCATATCGTCCCTGTGCTGTTACAATCCACCCTTGTCAAACAGGATGAATATGCTGATGAAGACACCTGGAATCTTAGTGCCGCTGGGGCGATTTGTTTAGGCCTGGTAGCCCAAGCCGCCGGCGATGCCATAGTCCCCGATGTTCTTGCTTTTGTCGAAAACAACATTCTGCACGCCGAATGGCGGCGGCGTGAAGCCAGCATCATGGCCTTCGGTCAGCTTCTGGATGGGCCAAAACCCGAGCTGCTCACTGACCCAGTGCAAACTGCAATGCCCGTCCTTGTCCGAACCTTGAAAGACAACCACACATTGGTCAAAGATACAGCAGCTTGGACTCTTGGGCGGATCTGTGAACTCCACGCGCAGCGAATACCACAAGGTTACCTTCAGCCACTCGTCGAGAGCTTAGGCGGTGCCCTTCAGGATAGTGCTAGAGTCGCATCTCAATCTTGCTTTGCACTACACAATCTTGCACAAGCCTTTGAGCGTGCGCCCAGAAGTCGTGAAACGAATGCTCTGTCACCTTTTTTTCGTCCTCTGTTGACGCAGCTTCTTGCTGCGACCGAAAGGCGTGACTGGCAAGATCATAATCTTCGCGGCCAAGCTTATGAAGCTGTCAACATGTTGATTCAAAATCACGCACGCGACATGCGACCAGTTGTTCTTGAGGTCATGCAAGTAGTTCTACAACGGCTCCACTCGACGTTTTCAACTGTTGTTGTCTCGCAAGATGACAAAGAGGAGCGTTATCAATTGCAGAGTCTCCTCTGTAGCGTGATGCAAGTTATTACACGCGCTGTAGACAAGGACATCGAGCCGTTCTGTGATCATATAGTTGCTTTGCTCCTACAGGTTCTCAATAATGAGCATGCAATAGCATCGGAGGAGGCCTTTATGGCCCTTGGAGCAATTGCCTCTACAGTTGAACAAGCGTTCGACAAATACATGGGTGACTTTTTTCCTTTCCTCATCAAAGGACTGCGAAATTATGCAGACTGGCAAGTCTGTTCCGCTTCGGTTGGAACAGCAGGTGACGTGTGTCGTGCGTTGGAGAGTCGGATCCTCCCATATTGTGACGAAATCGTCCGTTGTTTGCTAGAAGATCTGCAAAATCCAACTTTGAATCGACAAGTCAAGCCAGCTGTGCTATCTTGCTTTGGTGACATTGCGCTCGCTGTTAGTGGGAATTTTGTTAAGTATCTCCCATCCACACTCCAAATGCTCGAGCAGGCCGCAGCGATGAAGATATCGCCAGATGATGAAGATCTAGTGGAGTACATAACTGTCTTGCGCGAGGGCATCTTGGAAGCGTATATTGGCGTTGTTCAGGGGCTAGTCATCAGAGCCTGTCTTCACGATTCTTGTAGTATTTGAGCCCAACTTCACAGGTTACATGATGGTGGTGGTTCACCATTCATAAAGCCTCATCTAGGAAATATTTTTCAATTTTTAGAAGTCGTAGTGAATGAAAATGGAGACGACCCAAGCCTCATTAAGAATTCAGTCGGGCTTATTGGCGACCTAGCTACACTACTTGTCCAGCATGCTGAAGAGGTGTGATTGGCGTCTTTTTAATATATTCAACTTTCGCCTAGTTCACTGAGATTGTTCTTCTACACAGGTCTCAGTTTATTTCCGACAAAACTTTGTCGTAGAAGTCATACAGGAGGCACTTCGTCAAGACAGCCTTCGTGACATCGCCCTTTGGACACAAACCAAGCGAGACACACTTCTAAGCTGATACAGACCACCATGATTAGTGCAGCTACTTATGTGAACTTTGTGTCACTACGGCAGTATCCGTCACCAAGTAAATAAAATATATCCGGTTGATAGATCCAGGCCGCCTGATACATATGACGCTGCTGCTAGGGGTATCTATCTTTGAAGCAATGGCGGTTAAGACGACAGCTTATAGATGGAGTCATTAAGGAGACGCTAGCTTACCTTACCCGGCACAATTTCAGCAACATTGGCCCGGCCCCGTCGGACACTATTGATGGCGCGCAACCTTGGCGTCCGCGCACCCCGCTGCCCGAGTGGCCGGATTTCGCAAGAACCCAAGTTCCGCACATTCCAGCATGTAAATTCCAAGTTCCACATCTCCCAGTGGCTAGGTTGGCACTTACCTGTTAATTACCCGTTTTTAACCTATCATTACCCCTCGGAGGGGATCCGGGGTTAGTACCCGCCCAACCCGACGGGTTCGAAAGGGCCCGGCACACGGGGCCGGCACCCACCCTGCTCGGCCCCGCGTCGCCGGACGGGCTTAAGGGCGCTGCCCGTGGGAAGGACGACTTCGACGATGATAAAGCCCTGGGCGGCAAGGACATTGCGAAGAAGCTTATGACTGTCGTGCTCCAGGTGTTCAACGGCGAGCACGTTGATCGTGAGGTTTGCATCGCCGTCGTGCCTCTTAATGAGGAGACGGGCAAAGGGCCAACAGATTCGCTTCGACATCCTCCTGACGCGGCTGCGCGGCATTGTTCCGACCGAGAACGGCGAGGTGACGCTCTCGGAGCCGGGCGACCCTACCTACTCGCGCGTCGACGACGTGTCGCTCACCGATAAGCTCGGGGAGCAGCGCGCCAAAGAGTTCCACCAGGAATTCGCTGATCTTGCCACGATGGAAGTAGTGGATCCGAAAGATAGCATGGCCTCGAAGCCGGCCCACCTCTGCGGGAAGATGGGCGACCTGTTTCGTGAGGCACCGTCCCGCGTCCGCGATTCGCGGGGATCGCGTCTTCGTGGGGATGGCGTCGAATATTATGCGCACACAGGTTGGGCTCGACGGCGCGGCGTGGCTGTGCGATCTGATCGCGAAGTCCGAGCGCGTCGCGCGCGGCGTCGACGCGAAGGGCAACAAAGTTACGTTCGAGGAGAATCTAGCGGCCCAGGCCCGCGCCAGTGGCCCGTGAGCCCCCCTCCCCCTACCCCTCTATAAGATCCCGGGGTTAATAACCCGTACTAACGGGTAATTACCCGGGTTACTGACCCCGGGCCACGATTGATCGGGTAAGTGCCAACCTAGCCCAGTGGGACGTACCTAGAAGCAGAAGTAGCAAGACAGGTGTACGTCTCTCACATCTGAGGGCAGGTAACCGTCACGGTGGAGTAGCTCATACTACCTTTTTCCTCCTCTGCCGGGGAGCTTTCGCCGATTGCGGGTTTTTGGGGGGACGTTATTGAGTCTTCGTGGCGGAACGTGACAGTGAAGGAGTCACGGTTTCTACTACTTGTAGTACTATCAAGTTAGTATTTATTCATTTTTTTTGCAGCACTTGCAGCAATGAGCCGCCGCTTTGCGTCCGAAAGCTGCCCTCCGCGCCCAAGAGCAGACTTTCGAATCGCTGCATACAAATAAGGTGGCAGTGAGTTTGTGGAAGTCTGACCCGGGGAGGATCCGTGGCTACCTATGACTACCATAGATGACTACCAGGCGTCTCAGTACATATGACATTGCCAAGTTGGGAGAAGTTGAAGCTGAGATACTTGGGAGAGGCAAGACCCACGAGGCGGTGCCGACAGGAGTGGTCCGGGCTAGCTACAACAATAACAGACTCCCTTGTGCGGGTATATTTTCGGAAGCGCCGCAATCAGCTAAGGGAGCGGTTATATCTGGATCGCGGCGAGCAGTCACCGTAGTCCGCTCCTTAGCTTGCCGTTGGAAGATGCCCAGGACCCCCTCAGACTTCCACAAACTCACTCTTAGTAGAGTCTTACGTTTTCCTGGCCTACCTTGCACAGGATTAAAAGTTGATCAATATGACGGAAACTCAGGATCGATGCTGCGGCGCCAAGCATCAAGGCCGCCTATGACGTTGCATGCCTTTGAGTAGCCAAGCTTCAGGAGCTCTGCAGTAGCGACCCGAGAGTCAGCCCCACGACGGCAAAGAACATAAATAGGAGAATCGAGTGCGGTCTTTGCGCGTAGGAATGAAGAGGCAGAGTCAGGGGCCTCGAGAATCTGACGAAGGGGGAGAGAGAGGGAAGATTGAAGTTTGCACATAGCGAATTGAGTGGGATCACGGACGTCAACGAGAGTGAGAGAAGCTGCTGTGTCGATGATTTTTTTCAAGTCAATTACGGTGATTTCATTCGCAAAAGGAAGTGAGACCGGTTCAGACGGAAGGGGATTGCCGAAACTACACCTGAGCAGAGTTATTAATTAGTCAACAGCAAGCTCTTGCAGGACGCCGCTAGAATTCACAGAGTAGCATCAAAATCTGCATAAAGTCCCTGGCCGAGGGCCCATTGTTTTGAGTCCTGGAGAGATTCGATTGTTTGGGCCTCTCCACAGAGCACACAAGTTGGCCTCCGGGGAGGCAACCCAAATGCTTTTAGACCCGTGCCATCGAAAATATGCATTTTATTTATCATACCGTCAAGTTTTGAAAGGTAACGGAGGACATCTAAAGCCTGAAGCGCACCAAGAACGCCAGGTACTGGTCCGAGAACACCCTGATCGGCACATCTCCGTCGTGCCTCAAGCGATGACGGCCGAGGAATCACGCATCTATAGCAAGGCCCGCCCGTTTTGCCCCAGCGCGTCAGCGAACCCTCAATTCCGAGCGCAGCGGCGCTAATAAGCGGCTTACCTGCTAAGAAACACGCGTCATTCAAAAGGTAACGCGTCCCTATGTTATCGCTACAATCCACGACGATGCTATGCTTCTCTACTAGATCTGATGTGCATTCATCATACATGCAATGCCGTGGGACGGCTACCAGGGCCACATCTGAATTCATCGCTTGAAGCCGGCTTGCCGCAGCTTCTGCTTTATTCCTCCCTATGTCGCACTCAGCGAACAAGACCTGCCTATGAAGGTTACTAGCTTCTACTCTGTCGCCATCGCAGACTGTGACTTTGCCCACACCCGCGCCGACGAGGTATGGTAGACAGCTGCACCCAAGCGCACCTGCCCCAACAACAAGAGCCGATGATTCTCGAATCGTTTCCTGAGCTAACGGCCCGAGAACTAGCATCTGCCGTGCGTATCGCGCGGTGTCGCACATCTGCCTGGCAACACCGTAGAACAGGCACCGCAGATGAGTGTATGAGTGTACTTAAGTACGGTACTAGTATGGCCTTACTAGTGTAAGTGCTGCGCTTCTTGTTCAGTTCAGCAGGACAGCATGGGCAATGAATCTTCTACCAATTCCAGGGAATCACGAGGCCGGGAAGCACGGGCCAGTTCGCTTAACGCCAGCTCACGTCCTCCTAATCAACTATCAACAGCTAGCGTGCCGCCCCCCGGTGGGAAAGACCGGCCGTAAAAAATAACAAAATACAGTACTTCATATAGGCGCTTACTCTGTACCGGGATCTCAAAGGAGACAAGCCCAGTATTCTTCCTGTCTTATCTTTTTATTGTAACGAATGAAGCACCCATCAACAATAGGTTTTATGTGACAGTTCCTGCCGGCATTCGACCAGGACAAGAATTCCCTGTACTTGATTTTACATATTGCCCTATCTCCAACTAGTTTTCAGGTGATTGCCAATGGACAGCAACTTATGGTCCGATGTCCACCCGGCATACGTCCAGGTTATCAAACTCGCCTACCTTTTGATGCCTTGAAGGTGGGAGGCAAATAGGTGAACGCATAGTTGTCTCTGCTCCAAGAAATTCCCAGGGCACACAAGCCTACATGGCAACCGTTGCTCGCAGTGTTCACAGCTAGTTTTTACTCATGTCTGCAATTTTAAGGTTCCACATGGTGTCCGAAGTGGAGAGCAATTTCCAGTACTAGTGAATAATCAACAGCTGATGGTTACATGTCCTCCTGGCGCGTAGGCAGCGCATTTTTTGTGTAGGCTTACTTGTTTTAAGCACCACTATAGGTGTCCGACCAGGCATGCAGGTGTCATGCACTAAAAAACTCAACATAACTAAAAGCGATCTCAGGTTCGTATCATGGTTCCAACCTCTCGCAGAGGTACGCACACCAGATCTTCCGATAATAATTCGCTGGTCATGCTGATAAGTGATGTACTAATAGTTTAGTCTCACAGGCACAAGTCTAAGCACACCTCAAGAAATGGACCCCTCCAGCTCTTCGAGTGGGAGCGAAAATGCACGGGTTAATAGCCATATGCGAAGCCCCTTTGGCAATCAGATGTTTGAGGTAAATGTGCCCCAAGCGAGTAACTGCGCATAATTGCCATTGAAGTTCAAGGAAAACAAGTTCATCCTAGGGCGTGCGATCAGGCCAGGCATTCGCACTCATTGCAAATGGGCAACGTGTTATGGTCACCTGCCCGGCAAACGCAAGACCGGGGCAGAAGATAAGGTTTCAATTGCCGATCAAGTTAAGCTCTGACGAAATACAATCGATTAAGCTCAATTATCAAAAGGATGGCTGGGTCCGTTGCTTATCTACAGACCTGACTTTTCATTGGATTCGAAGCGAGGGTGAAGTTGATGGGCAGCTAAAAGATAGTAGAGACCTTACCTGGGCATTTGAACGAATTGCTTTCGTAAGAGAGCTCCGGTCCTCTGCTACAGTCTCGTCAAAATCAAAAGTTGACCATTCACTTCAACTTGTCCCCGCGAAGGAAGCCTCTCTGTCTACTGTCGTTCCTGCGATCAACAACGGCACGTCCCTTGCCCAAGAACTCTCAAGGTACGCAGCGATGCCATTTCAGCACAAAGAAGCCTGGTTTCGCCAGCAGATTGCAAAAATTCAAGTGCCTTGGGAAGACGGGCACATAAAGATCAATGTGCGGCGTGAAAACTTGCTACAAGACTCAATGGAAGCGACAGAATCAATTACCCAAGGAGACATGCGCAAGATATTTCGCTTTGAATTTATTTCAGAACCAGGCACTGGCGGGGTTATTTTCTCCCGGGGGGTGGTGCATCGGACCTGTGATCTCGCTCATGTGCAGGTGTAGATGCGGGTGGTGTTGCTAGGGAGTGGTTTCAGTCATTAGTCTGTGTCACAATTCTAGGAGCGTTTTATCCATATATTATTACTTCGTCTAGGCTGGTCTCTGCCCTGCTGTTCAATCCTGATTTTGCCCTGTGGTCGTACAGCTCAATAAATCAGATGTGCATGCAGATCAATCCTTCGTCGGGCGTTGCAAATGACGAACATCTCCGCTACTTTCATTTCACTGGAAGGCTACTCGGCAAGGCACTCTTTGATCGCCAAATAGTGGCTGGTCATCTTGTACGTCCCTTGTATAAAGTCTCGGTGTTTGCTCTACTTTTCTGAACATTCTCCTTGGCTATGTGCTAATTTCTCAGGTACAAACATATCCTGGGCTGGCCTGTAACGGTGGCGGACTTGGAACAGCTGGACGCAGACACCTATGCTAATTTGTGCAAGTTAAAGGATCTAGAGGATGTTGAGGTTTCATTCAAAATGTAAATGTGCGGATCTCTCTGAGATTGACGTTTATAGGTTTGCTGCCTTGATTTCACGGTGACCGAAGACCACTGGGGTACTGCGCAAACAATAGAACTGAAGTCCGATGGTGCTAACTGCATGGTTACTAACAGAAACGTAGATGAATACATCCAGCTTCAAATGCGCTACCGGCTGTTAGAAAGAGTAAAGGAGCAGATAAAGGCCCTCTTGGTTGGTTTTTATGACGTCATTCCTGAGGTTTCTTTTGAGCTTCCGAGTCACATCTGCATATTTGATGTGTAGGCTCTTCTTTCTGTATTTGATTTCCAGGAGCTTGAGCTTCTACTATGTGGACTCCCTGAAATAGATATTGAAGACTGGAAACGAAACACTGAGCAATTTCTAGTGTTACCAATTTATCCATAAGCTATGTACGATACTGTGATGTTAGGTACACGGGTGATTATGAACGCAAAGGTGCATCAAATAAAGTGGTCAAGTGGTTCTGGGAGGTGCGTTTTCCAATGCCTCTTTGTTTGTTTGTGTATGATTCACCATAGGTCGTTGTTGATGAATTTGATGAGGAGCACAAAGCCAGGCTCCTTCAATTTGTCACGGGGACTTCTGGAGTCAAGTACCGTGTGCTAGCTGAAATTGCCAAATTGCGCCTCTTAACCAAACGTTTGATAGGTCCCAGCTCAAGGCTTCTGCGCTCTTCAAGGCAATGATAATAATATTCGAAAATTTACAATCAATTCAATTCCAGAAGCTGTCTCTGTGTTCCCAAAAGCACATACCTGCTTCAATCGAATAGATCTACCTTTGTATGAATCAAAGAAGAAACTTACCAAATTTTTAACCATGGCAATTCAAATGGAAGCTACTGGGTTTGATATTGATTGACTTGCGAGAGAAGCATCAATATAGTAAGTTGGTGATGTGCAGGGTCAACCGACCTTCTGGAGCCCTTGACCCGTCGACAGGGGGCTGGCCATGATGCCCCCGTGTCAAGCAGCTGACAGGGGGCTGGCCATGACTCGACTGCAGAACTTATCGCGGTAGTGCCTCCCCATTAATAGCCTACTAGTAGGGCCACTGGCAAGTTACTTCCGCCCACTGGCAGCCACGCTGACTGGTGGACCACGACTCGGATTGCAAGTCCTGATGGTCACAGCCCGGGTGGTCCGTTCCGAGTCGACCAGCTAGTCGGCCCATCTGACTCATGATCTGAGCTCCCATCTGGAGAAGGGGCCGGCACTCGACTAATTCGGCTACTGTAGCGCCTCCCCATTAATAGCCTATAAGCGAAAACTAGCTGCGAATGATCCTCAGGGGGTGCCTCACATTCTGGCGGAGTACGGGGCCCTGAAAAATCGAGGGGGCGGAAGGGCCCCCACGCGAACGTCGCACCAGTGGCGTTTCGTGCCGCGTCAGGTGACCTTTTGTGCAACCATACACCAAAGGATGCGGTGGTTGCGCATCCTACCGACGCCACGGATACCAAGGGGGACTTCGAGGGGGAAACCGCCAGCATAGTAGCGAGTTTTGATTTTCACCCCTGAAAACCCGCGAGTTAGGCTAAACCTCGCACGTTAGGCCATTTTGGGGACCTCACTCCATCTCGATGGGGGCACCTCCGTGGCAAGCTAGTGTCGCCGTGTGATTATGATGCCCCTGGGGGATGCCCCCTGGGACAAATCCCCGCTTTTAGGCTATCAATTGAAAATCTCACCAATTGGGGTCACAATGGGGTGCCGGCCCCCGTATCTGGAGTCCCCCCCCCTTCAGACTGCGACAGAAAACTGCGACCGGCCAAAACGCTGGGATAGTTATGAAGATAAGGGGGGGATCAGGCCGTGAAAGTGACCGTGGCCACTTTTCAGGCACATTTTTCAGACCCCTCTTGTGGCGGCGGGTTCGCCGCCGGAGGGTTGCCGGTGGGGTGGCTCTGCACTTATTCTTTTTGCAATCCCTTGGTCCAAGAACTCCGCTTTTGGACCAACGCGGCGAAACAGGATGCTACAGCAGTGCTGACTGCAACCTTCATCAGAACACAAGCGTCTTGAGCATAATTCCAAGCACCTGCATGATGTTTGCTGCCATCACTTCATCGACGCCATGTTCCTAGGTTCAGGGTAAACCTCACACATGTGCGTATCCGCATTACTTACAAGATGGCGCTTGGGATCCACTTTTCCAACGTTGGCTACTAGCAGTTCCTCGACCGTCCTGCCTTCCTCGTCTCTGACTCGAAGGTTATAATTTTCAGAATGCCTCGCCATATTAGCAATTATCTCGTGGTTTGCCAGTGTATGGCAAGCAAAGTCGAGAGTAATTAGGCCCGCGACCCACCTAAGAATCAAGAAGGTAAGCAGCAGGTGGGCCGTTGGAAAACTCGCGTTTTTTTGTATAGGTTTGTAAGCATCTGTTCTTCCAGTTCATTTTTACGGTAATCAATTACCTGCTCACGCAAATGGATACAGTACCATTAACTTGTAGATACCATTGAATAGTAATGTCTATTTAGGCCATGGATGAGAGCTTGGATTGAAGGCTTCTTCAGGTGCCCCACATTGGAGGTAGTTTGTCGCGGCTCTTGCCCTGATTGAAGAATAAATCTAGTCATTGTATAAGGCGCTGACTGTCGCCTAGCATCATAAGTTGCGGGTTGATGAGACGAAAACAGTCAATCACCACTTTGCCTTTCACCTAGAATCAGCAAACCGAATTTGAGAGCGCAAAATTACTAGATCACAGACGCAAGTAAGGACGCTCTGCACCGGGTCAATGACTACGGCGACAGCTCTCTGATTGAGGGCCTCAAAGGATTGCTGAGTGTTTATATCAACACCTGCAATTGTGCCTTTTGTCTAAATAAAATCATAAAGATTACCCGACATCCAGCACCCAAAACCGGGATGAGAGTGATACCAACCTAAGAACATAGTACTTTAGCTGCCGCAGCACATGGGGTCAAGAGGAGCGCACCGACGACCATCTCTGGTCGCCCAGTTTGCTTGAGCATCTCGAGCATTTTTGTTTGAAAAACTGGGTCTACAGCTTCAACCTGCAATGCAGCTTCAAAACACACTATGTAGGCACATACACGCAGACTGAATACGCTCACGCCCGTCCCCGACTGTGGCATCGCAAACACCTAAGACGACATAACACATGGCCATCACGTGCGAAAGGAGGTACAGTTACATCAACGCAATTTATAGTGTAATCGTCGATAAATTGTCCTAACATCAAACCCATTACTTCCATGGGTACACCAGCTCGACCTGGACAAATGTGCGAGGATCCTTGAGCATGCACGTACCATGCTTAAGCATTTTTAGTAGCGCTAGAGAGGAAATCTGAACTTTTTCAGCTGTATCCACGAGTGGTGCGTCAGCCGGAGCCGCGCCGCCTCCCAAACCGGGGAGGTTTCCAAAAAAACGAGATACCCTGTCCATCGTCGCGCTCGAGCCCTCGAGAGGGGGGAGGGATCGAGGGGGGGGATCTCTACGACTTACCACGGTACTCTTACCAGCTTGTACCAGCGGGCCGCGGGAGATTTCCGGGACGCGTAAGAGACAACAGACGGCCGCTAGCGCGTTTGCCATCAAGGTCGAAGTGGCCGTGGCGCGCGTCGGCGGCGTGCGGCACGCCTCGCACACGTGGGCCCATGTCCGCCTGCACGTGGTTGCGGAAGCGATATTACGAATTGACAGAGTCGCCGAGATCACCGGAAACGGCCCGCGCGCGCCGAAACTCCTGGCGGGCGACGCTTTCGCGGCGCGCTGCGCTCGGAGCCAAGTCACTCTGGCGGTCGCATCCAGTAGAGAAATCGTTCACACGGGGCGTATAAGGTGCTCGTAAAGCCAGATATGGTGGCAGACTCGTGTTTTCTCTCTCACGCGTGGCGCCTCGGCGGAAATCGCGGCGGCTAGCCAAGTTGGCACCGAAAGGGCGGGGCTGAGTAAAAAATTTCGGCGTTTTAGGGGGAAAGTGTGGGATCGGGGACCCGGTCGATTAAAGCCCGGTCGATAAAAATGCGCTGGTTTTGCTTTTTTAAATTCTTTATACTACTCAGGCTCAACCCGTCTTCCGGCTTTGCGAGTCCGCAAGTCCAGGTTTCCGACTGATCTCCAACCTGAGGAGCGTATATACCTCTCCAGACATAAAAAATAGGATGTCCAGGAAATTCGGCGGGAATCGGCCCGGCCCGGGCGTAACTCTCCCAGCCGCTATTATTAGTCTTCCTAGAACCCTCTGTATGATCGATATAAATTTTACTGAACTTTCTTCTCCCGCAGACAGCGTCTCCAACGGACTCCGCTGCTGGGTTATTTTTGAAGCGCACAAAACCCGTTTAGTGACTTTAGCATGAAAACCACTGTTATACGGGCTAAACAGTACTTTAGGCAAAGGAGTCGACACAAGCGAGCCAAGGTATGCTCAAGCCGCGCGGGTT
>JACLAA010002987.1_pt1 | contig 15568 bp, 9 predicted proteins | sample 8027891 | NCBI WGS metagenome assembly JACLAA01 (sample SAMN15724900, study PRJNA655200) | protist metagenome | isolation source: fluorescence activated cell sorting (FACS) single amplified genomes of... | place: Spain: Blaines Bay Microbial Observatory, Mediterranean Sea | collected 2016-01-19 | reverse complement strand
ACGTGTCGAGGGTCTCAACTCCTTTCCGCGCAGTTTTCGTTGCTCGTCATGCGAACGCTGTTGACCGTTCGGGCGAATAAAGTCAACACGTTTTACTTGACGAAAGCAATCGCGACCGCGGATTGGAAGTTTTGGGTGAGGTGGTATTGGAACTTTATCGGATGGATGACGTGCGGAGTCGTCGTGAATTCTGGGCTCAGGTATACGGAGTCGTTGATTCAGGTAGAGTTAAGGTCGGCGCTGACGAGAAGAGCGCACGAAAAGTACATGAAGCTGAACAATTTTTACAAGACGGCGGTGTTGAGGGAAGGTGGCTTGGAACACGTGGACCAACGGATCGTGGCGGATATTAACGAGTTCAGTCGAGAGGCGGCATTTTTGTACGGACACAGCTTTAAACCGATTTTGGAGTTTACGTTGTCGTTGACGGAAGCGGCGAAGGAGTTGGGGTATTCTCGACCTTTGGCTTTGTTCGCGAGTCAAATTTTCATCACCGGGACGTTACGGGCGATGTCGCCAAAATTAGGCCCGATGGTTGCCAGAGAAGCCGCGTTGGAAGGTGGATTCCGACACCAGCACGCGCGATTAATCGCACACGCGGAAGAGATTGCGTTGCTAAAGGGAGGCGAACGCGAAAAGGATTTGTTGAACGCCGGGTTGGATAATTTAGTCACCACGCAAAGGTGGCACGCGTTGCAAAGAGTTCGAAAGTCTGTGGCAGATAACATTTCCAAGTTTCAAGGTTTATTAGTTGGAAGCGTGTTCGTGCACGTGCCGTTTATGGCGAAGCGGGGTATGGGCGAAGGCGAACGGATTTCCACGTTTCGAGCGACGGAGGAGTTGATGTTGAGAAGCGGCGGCGCGTTTACGGAAGTTTTGTTGTTGGGTAAGAATTTGGACGAAATGGCAGGATACGCGCACAGATTAGGAGAGTTGTTTCACACGTTAGATAACGCAGAGAAAGAATCGTTAGCGATGGAAAAGAAAGCGAAAGAGGAGAAGATGTTAGCAGCGTTACCCGCAGGAGAAGGAGAGAAGGAAAAAGCTGCGCAAACGTCGATTCGGTTCGATAAAGTCTCCGTCGGTGCTCCCGAACCTGACGGTTCTACGCGCATTTTACTCAAAGACCTGTCCTTAGAAATCAAACGAAACGAACATTTATTGATCACCGGACCGAACGGGTGCGGGAAAACGTCGTTGCTTCGCGTGTTGGCGGGATTGTGGGAGCCGGTTTCTGGCGCCGTGACGAAACCAGCGGCTGATGAGTTTTCGATGATGTGGTTGCCGCAACGCCCGTACTTATCCCAAGGCTCTTTGAGAGACCAAGTGGTATATCCAGCCAACACGAAAAAAGCGCGCGTGGACGATGAATACGTCAAAGAGTGCTTGCGAAGAGCCGGTTTAGGTAAATTCATCGAGGGCGATTACGCGTTAGGATTAGGCATGCGACATTTGGAATGGAACGATGTGTTATCTGGAGGCGAACGACAACGCATTGGATTCGCGAGATTGTTTTATCACAACCCCAAGTTTGCTATTTTAGACGAAGCGACGAGCGCGATAAACCCAGATCACGAGGCGGAGTTGTATAAAGAGGTGTGCTCGAGCGGCACGACCATTGTCTCCATCGCGCATCGATTAGAGTTGAGAAAGTTCCACGCGAACGAATTAAAAATCAAAGGCGACGGGAAAGGTGGGTATGAAGTTTCTAAATTGAAGTAGTAGTCGTGTAACACATTACATATCCCCTCACCTAGACGTACGTAGGAATAATTCACAGGTCGTCAAAACTACTTCGCGCTCGCGCTCGCTAATATAATACAATTTTTTCTTCTTGTACATTTTTGTTTGATCTTCTAATTGTCATCATCATCAAATATTCAAGTACGCGATAAAACTTATCAACGGTAAAACCACCAATCCGAAAACGAACATGATCGCTTGTTCGTTCAGTTTCTTCGCCTCTTCAACGTCCTCCTCTCTGGACCGCCACTTTGGATTGACCCATTTTTCTAAAGCGTCTTCGGTAAACTTTCTCCTGTCCGATTCGTAATCGAACAAATCCGCTTTCATCTTCTTCGACGCCGTGGTCATTCCCCACAGCATTCTCTCCGCCTGCTTGGACACTAGACCGTACTGGTTTCCCAAAACTCTTTTATACTGTTTCAACGCCTCGTCTCTCCGCTGCGCGTTATCTAAACACATCGCGTAACAAAAAATCACCTGTCCTCCCAACTCCGATCGCGCGTTGATGTCTTTCTCGAACGGCTCTAAAACCGCAATACCTTTCGTCACGCTCCCGACGCGTAAGAACTCGTTCGCTTGCGCCAAAGCTTCTCGCACTTTCTCCTCTTCCTCTTTCGTCATGTTCAGCGCGTTCGTCGTGCGATACTTCTCCAACTTTTTCGCCACGCGGATTTTCCTCGCCTCGGTTTCTTCTTTCGATTCGATAATGTTTTGCCCTTTCTCGTCTTTTTTTAAAGTTCTTCCACCCCCGTACTCTTTGGAGATATCTTTTGGACGCGGGAATACCCCCCACGTGGACACTTTCGGTTTATAATTCACCCCGGTTTCGATATCGTCCATGCCGACGACGCTCTCGTCCTCGTCGAACGGATTGTACGACGTATCTTTCGATATGATTTGAACGTTCACGGATTTTTGCGGTCGCGACGACGATGGTTTCTCTTCCTCCTCTGATGCATCTTTATTCTTCGACGAGGACATCTCTTCCTTCTTCTTCGTCGCGTACCCTCTCGCCTGCGCGATCCTCTCTTCCGCGGTGAGCTTCTTCGAATCCCCTCCGCCTTGTACACTCGGTGTTTCCACGCCCATTTTTTTACTCGCGCTGTATTTCTTTGCCGCGTTCAACATCTGCGCGAATTCGTCCGCTTTTCGCTTTTGACTCGCAGAGTCTCCGATGTTCGAAAGCACGGCGTCTTCGTCGACATTTGTGTTCGTTCGTTTGATTGCGGAAAGGCCTTTCACGTTGTTGTCTTTTCCTCCGTCGTTGTCATCATCATCATCATCACCACCACCCCGGTTTGACGTAAACGAGGACGAGCAGAGCAATCGAGACGCTCGCGACCGTCGTCTCGAATAATTCGAACGACACCACCACGACGACGACGATGCGGCGTTTGGCGCGATCGATGTACTCATCCTCCTCGCTGAAACGGAAGTGCTGCGCGCAAAAACGCGTACCGAACTGTTGTTCAATGCGATGGTAAAAAGATACGCGTGTGTAGTATTTGACGGCGAGGAGACGATGTTTCTTTAACACCTTCAGTTGCTCGAAAAAAACAAACATTCGTTTCCTTTTTCAATTCGCTCTGGAAACGATCGAGAAAAACGAACCGACTGAAAAATGAAAACGCGATGCATTCGCTTTGTGCCACGCGAGCGTTCTCAAGCCTTCTTTTTGCTTTTCCTCCACAATTAATTCTCCCAGAGTACAACTCCGCGCTGAGTAAAAGCCACACCAGTGAGCACCCCTTTACGACGACGACTTTCGCATGGGTATCGACCACCCGGAAGACATCCTCCCCACGCGTTCGTTACTGGGCAAACGATCCCCGCTCGTCCTCGTCGGCGCCGCATCCACCGCGGCGGTTTTATTCGCCGGGTTAATGTCCTTCCGAAGTGGAAATTTCAACCTCTCGCAAAAGATGATGCGCTATCGAGTTCTCGCGCAAGGCGCGACGGTCGGGGTGATGGTCGCCACGAGCGGCGTCGCGTTCGCGGATTTAGGGAAACTGGATCAAGTGTGGAAGAATATTACTCTCGGTGGCAGCGATGATGAAGAGGACGGGAAGAAGTGATTCGAGCGTTTAGATTATAGGGAACCACGTCATCGCTTGGGAGAAGGCGAGAAACGCTTTCGCGCGGAGTGTTTAAGAGAATTTGAACAACAACACATAAATATATATTATGAGTTTCTTAACGACGGCGATGATGTTTTCGCGTGCGAGAGGAAGATGCGCTCGTCGATTTGTACGCATTGGGAGTACTGAGCACCAAAACGGTCGACGCGCTTTACAGGCGTTTTCCCCGTACTCTACGATAGGCGAGGAATCCCCTCCTCGTATTCGCGAATACGAGGAAGACGACGACGAGGAGGAAAAGGCGTTCGCGGAACGCGAGAAGAAATTTACGCTGCAGAGAAAACTCTTTCGAGAGAGTTTGTTGATGAAGAATTTAGAACGCGCGAATGGTTTCACGCGGAAGAATTTGGATCTGAGCGCGAGCGCTCTCGGGATGAGTCCCGCGGTCGTGGATGCGATGATGGGCGACGGCGACGATGTCCCGCCGGAGTTGAAGTTATTGGAACAATGCGTGGAAGATATGGACGAAAAGGTGAAACGGGAGATGTTGTCGTCGCCTTCGCCGACAGAGAACGGAGACGAAGGATTTCCCGAGACGGCGGAGGAGAAGTTACAACGCGTCATCTTCGAGAGAGTGTTTATGATAGAAAAATACGCCGAGTGGTGGCCAGAAGCGGTGTTGAAAGCGGTCAGAAAAGGCGGTCCCGGATACGCCAAACGAATGGCGGGACGAAGGATGGAAATTGCCGAGTCCATCGCGGAATTCGCGTTTTCGAGAGAGTACGACGACGAAGCCGAAGATAACAACGGCGATTCGTTTTCGAGTAGAAATAGTGATAACAGTACTAGAACTAGAATTAGCGGCAACACTGGGAAGGTTTTAAAACGTGCCGACGTGGCTGCCATTGCCGGCCTCCTCTCTTTAGGAGAAACCCTAGTCACGATAGACTTTTCTCGCGATCGAGAGATGACGAAAGAAAAGTTGCGCCAATCGATCAAAGCGTTCGTCGACGCGAGAAGACAGGCGCAAACTGTCAAAGATTACGCCGAAGCGTGGACGGTTGTGGATGCAATCGTCACCAACGGGGTGAATTCTTTGGACCGCCTGGTTGATGTAGTGAGTAGTCGTAAAAATAGAAATTTCGACGACGATTTTAGCAAAAAGCTCAAAGCTTCTCCTCAAGACGCGCTTCGCATGGCGTCGAAGTTGTTCGAGAAGAAGCAAGAGTTCGTGTCCAAATTGTTCAAAGGAAAGAAGAAAGACGACGACGAGAACAACAACAACGAAAACAACAAGTAGATTCACATTTGCATGTGGTTTAATAACTACTAATTGGTATATATATATAACTTTATTACACACGTCGATAGTTCAAAATTAATCGCACTTGATGTTCCGGTAAATTCTTCGAACGAACGCGTTCGCCCCGAAGTACCCAACCGCGCCGCACATCAAGCCCAATCCTAAACAAAACATTGCCGTGTACCCAAAGTAAAAGCACGTTTGGAAAAACCCCGTCATTTTCGTTTTGAAAATGAAGTAATATATGGAATACACGTACACGTAAAACGCGGTACTCGCGGCGGAAATGAACGACGTCCAGTGCCAGTGGTAGTTTTCCGCGTTTAAGAGAAAGTACGTGCCGACGACGGTGACGCACAAGGTCACAATCATCAAAATCATAAACACCAACAAGAAGAAGCCGTAGACGTAGTAGACTTTATAGTTCCAGATGCTCGTGAAAACAAAGTAGGTCTCGATGAAGATGGAACCGAATGGAAGTAAACCACCGACGACGCCGATGACACCCGGGGAGCAGTACCACGCTTTTTCCGGAATCGGACGCGGGATGGTTTTCACGCGACACGGGTTGTTCGGAACGCCGTTCCAGTTTCGACCAATGACGGTACCAAAGAGCACGAGCGGGAACGAAACGAACGCCCACATCAACGCCAAAACAACCATGGTGCCAAAAGGAGCAGCCGCTAATGAGTGGTAGTAAATCGCGATGGCGTTCAAGAGGAAAGCGATGGAGAAGACGCACCCCGGGAACAACGTGGCGGTTAAGAGCATGGTGCGAATCCAGTTTTTACCTTCGTTTCGGGCGTTGAAACCACCAGCGACGTAGCCAGAGATGAACGAGGTCAACGCGTAACACACGATAAAAGACGTGGTGATGGCACCTCTTTGTTCAAAGAGCAAACCGGCGATGGTGACGCCGATGACCATAACCGACAAGAGCGCGAGCTGAGTCCCGGTGCCAATCAAAGCGGCTAAAATCGGCAACATTTTTGGCGGGCGAAAGACATCGCCGTGGACCAACTTCCACCCAGACTCTTCGTTGACGTCTCTTTCCATGGAATCCAAATCGTCCTCCTCTCGCGCGTATTTCGCGTAATCGTTTCGCAACGTTCGCATCAAAATCATCGATACCAAACCGGCCAAGAAGATAACCATCATGAACGAATTGAAGATGGAAAACCAGTGGATTTGGTGTTCGAAAAAGTTGTAATCCAAATAGCGTTCGAATCGTTGCGTAAACTTCGTTGTCGTCGGCTCCCAGTTGACGGAATAGGTGAAATCGAGCTTTTCTCCCGTTTTTAACGCTTTCGGTCGTTCGGCGGTTAAATTGACCTGAATAATTCGGTCTTCGTTGTACCCGATATCAAACGATCTGTGCGTGTACACGTACACTTTCGCATCGCCGCCAGCATCACTACCGCTGTTGCTGCTGCTACTACTGCTTTTCTTATTATTACTGCTACTGTTATCCTCCTCGTCTTCTTCTTCATCATCGTTCGCGTTCGGATCGACGTACTCGCCGACGAACCCCCAAATCGGCAACTCGTCCATATAAAACTCGTACCAATAATGATTCCTAATCGCGTTAGAGAACTTCTCCACCTCTTTCTCCGTCAACTTCCCGGTCGAGCACATCACTCTCTTCGGTAAATCTTGCCTAAACTTAAACTCCACGTTGGATAAAATCAACTCGTTCCCTTCCAAAATCTCCCCGAGACCGCCCCATTTGTGCACCGGTTTCTTCGAAGCGCCGTCTTTCGGTTCCACTTTGCAAAACGGCAGTTCGTAGTAATTGTACGTCTCTTGCGGATTGTTGTACGGGCCGACTTTGTTCACCCAGAGTTTGATCGGGTCGCCGGACGCATACTGTGTGTTTTATAGAGAATTTAATTTGAGAAGGAGAGAGAGAAAGAGAGAGAGAGAGGTGAGTATTCATGTCGCGCTTCTTTGCCATTTTTGGCCTCTTTGGCCCCCTTCTCGCTCCTTTCGGGAGAGATCAAATCAAAAATTGCCGACCAGAGAATGTGTTTCAAAACGCGCTCTCTTTCACACGCTCTCGCTCGAGCGCATCATCATCGCGCGTGGAAAACTCGTCTCTCGACCGCGCTTCGAAAAGAGATGATGGGAATACTAACGAGACGATGACAATTGCTTTAGGAGTAGTACTCTCGCACAGTCCCTCTCTCTCGTCGTTTTTAAACGATTACGTGTTTCCCGTACCTTGTGGTCGTACTCGTCTCCGGTCACCCCTTTTAACGTCGCGACGAAGAGCACGAAGAAGGTAAACAACAGAGAAACGCGCATTACGCCGTTCTTCATATCGATGGTATGGTTTTCTTTTTTTTAATACTCGCGACAGAAAAGCAAAGAGAGAAAAGAATGCGGAGGATTGGATTCGATCGCTCGAGGAGAGATCAAGGTTTGAGAGGAAATTTTGCTCGCGCGCATTTTTTAGTACAAGTTTCTTTGCGCGTTTGCGTTTGTTTTTCTACGACGATGATGATGATGATGATGACGACGACGACGACTCTTGCGTGTGTAGTACTCCGTCTTCGTATCGCCAACCGTTTGGTAGAGGGCAGTTATTGTCGAGGAGGTATTGTAAACACTCGGGGTGTTCGTTCTCGTACGCTACTCGAACGGCGTAGCTGTCCCAAGGCGCTTTGGCGGTTTCGCGCAAGTACTTCAAACAGTCTAATTGGCCGAACTCGGCCGCCCACTGACACGCAAATTCGTGATATTCATCGTACTTACGCTCAACAAGATATTCGAGTATGTGGAGATGACCATTTTGAGCCGCCCAAGCTGCAGTAATACAATCCCAAGGCGCTTTGACTTCTTCGCGCAAGTATTTGAGGCACTCGAGATGACCGATTTCGGCAGCACGCCCACACGCATACCTATCAATAGGACACTTATTTGTAACGCAATACTTTACCATATCCATATTACCTTTTTTTGCGGCCGTTGCAATCGTCGATCCATCCCACTCACACTTTTTCTCCTCTCGTATCCACTTGAGCAACTCGAGTTTATTCGTCCAAGCAACTTTATAGCAGAAATCTCTTTCGCTCCAGTCACTCGGCCACAACGATTTATTCTTCCACGCAAACTCCAAAGTCGATATCGACGACATCTCGAACACTCTAAGCCCCTTTCTCAAATCACCCGCGCGAGATGATCTCTTCACCAACGCTCTCGTCTCACCATTCACCTCGTACAAGAATTTAAGATCGGTCCCATTCAATCTCGGAAGAATGTGTTTGAAACAAATATCGTCGTTATTCACGATCACATCCCACAACTCTCTCTCCCCCATCCGCCTTTTCTGCGCTCTCGTCCTCACTCCAGACAACATGACGACGTTTGTCTCACGACACCAACTTCTTTGTCGTCTTCTTCTTCTTCGTTCTCGAAAGTCTTTTAGTCAAAGAGAGATTTGTTTTTTTTTTCAGAAGTAAAAATTGGCGTTTTTTTCCGAGAGAGACAAGACAACTGTCTCAAAACAACAGATATGAAAACCACATTACGAGAACAACTCGCGCGATACGATCGAATACGGAAACGTCCCAACGAGAGAGAGAGAGAAAACAGAGAGTGTGTGCATGCGAGAGAGAGAGATGGAAGAGGTTCGCGCGACTCCGCGTGAGTACGTTTGAATAAAACACACTTAGGGAAAGTGAGATATGTCTGCTTTTGCATCACTCGTAGCGCGGAGAGGAAGAACGGCGACGTATCGTTGGTGCAACTTCTGCCTCGCGCACCAAAGGCAAAACGAGTTTGAGCGGTATTATTCGTCTTCTGGGACGACGACGACGACGACGACGACGATTCAGACGACGAAAATACTCGCGACTTTACTCGAAGATGCGATTGCGGATTCCAACAGGAAAGAGACAGAACAAGAGATGATACCATCATCATCGCAGGAAGATAACCAAAAGATCGTGGACCGAACGCGCGTTCGCGCGATTGCAGGGAAAGGCGGGAAAGGGTGCGCCTCGTTTCGGAAAGACGGCGGGTCGAGAGGACGGAGAGGTGCGGATGGCGGGAACGGCGGGAACGGCGGCGACGTTGTGTTGAAAGCGGTTGGCCAGCGAGGGCCGAAGAGTTTAGGTCACGTGGGGAACTTGTTGAGAGCGGAAAACGGAGGAAACGGAGGGAAAGAGAGGATGCAAGGGAAACGAGGGAAGACGAAGGTGATGGAAGTGCCGGTTGGGACCGTGGTCTGGGAGGAAGAAGAGAGAGAAGATGTTGTCGTCGATGATAACGTCGAGGTGACGAAAAAGATGATGGCGAATTGGGGGTCCTCCGAGCCCGTGTGGGATGATAACGACGATGACGACAACGAGGATGGTGATAATCTCGAGAGAAGCGACGACGGAGAACACGACGACGATGAATTAGAAATAGAGTACATAAGAACCGCGCATTTACGTCCGAGAGGGTATAAATACGGCATTTGGCGAGTGCTCGCGGATTTGTCAACACACGAGGACGAGTTTAAGCTCGCAATAGGAGGCAGAGGCGGGAAAGGGAACGCGAATTTTCCAGTCGGAAAAACAGCCGGAGAGTACGATCCCGGCGAACCAGGGACCGAGAGAAGAGTGGTTTTAGAGTTGAAAACAGTCGCGGACGTCGGGTTTATTGGGTTTCCAAACGCCGGGAAATCCACGATGTTAACGGCGCTGACCAACGCGAAACCAAAAATCGCGCCGTACGCGTTTACGACGTTGACCCCACAATTTGGTGCTCGCGAAATTGATTTAGATAAAGAGATGGAAACGAAAGTGAGCTTGACGTTTGCCGATGTACCCGGTTTACTTCCGGGCGCGCACAGGAACAGAGGCTTAGGTCACGATTTTTTGCGACACGTGGAGAGGTGTCGAGTGCACGCCTACATCGTCGACGCGACTGGTGGTGATGGAAAGAATAAACGCGCGACGACGGGTAATACAGAACAAGACGATGCAAATGAAAGTCTACCTGAAAATAGCAAAGAAACCAATAAGCTGCCCCACGAAGCCTTGATTGATTTAGTCAACGAGTTGGAAACCTACAAACCAGACATAACGAAAACGACGCCGGCGATTGTCGTGGTGAACAAAATGGACTTGTTATTGTTCAACAGTAGCGAAGATGATGGCAATAACGCTAGAGAAGGAGCTTCTTCCGCCGAAGCGATTAAGAAGACAATCTCTGCGTCGATTACGAAAGCGATCGGATCGTTAGGAAAAGATGCGTCTTTGTGGGAAATTGTGTTCGCTTCCGGTAAAACCGGGGAAAACGTGGACGAGGTGTTAGAGGCAGCATCGAGAGCGTGGAAGCGAATGAATAGTAGTGCAAGTAGGAGTAATTATATTAGCGGTAGTGATGATGAAAGCGAGAGCGATGCTGCCAAGGCCGAGAGCGTGTGGTCGGATCCCAATAGATTTTGATTTTAGTGAAAAGCGCCCACAAATTGATAAAATAAATACCTAAATGTTCTTCTTGTTCTTGTACTTTGTCTTCGTCATCACTCTTCTCTCCTTCTCCTTCTTAAACTGCCAGACGATCAATCCACCAACTATAACTGCACTAACCGCTAACCAACACCGGACGACCGCTTTTGGCCACTTTGCCGTGAACAAACCGTCCCCGTGTTTCAGAATCACCAGAAACTCCATCGCCATGGCGGCAATCGCCAACCACGCGTTCGCGCCTAACTGAGCTTTCCAAATCCCGCGCTCGTCCGTTATGAACACGTAATACTCTCTGATGGCAATATTTGCCTGTGCAAACCAAAGCACTAAACGTAAAGTGTTCAAAATATGCGGCGGAGGTATGCCGTAAATGAACTTCAAGAAGAACGCGTTCAATTCAAACGATAAACACATACCGATGAGGAACACGCACTGAATGAAACGACCGGGAGTCTTGAACGGCTGCCATTCGTAACGATACCAGTTATGTCCTTTCTCCGGAAGGATGTAATTTTCGATCGATTTCCGCGCGACGCGAACGAAATTCGACGACGGACGTCGTCTGTGATGGCGGTTTTTCTTTCCATCGCTTTCATCTTTCGTGCGCTCGGAAGAACGCGCCGCCGCCGCCGCCGCCGGTTTGTTCTTCATCTCGTTCTCATCATCTTCTCCTTCTTGTCCATTTTTTTCGTATTCATCCTCCTCGCTACTACTACTCTCCTCGAAATCATCTATCACTCTCTCAGCAAAACCATGATTTTCAACTCCTTCGCTACTTTCCTCCCTACTGCTCCCGCTATAACTACCCCTACCAACGTTGGTCGTCGCGAAATACTTCGTCGCCCGCATCCCGACCCACATCCCGCCAAAGTTACACACCAACACGTCCAACACCCACGAATCCCACCAGCACTCGTTAAAATTCTTCAACCAATGCCTAAACGTCACCTCCATCAGTTCAAACAAAATCGAATACGCCCACAACAAGTGCCAATCGCGAATGGCCAACGCCTTCCCGAACCACCCGAGCACGTGCGCGAGAAAAAACTCATCCAGTATCGTGTTCTTCACGTTCTGGAAACAGGACCCAAAACGTGCTAAATTGCATTGCTCCGGGGTAAAAACTCGACAATCCGTCGCGTACGTCCGTTCCTCGTACGGGAACATCTTCGCATCATCTTCACCCGCGAACATTAAACTTGAATCCCAAAACGCAAACACCCTCGCTCTCGCCTGTTCTTTCGTCTCTTGAAACACCAAAAACACCAGGAACAAAAGGTACAGGACAAAACTCCCGTGCACGCACCTCCAGACGCCCGGGTGCGGGCGAAACATGTGCGTGTCTTCACCTTGGAGGAACGAGTACACGAGGTAGGACACGTAGGCGAAGAAGAGGCCTTTTTTCGTCGAGGAACTCGATGATGCTGTCCTCGTTTCTGACACATCATTTCCCCTAATGTTGCGTTGACCAATGTCATCATTCAACGCTTGGTACGCTAAAACGAGCACGTATACGAAGAGAAAAGAGAGTGATTTTCTGTTGTTTGTATTGTTACGAACAGAAACACCATTGGCGTCCATTTTGCTGCTCTCTTCTTCTCGTCCTCTTCCTCCTTCTCTCTCTTATTTATGCGCGGGGAGTGCGCTAAAAATAACAACTTTGGGATGCTTCATTTTCCCGAAACGAACCCCGAAACGGAACAGAATATATACACACACACACACAACACACACACAGACACAGACGCGCTTTGAATGATGCGCGAGAGTAATAATGATGCTAATAATAACAACGCCGGAGGATCAGGATCAGGAAATGGAGGATTAACGTTCGCGTTCCTCTCCTTGGGAACCATTTCCGTTTCCATTTTACTCTCCGGAGTGGCGATGCATTCGTCCATGTCGAGTACGAGTTCGTCGAGTTCTTCGTCTCTGGCGAAAGGCATTTTCATCGGATCCACGTCCACGATTACGTTATTCGCGTCTGGCGTGTATTTTGCGTGTAAGTTTATCTCCTCGGGAGGAGGGACGAGTAGGAGTACGACATCAACATCCGCGGAATGTATCGAAGGGGAATTCGTTGAGAAGGAGAGTTTAATTGGAATGAATGTGAGAAAAGAGGAGATGCGCGGGTGGTTGATTTTCTGCAAAGGGTCTAACATGGTGAAAGCGAATAAGATGTCCAAAGAAAAAGGATTCGCTGGGAAAACGACGTCGAAGAAGTCGTCTTTAAGTTTGACGACTTTGATGAGCGGAAGCAATACGGAGAGGTATTACGTGACTTTGGACGTGAAAGCGGCGAGGATGAAGTTGGAAGCGAACAGAGGAGGAGGAGGAGGAAGCGACGGCGGGGCGAGCGCGACGACGGCGGCGGAGAGTACTACTACGACGACGACTTCTTTTTCTTCATCATCTTTGGAGGCAGAGTATGTGGACAAAGAGGAAAAGTTTATCGATTTGAAGCAGTGCGACGTGTATTTGGTAGAGTATCCGGAAGGGAATAAGACGGAGTTGATGTGGAACCATAAGCGGGCGATCGTGATTGCGAGGAGGAGCGATGCTTCTTCTTCTTCTTCTTCTTCGCTGTACGAAGGCGAGAAGGTGGTTTGGTTATACGCTTTGAGCGGACCGAGTAAAGAGGCGTGGTTTTACGCGCTGTGGAGGGCGTTGGATATGGACTCGATGAGAAGAGGTTTAACGTCGACGACTGCCACGAATTCGAATAGTAAACAAAAGTTCCCAGAAGAGGCGAAATCGAGAATCGCGCAGTACTTGCTCGAAAACGCGCGATTCGAAAAGAAGATTAGCAGAAGTAGTAGTAATAGCAGCGAACAACAACATCAACAACAACAACAAGAGAAGAAGGATGAGAAAGCCAAAGCGCAAAAGAAACAAGACGCGTTTTTCGAACACATCTTCGACGACAAACGGTGCGGACAAACCGTGAATATCATCTCTTCCCGCATCTTTTTCGATTTAGTGCGCTCGATTGATTTTAAAAACGTTCTCTCGAATTTGTTGGAGAAGAAATTGAACGAACTTCCCGGTTTACCGAAATACGTCGGCAAGTTTGACGTGGAAAAGTTATCGTTAGGAGAAGCGACGCCGAAGTGTAACATGTTACGGCCGGTAGATGGAAGCGATGGTTCAAACGCACCTTGGGACGGCGGATCGTTACCAGGTCGAGGCGTTTGCGCCGCGGTGGAAGCGGATTTGAGTTACGTCGGCCTTATTGAAGTGACGATTCGAACGAGAGTGGATTTAGCGCAGTACGCGAAGGAAATCGGGAACTTAGTGGAAGGCGGGGATGCAGCGGGAGTGGAGGAAAACGACGAAGACGCTGCCGGAAAAACGAACGACAGCGTCACAAGCAAAAGCGGCTCGAGAACGCCGACGCCTCCGCTCTCGCCCACAAACTCTGGCAGAATCCCACCGCTCAACAAAACGAAAGAAGAAGTCACTCAAAACGTGCTCAAAGAGATGAAGAAAGTCGTCGAAAACGTCAACGACCGCGTGTTGCAAAAGTTTCCGCTAAAAATGACTTTGAGAGTGTCCAGCTGTTCCGGCACGTTTCGATTTTGGATCCCTCCACCCCCGAACGAACGCTTGTGGTGGGGATTGAAAGGTCGCCCGAGAGTCGATATCTTTTGCGAGCCGGCGATTGGAGAGAACAAAATCGCGCACGAGTTTATCGCGAAGAAAGTCTCGCATTTGCTGTCCAGCAAGTTAGTCTCGGACATTTGCGACGAGCTGGTGTTGCCGAACTGCGCGAGCGACCCGATGAAAGAGTTGATACGGTTCGAGCACTTCGTACCGGAAATTGCGTTCGAAGACGCGATACAGTTGAGCGAAGGCAACGGTGCATTTTTAGTAACGAACGCAGCGTCGTCGGAGGACGTCTCTTCGACGACGTACTTGCGAGGCGAAAAGAAAGGAGACGAACACATCGTGCTTTCAAAATCGGGCTCTGAAAACGCGTTCAGCGCGCAACTGTTACCGAATGCGCCGAAAGAAGAAGAAAAAGTAGAAGATCATCAACAACAACAAGTACAAGAGAAGCAAGAAAAACAACAGCGCAAAAGTGTTAGTTTAAAACGCGAAAACAGCACGAAGAGACAGGAGGAAAAGAACGCCTTGGACGCCACGGCAGAGTGGTTGCTCTCGGATTCGCATTTCGACTCGCCGCCAACCTCCGCCGCGAAAGCCCCTCCCTCTTCCTCCTCGCAACCGCTCTCTCCGAAATCTCCAACCGGCGGCAATAACAACATGATTGGTTTCGGAAACAAGCGCGAAGACGTCCTCCGAGCAAAAGGCGGCGGCGGCGCGTCCTCCTTTTCCTCCGCGCGTCCGACCAGCCCAGATCATCAGAATCACCAAAACAACCTCTTCGCGTCTCTCTCGCGTTCGATTAAACAAAAAGCAGAGGAAAATTTATCCAAAATGAAATCGGATTTTCAAGAGGTACAAAAAGGACTCCAAAACGGCGGCGTGGAAGGCGCGGTGCAAAACATAAAACAAATCGCGATGAAACGAGCGAAAGAAACGACGACCGCGACGACGACGACGACGGCTTCGACGACGCATTCGTCTTCCTCTTCTTCTTCGCAGCAGCAGCGGCAGCGGCAATAGAAGCGCGGGGTAGACAAAAATATACGCCGCCCGAAAAAGTAAACCTCTTTAAGAAGTGCGCGAAACAAAAAACATTCAAAAGGATGTAATTGAACTTTTTAAACAGGTCAACATATCACGGAAGAGTTAAAGCTCGATGTTCAATACAAAATGCATTCTATCCTTAGTCTTACAGATACGCAATACGTTCAAGACGTAAGCGCGAGTGAAGCGTTCTTCTCTGTGCTTCATTTTGACATTTTTCGACACAAAAAAAATTCAAAAATTCTCACAAAAACCATCGTCTCGACGAGACACTAAAGACGACGACGAATCGAAAGAAACCTCCTCCTTTTCCTCCTCCTCTCGCT
>JACLAA010004923.1_pt1 | contig 15580 bp, 8 predicted proteins | sample 8027891 | NCBI WGS metagenome assembly JACLAA01 (sample SAMN15724900, study PRJNA655200) | protist metagenome | isolation source: fluorescence activated cell sorting (FACS) single amplified genomes of... | place: Spain: Blaines Bay Microbial Observatory, Mediterranean Sea | collected 2016-01-19 | reverse complement strand
CCTGTTGATCCATATGGCGCTGATAAATTTGCTTCAGCTCCTCCATCAACTGAACCGGCCACACTGCCTTTGCTACCTTCCCAGAGATACCCAGAGTCAAAAAGAGCCAATGCTAAAGAGAAGCAATCATTGTAGACAAAACCAACGTAGATGGCACATAAGCCCATGGTGATCAGCATATATCGGGAAGCATAAACACCGCCAAGCATTTCGTTCTCGCCGGCAGAGCTGACACATCTCCTGTAGGCTGGATGCGTAATGAGTAGATATATCCCTCCGAGCAAGATGCAGGCTCCATGGCCAATATCACCATACATCATGCCAAAGAGAAATGGGAATGTAACCGCAGTGAAGAGTGCGGGGTTGATTTCTTTGTAGCGTGGAACGCCATATGTATCAACAAATTCCTGGAACGCATAAGTAAATTCGTTGACATCGAAGGAGGTTGGCGGCACCGGCCACGGCAATGGCACCTGTGAGAGCATTGAGGCACCTGCGAGGTCCATTGCCGCGTGCGTTTGACTTATAAGCGCGCGCGCATCTACTTCTGCAGAGGCAACAATCCAACCCTCACCACGAAGCATCCCGCTTACGTCAGCGCGAAATAAATTGAGCACGTGATAAATGGCTTTCTCTCTGAGCACAACCGCTTTCCATTCAGAATAACGACGCGCCAAGCGCGAACAAAGAGCAAGACGCAACTCTCGATTCTTCAAGAGCACCTCTCGCGCCTGTATGAAACCAGATTTTTGATAATTATGACGCACAGAATATCACATGACGCAGTAAGGCCACATCTGCAAGCTCCGAGGTAGTCTCGCGAACAATGAGACCCAGTTGACTGGCATTTCCAAGTGTTAGGTGGTCTGGTACGGGGTATTGTCGGGCACCAAATGCATCACAAATTTTGTTGATGATGGCAGAGATGACTTCGGATTTGAAGAATACAATGAAAACAATCTTGAATTCAGGTCTGCCCGTAGCAGCATCTGCTATTGGTCTTTCTACTTCTGCAAAGCGCGCAAAGCAATTTCCACGGGTTGAACGGAATAGCATGCGCTCAAAACGAGATTTCTCATCGGCCTTCAATATGCCCACAGTCGAAGAAAATTTCATCTCGCCCTCGATGACATGCTTAAATCCCCCGGAAGCAAGGCCTGAGCAAGAGGGAACTAAGGTTTTGTGCACAACAGAAGAGGCACCTGAGTGGCCTCGGGTAGCATCTGCGAGAAGGGGCTGCATTCCGTCCTCAGAAATAGCTGGTGCACCATAGGCACTACTCAAAGGATTCACTGTATCTAATTTAGAGCTGGCTCCATCTGCTTCCGCCGCCAGGAACTTCCTACCCTTTTCTAGACATTCTTGAAACTCCACTTTTTCATTGTATTTGTGTGTTAACTCATTGGAATAAGTGTTGAGTTCGAGTAATTGTGTTTCATATTCCTCGAGTTCGGCTTCAAGCGTGTCCAATAGTAGAGCACTTGATCTGAGGTCACTTGTCGGATATAACAGGCATTTTAATTCTCTCACGTACCGCGAAGCTGTAGTTTTCGATGTGGTTGTCTCCATTTCATACGTATGGCTCGTCGATCTGAGATTTAATTGAGAGCAAAACGAACAATGTACTCACGAGATTTGCAGTCCAAAGGCTTCAATCTCTTTAAGAATAAAACGCAGCTTCCGCTCAAGCTCATCACACCTGACAGCTAGATGGAGAATGCTCGTGCTTTTTTCCTACCTTTTAACATAATTCACATAGCGTCGTTGGAAAGCAGTTTGCTCGGGGTTGAGATCGGTGAATTGCAGAGCACTGAGTTCTCCCAGGTTATGCACACACTCGTGGGCCGCATCCTCACTCAAGATTAGAGAGACGTATTTCATATCGCGCGAGCGCCACCATGACCCCATTGGTGACCGCACACCTAGTCTCGGGGAGCACCCTTGTAAAGGGGGTTGTAAAGGCCTAGCCCTAGTCAGTTCCAGCGCAGGATGGCGGAGCTGGAGAGCGATGATTGTGGTAATGCCGCTAGTGTGATTTCTGCCTTTTGCTATCTCGGCACTTAGGTTCAACGCCATCTTTGAGCTTGTTAGTAGACTCTGGATCGTGTGTGCAAGCGTGAGCAGTCCAGTTAGTCGCGATATTCACTATTCTCGCCGCAGGCGGACTCTAGACCCGAACGCAGCGCGATGTAGCCAGGCCCGTGTGCTTAAAGAACTTACATATTTGATATTGTAAATCATGTATGAAGGTGATGCCACAGCTACACAACCGGCAGACTCGTTGCTCAGTTTGGATACCAAGGCGGAACTGCCTATCTCGGCTTCGTGCGTCCCGGTTCCTACACTTGTGGGATCCATCACCGCCGGGGTAGCAAGTGGGGTCTGGGGCATGACACAACAAGCTGCAAAATCTGGCAACCCATCACTAACATCAGAGTTTGAGTATAAATTCAAGTCCGTGTCCCCATCAGAGACATCGGAGCAGCAAGTAAGACCGCAATCGGGTAGCTACAGTGGCTACTTTCTCCTGCAGCTGCCAGGAAGGACCGCACCAGTGAAAGTTGTAGAGAATGCCATGTCTTTGGAATTCTCTTTAAATATTGCAGGCAAGCTTAATGTGCGTGGTCACGGAGAAAATCGCTATGGTCCCTTCTCAATTTCTGGTACCTGTGACAATGATGGTCGTAATCTTGAGCTTGCGCGCGTTTATGCACCCAAAAGTGCTCAGACTGCCAAGCCAAAAACATCATCGTCAGCTGTTCGCAAGCCTAGTGGCAAGGATTTAACTCGTGTTCAGGAAGCACTAAAAAAGTCGGACGATCAAGCTGTTGAAAGTTCAACTTTGTTAGGTAGAAGCGAGTCAGTTGGGGCCGAAACAGACGGAAAACGTTCCACTCGTGCGCGCAAAATGCCATCACACCTTCGTGACGAACCATTCCCCGGGAGTATTTCAAGTAGTTTTCCATCAAATGAGCCATTCAAGCGCTGCAATGCCATCGTTGCGTCACTGGAGCGGTCAACTGGCTCAGGCTGGTTCTTGACGCCGGTAGATGCGATCACGCTTGGGGTACCCCACTACAGCGCAATTATCGACTTGCCCATGGATTTGGGTACTGTAAAGCACAACCTTGACCGTGGCTTGTACTCCGATCCACATGCTTTTGCTACAGATATGCGCCTTGTATTTCGCAATGCCATGACTTTCAATATTTTACCAGAGGCACCTGTTCATGAGGCCGCACGTGACCTTCATGTGAAATTTCAAGACCAACTCAAGGGCCTCTGGAAGCATGCGGCCGGCGGCACTTTGGCTGGTGCCAGGGCTAGAGTAGGGGGGCTAAAGCGTGATGCAGATCTTGACTTGGACGGTGGTACCAAACGTGGCAAGGTCACGAATGGAAAAGGTACAGGCAAGAAAAGTGGCAAGGGTAAAAAGTATCCAAGAGACGATGACATTTCTACTCTGCCTTCGGGGACTGGTATGGTACCAGTAGCTGATCTCATCAACATGCAGCGCCAAATGGAATCTATGCAAGCAACTATCGCTGCTCTACAGAAGCAGGCCTCACAAACTGAGGTTCAAGTGCAGATGAATATGGAGCTTGGCGTCGGGACAGCAGCTCCATCTGCTTACAGCTCATCCAAAGTACCTCGCTTTGCTAAGCCCCTCACTTTTGACGAAAAAGAGGCCCTCTCTGATGACATTAATGCCCTGCCCCCGGACAAACTTGCCCATGTTGTAAAAATCGTCCAGGAGTCAATGCCACTAAGAGGCCGCCATGATGATGATGAAATTGAAGTTGACATCGAAACCCTTGACAATGACACTCTTCGCCACCTCCAAAAGTACGTCAAAGCTTCACTGAGTAAGAAACGAACGAGCATTAAAAAAAAAGTTCCGCCGCTACAAGTGCCATCGACTCAGCCCGACATATCGCTCACAACCGATGAACGCACTCTTGCATCGGTCGCCTTTGGGAATTCCGGCCTAGGATCGGGCCTGAACTCAGATGAGGACGATGACGAACTCGCTTATGACGTGCTTGGTGCTTAGTTCAGGCAGCACTAAGCCACAAATTTCTTACTGGCATGTTTCAAATAGAATCGCTGCCATCAATCTACTTGCACGTCCACTCGGACCTCAATTAATAGGACGATGCGAAGATCGGGACGCAGTTATTCCCAACAGCCTGTCTTAAGCCTTCAGCAATTTCGCCGGGTGAATCAGATGCTAGGTTGGCATTTTTTTACCCCAGGGGTTATTAACCCCAATCGCGGCCCGGGGTCAGTAACCCGGGTAATAATAAATCATGATAAATTAATTAATTAAAGGAAGACCTAAAAAAGGAACAAGCTCCTAAGAGCCTTCTCCCTGCTCGGTCAGGATGCCCAACCGGAGCCTCGAAATAGCAATAAGGTATCTATACACAGTATTCTCAGTCTCGTGAAGTAAATCATCACTCAGTAAGAAGTCGCAATGACCTTCGGGGCTCAAACCACGCGCAATAGGGTGCAACTCGTATGACCGTCCAAGGAACGTGTTACGTTCTTTCGTAAAAGCCGAGCATTTCAAATAGGGTATGTTGAATCGTTTCCGACTCGCGGGATTCGCAACAAGGACATTGCGCGTTACGGATGCATTCGGGAGCTCGAGCTCCGGAGATCATGGCAACCCAATCGGAACTTCGTCCTCAACCTCCGCCCTTCCCGGAGAGACGAGGGGCACGTTCTGAATAAATATTCCGGCAAGCCGAAACGTTCCTTCTCGACCCAGTCGCCCATGTTGCGGAGAGTCGTCATTCTCTTGAAGCCATCGGCGAGCTCGGAAACTCGGCGCGATGCGACGAATTCATTGACGAACTTTTTCGCGGCCAGTTTTTTCAGAGGCCCGGGCCAATTCGCTTCTAACGCAAGATCTTCCAGGAACAAAGCCCCGTTCCTCGACGATCCGCGACCTTTAGACTCATTCATCAAGCCGTCGTATACGCGGCGAACGAGGAAATCCCGAGGGTCCAACGACAAGATGTTGTTGCGGAATTTCAACGCCGCGGCGTCTATGCGAGTTGCGACGGACGCGACGCCCAGTTCGTGCCAGACGGCGACCGAAGCCGTTTTCGCTTCCACGCCGAGCAGGCGCCGATAAATGACATTCAACGCGACCTCGATGTCGTGATATTGGTTTTCCGGGCAAGACGACGACCAAACCTCGCTATTTATGATGGAAACGGCGTCCGTCAGGGTACATGCAAGGAGTCGCGCAGTCCCCGCTTGCAATCCGTGCGGGTGGCACCCGAGCCGCCATAAAAGACCGGTTCTCTTGGAGATAGATCGGCAAATGTGTTCGATCTGGAGCTCCCAGGGTCGAGGGCTCTGAACGTCGTGGGTTCGTAGTCTTTATGCAGAAAACAGTACCGCTCCATCAACCTCTTCATGCTCGGGCCGGTGTAGTACTCTACGGTCTCGGCGTCAACGTTCTCGTCCAGACGACGCGTTTTGGCCACCCATGAGCCATCTGGGCCGGCATCGGGGTTGAACCATAATCCTACAATGCAACGTTCCTCGACGGGGGTGTTTTCGCCCGGGCCGGGCTCGTCAATAAAACGCTGCTGGAGATACGCGCTCGCAACCGATTTAGGCGGCCGGGACGGTGCGCGTATGTGCGGATTTTCTAACTCTTTGCGCATATCCCAGGTCGGTCGATCGAAGTAATACGGTGCTATTAGCCCTTGTATAGGTGTCATCGCGGATACTCGCAGATATAGCTTCATCGCGGATACTCGCAGACATCCCGTGAAACTTCGATAGGTCGGGAGCATTGGGCCCACCTCGCAAGTGGGGGCCCACGGTCCAACTCGACGAATTAGCCAAGACAGACTTGGACGCGCGTTTTAAAGGCAAAAATTACTCAAGGTGCCTTAAAAATCGCCGCTGCCGCCGGCACCGGCGCCGCCGCGGCCCCCACGTTCTTCAGCGAAAGAACGGCTTTCGCCCGAGCAATCTGTTTCAGCCCACAGTGCCTGGCAAGTAAGGACCATGCCCCCTAGCACCGGCCCTGCGGACTCCTGGCCAGCATGCGCCGCCCGGCCGCCGTATATTTCCCTTCAAGTTGCTGTACCGTACCGCAGGTAGGTACCTACGGTACCTACGGTACCGTAGTATCAGTATCGGGATACCGCAGTAGGTAACCGCAGGATTTTATTTGGCCGGGCGCAGCTTGCTTAATTTCTTTCACTGTGATGATATACGTGTTCTACGGTAGCTCCATCTGCCGCAAACCTGTATCCAGTCCCGGCATGGAGCCATCATCGTATTGATGACAAAATCTGTCAAAATATCGCGCGGCATGGCCCGGAAGTGGGAGCGGCACATGCCGTTAAAATTTCGGCTGATAGGTCAATGCTTCGTCACATCAGGCTCCGTTCTCCTGATAGTTCTGACATTCCTCTGGAGCCAATATCTTTTTCCGACAATGCTGGACTCAAACGTCGCATTTGATGTCCGCCAAGCAGTGCTGTTGACATGCTTGGGGTTAACTCAAACTGCATAGGCTGTGCTAAATCAATATGACCAATTTACAAACGATTGGACCTTCAAAGATTTTGAGCAGCTAGCCGCGCCCATGCTATGCGGCTTTGACTCATGAGTCTCGTAGGCATCGTGAGCAGGATTCGGCCACAGACTTATTCATTCTCTATCTTTGGCACGTGACAAATACAGAAAATTTTATTGAATCAGGGTATAAGCCACGCCTCCAGGAGAAGGGGCCCTATGCCTACATGAAGCAAGCCTACAGATATCATATTGTGAGAAGTTGTCTGGAATACTCATGAGAAAAACGTGCAAAACTCTTGTAGGACTGGTCCAAGGATGGTAAACAAGTCACCTACAAGGAATGGTGGTATCTGCAAAAGGCCGATTCAACAGAGGCGTGTCGACTTATGTTTTTCCAGCAGGGCTTGGGTGAATATAATGAGCACACTCGAGACCGACCAGCAGGTTGCGCTGCTGACAACGAAACGGTGTGTTGAGATAGCTGATCATCCACCATTGTGTTTGATACAGGTGACCATGTTGAATCCAAAGTTCATGGCACTACAGCATCGATGGACCGTCCAGGAAATCTTTGGTGAGCTATCACAGTCTGTCTTTGCTAACATTCGCAATTCCATGGTGGCTGCAGATGCATTTCCTAGAACCGTACGTGCAATAATACCGGGCGTCGACGACAATCACTATCTTCATACTCAGGTCAAGGCGGAGCTCACTCCAGATGCCATCTCTGACGTTTGGACATATCGATTGGCGGTGCATGCATCCTCAGCCTTGGGTGCAGTTGTGTCGGCCCTTGGTAGTACAGATGCCTCAATTTCTTTTGCCCTGTCGGACAGCAGCACCATTTCGCATTTTAACTCACTAGCCCTATCGCCTATAGCCGGAGATGTGGCTTTTGGAACAGCTGACGTGATCAAAGCTGAAGCACTAGCTTCGGGTGTGGCTGAGTCTGAAGCTACTTTGACTACCCGTCAGGCGGCTTATTTGCTTGAACCTGCAAACACCATTTCTGTGCTCAACTATGAGCGTGGTGTGCCCCTGTGGATAGGCACCGCAAGGTACTTGGGCCTAGTGCAATCATCTGGGCTTGAAGATGAGGCCAGCCCTGCATACCAGCTTGCATACAATCAAGTCCTCAACGATCTCAAAGTATTGGAGAAGAGTCCCGACGCAACGAGAGTTGTCGCTCTAGGAATAGCAAGGCACCTTTATGGGCCAACGGGTTGGATGACCACGCCGGGCGCCGATGAGTATCGCACCAAGGAGTGGGCCGGGGAGCAAGCTTTTCTCCGGGGGGGCGGTTGTGATTGTGGTTCCTACAGCACCGGTCTGTACGCGGACGTTGCTGTCGCCATAAGCCCTGGTCTATACTATTACCGTTGCAGTTGGGGACTTGCCAGTTCGTTGGACTTTCATGCTCCCTGGGAAGATGACGCTGTCGTTTCACCGATGAACTCTTCCCTTACGAAGTGGATTATCGATCCTGACTACGAAGATACTCGCAACGACATAAGCATCCACTCTGATGAAAATTTGGTTCGATGGTGGCAAGTATATGAGTACTGTAATGTGTCTCGCAGCGGTCGAAGCCCAAGGTAAGCTATGATCCATGTGCCCGGTCACGACACATAGCTCTATTTAGTTGTGAGGCCATGATAGACGCATCCCGTATGGCGGAAACCTTCATTCCAGCGGTCATGTTTGATCTAAGCCAGCACACGCTCAAGTCATTCTCCGCCACTGTAAATACGCGCTCTGTAGGACCGGATGATAGCACATTCATTTCTAGCAATGGTACGATGATCTTAATTTCCCAGGGGACGTGATTTGTTTCTTGCATCACAGGTTCAAATACGGCAAACATGGTCGCTTTGGTTCAACAATACCAGGCACAAGCATGCGCAGTTGCGGGGCACCTCTACGAAGCTTGGGCTCTCAAAGATCATTGGCATGAAGTCTATGTTGCATCGAGAATGTCTCGTGCCACCGGCTTTGAATTTCTTGCTGGCCGCCTCGAAGACCTCGGCTACGCGCAATGGGGAGGAGGTTATGTTACATCTGCACTCTGGGGGGTACCGTCAGTTTTAAATATTGAACGAAAAGGCTATTGGAAGTTTGGCATTGCATCTCCCTCACCGACATTGAATCTTATTGAGTTTCACTCACAAGCCATGGCCGTCGGTTATTCTAATATGAATATGACCAAAGAAAGCGCACGAATTTTGCTGGATGCTCTTGCTGCAAACGGCCCCAGGGCACGTACTTTCCGCGGCAAGATCGGCGAGGTTGCTACTTCATATCGTTGTCCAAACGCCGGTTCTGACGGTGGGTGTGCTGACAGTGAGAGTGCAAATTGTATACGGTGCGGTCCAGCGTTTTTGCTTATCCTTCTGAATGGCTATAAATGCAAGCTCCTTTCGTAGCTTCCATCGTCGAACGTCAGCCGACTGCTACGAGGGAGTGAAGGATGACAACAAGGATGACATAAAATTTGGGGTATGCACCTGCCACCCAAACGGCAGCTACTTCGTGACTCAAAATACTTTTGGAAATTTCCTGGGGGCCGTTCCACCGTCTGTAAATAAGAATACATCTGACGATGAGAATTTAGATCAGGCAGCTTCGTTGCTTGCAGAGGAATTCATGTCGTCTGCTGTTACTTGCCAGCGCATTCAGGACTATTACAAACAGTGCTCCTGGCTTGAAACTGAACCACGATATAGCTTTTGGCTGGTAAATTGCAAGACGTGGGAAACGTTAATCTCTGATCCAACTTACGGCATTTATTGTGATCTTGAGACAATCCTAAAGGTCGATTCAGCCCACAACCACGATTACCAGTCAGCGACAATTCACCCATATGGTCGACGGCGAGGAATCATTATTGCTTTCTGGCTTCAGGAGTGGTCGACTTATCGTGTGCTTATAGAAAATAGACTGGTCTGCAATGAGCCAGACTGCTCAGAGTGCTTATCAAAGGGGTATTGTGACCGTGCCTATAACTATGGTGGACTTTTTGTTACTCATCAAGCGAAGCGACTATTGTTTGAGGGCTACGTGGATAGAGTTGCAATGACATTGTTGAACTCAGAGCTACAATATTATAACCTATCTGTGCGATGCCAGGATCATTCTACAATCAAACTTGACGAGTATTGTAATCCAGTAGAAAATAACGAATGCACTGATGGTGGTTTTGAAATTATAGACAGACTTGGGGTTTCTAGGAAGTTTCAACACAATGGCAGACATAAGAGGGACTGGTATTTGCCCGAAATAATCCTAAATCCAACCAACATTTCGCACTACATTGAGCCTAAAACTCAACCTAAGGATACCATGGCTACGCTATCGAGCCGGACATTAACCATCGAGAATCCAGCCTTCGCCATCTATCCTGGGAAACTATGGGCGCCCGACGTTACAATCAATTTGCGTCGTGGCTGCGAAGGTGATGAAGTTTGCAAATTTCACCAAGAAACCGACTGTGTGAATCGCTTTCTTGGTGGAAAGGGGAAATGGCAGAACTGCACCAGTACTCTTGTGACAGGCAAAAACAATCTCAATGATGTACAGCGCGTTGCAGAATGGCGAGGGAACACCAGCCTCGTCACTGGCAACGAGTTTGTTCTCAGAGGACCAGTGTAGCCCAGATCCAAGAGCGAGAGAGTTCATGCCTGCTTTTAGGTGCATCCTATTGAGACGATGGCAGGAACCCTAAGCCATCAAATGCGACCCTATGGTTGGGAAGGCTTCCAAGAGTACAACCTCACATATCTTACTAGGGCGAGGGGACTCAGTTTCCAGGGTGCCGATGTCATGTATATTTTGAATGCAGACCACTTGATGCTCATTGAGCTAGTAAGGTGTCCTACCGGCAACCTCGAGATTGGCATGGCAGATCTCTCAGAGGAGTATATCACGGTGTCCATATGTTTACGCTCAAGTTGGGGACGAGTCGAGTTCTAGGTTTTACGCGGAATGGCCAATTCGCAAGAAGCTGGATGCTGAAAATTATACTCGCCGTTTCTGGGCTAGAGCAAATCGCTACGAAACTACAGCAAAGACATTTCTTGACGGCCGTGAGCGTGCTGGGTATCGCTTAAAAGACGTCCACGGCGAGCGTTACCGCTGTCCTTATGGCATGATTTCGCTCGAAGCAATTGCAGACTCGCCGTGCTTTATTAGTTTACCTCACTTTTGGGGCAATGAAATATGGGGGGGGCTTGAGGCCAGGGAGGTCTATTTCAATACAAATGACGATCGTAGGCTCCATAGTTTCTACATTGACGTTGAGCCCATCTCTGGCCAGACTGTTCGTGAAGCCCGTCGTTTTCAATTCAACTTTCGCATAGAACGCAACATGCAATTTCCTCAAATTGTCTCTAGTCAAGAGCGATGCGAGGTGCCAACTGCAGATTTTAGCAAAAATGGTTACGGGTGCTTCATGTTCTTTCCAGTCTGGTGGGTTTCCGAGGAGCGTCATATTGACAGTAGCAAAGCACTGCGACTCAAAGCAGAGGTCCTTGAAATTCCGGAGCGACTGTTCTACACGACACTCTATGGTACTGCAGTTGCCGTGGCTCTTGTTGTGTTTGGAGCAATACCATGGTATTGCACAAACCAAAAAGAGGCCTCATTTCGAAAGCGCATTTACATCGACTAACTCTATATGCGATGATAAGTGTCGAATATGCCATTAGCAGCCCACAAAACAGGCAATTACACTTGAAAGTGCAGCAAGGGTGCAACTCCCGCCGCCGTTTTACGCAAGAACACACCCTGGCCAAGGGGGGCACCCTCACAGTACCTATCTCTCAGAACGCGTGGCCGACGCAGACAGGGGCGAAACTGTAGTGCTGTAGTGCACGTCGCCTAGACCGTCATCCCGCCCGTAATTTTTTTTCAAGTTAGCATACTCAACAAACGCGAGGCTTTCTTGGCAGTTTACACTCGATTTGCCCTGACGCACGGCGCATGACCGAGGGAGATCTTCCTATGGTGTAAAATTTACGCACCGCATTTTTACGTGAGGAACGGCCCCGCGTAGATTGCGCCATGATTTACGCGTTTACAATTTGTGTGACGCACAGCCATGGAGTCGCATCTACGTGCCACCACTCGCTAAACTTGAAGGAGTGCCGGCGCCGGGCTTGTACCAGTGCTGGGCTCGAGGAGTACCCGCCCCCCGGGCTAGGCTCCTGCGTAGGTCAGTAGGAAGGAGCCTTATCATGATGGTGGCGCTCCGAGTCGATGATGATATAAGATGAGCCAGTTTAAACACGATTCTAACACGATTTTTAAGATTTTAGAGGTCAATTTAGCCCTATTTTCTGCGTTTATACACACACATCAACTCATTTGTCATGACTAGTAAAATCCACATCTGGTAAGGTCGGGCCCGGGGGCGGGGATGTCATAATTTTTTTGACGTCACGGTGTCGGTTTTTATATCATTTTTATGATTTAGAGGTCGATTGTCCTATGAGCAAGCGAACAGGGCTAAATTGACCTCTAAAATCTTAAAAATGGTGTTAAAACTGGCTCATCTTATATCATCATCGGTCGTTTGCTCTCCAATAGCAGAGGCCCGAACATGGCAGTTTGCGGCCCGTCCCAGGCCCGTCGCAAAGTCGCTTCAATGGGTCGTGGTGTACTCTAGGTACCATCTTCAAGTTACGGAGATAGCGCGACGCCAACTGTTGAACACGTACAGAGTAGAGCATATAAGAATCTATATAATGATTCACCGTGACCGCTGTCTAGGCCGGCTGACCCGCCCTCAGGCGAGGACTCAGGAGGCTCCAGGCCGCTCAAGAATGGGTGTGGATTATGTTGAGCGCACCTCAAAATCACCCGCCTTCGATCCCCATTTGCCAAATCTCGCTATCAATTCATTCTTAGTAAGGCGCACCGCGGGACCTGCTTGGAAGCTAACTTTTGTCTCTCCGAGTCACACAGCCATTGCCTCAGTGTTTGTCACGGCCTGCCCCCATGGCTAGTCGCTCCAGTCCTGCTAGCTTACCCGGCAATAAATCATTGCAACATCTTTTCAAGTTGCCACAGTCACACTGTTAAAAATCAATGCCGAATCGTAACAATTCTGCGCTTGGCACTTTCTCCCGTTTGGGTGGAGGGCCAATTTCTATGCCAAACCGACATGAAAAAGAGAGGAACAGGCAGGACTTATTACTATTAGGACGTCAATTCAATTGTCATATAGATCACATAAGGTAGTACTTTTCATTAGCGTAGTATAGATTGCCACTAGCGTGCATGGCCCGGATTGCTACATCAAGATCTTCAGCATCTTGAGCCAGCTCAAGTTCCGCGCGGGATTTTCCGTCGAGTGACTTAGCAAGAAGAGCCAAGAGGGTTGACAGGCCACCATAGGAATTTCTTTTTGCCTGTACCATCGTACACTTGATCTTCCGACACAGTAACCTCGCCTCAGCAAACATGGCAAGCGGAATCCTGGCCCAACGCTCCAATACATCCCAGTCATTTTGCAGTCTTTCCCGTGTCCTTCCAAATGACGCCTTACCCAGAGAGCGTCTTGAGGAACAAACAACAGCCAGTTCATCACAGGTGAGCATGGCACAGTCATCTAGGGTTGAAAGTAGAGAAGCATGCAGCACAGCAACTTGAGATCCGGGCGGAATGCCCAAGAGATTACGGCTGCTGTGTTGTCTCCGATCTCTTCTTAGGGAAACAAAAATGAGATCTTGGGAGTAGTCATAAAGAACAAGCGTACTATAGGAGGCACTGCTATCGTAAGTTGCCAAAATTATGCCAACAGTATCAACCCGGGATCCAACATTATCACGGCCCAAGCAGGCAAGATGTGATCCGCAACAAAGTGACCGCGGGATATATTGACTTGCGGCAAGATCGCGGAGTGAAGCTGGCGATTTGATTGCTTCACAGCGGGAATGAAATGTTCGCTTGAGCAAAAACTCGCCCGCGTGACCGGGAACCGCGATGACATAGTGAACTCTGATCGTATCGCCTTCACAAATTTCTGTGTAAGTGCCATTCTGTGTGGTGTCAAATGATATACGGAGGTGTGTCTCGTTTGCGATTCCATGCAATTTTGGTGCGGCGAGCCACAGAACGGTTTGCTCTTGCAACAAGGATATCTGGGATGGGAGTCGAATGCGCTGCACTACAGCCTCAACTGCTGAAATAACGCCACCACTTGAGGAGAGAGAATATGGCGTTAGTACCATTGAATTCCGATACTTTTGAAACCCCAGCCTGGCGGCTGAACGGGCTAAACGTGTTCCATTGAAATGTAGCCACAAGGTCGGTACATCATTGCCTGCAAGTAGCGCTGAAAATTTGTCTGTCAATGTACCACGCAAGATTTCGAAGCCTTGGAGAGCAAGTTTTGTGCCAACACGAATTTGGCCCCGTGCACAGCGGCAACTGAGGTCTTTGTCGAAGATGCCATGAATTCTATACCAACCGTCAGTTAATTCCACCAATATCTCGCCCTTACCATTCCCACCATACATGTTGGAGACTACTAGGATGAGGAGACCCATGCTACCTGACTCATCCAGACACAATTCCTTTAATCCCGGTCTGCACCTACGTTCAACTTCACGTTCAAACCTCGACTTGAGATGCAAGAGGATATTTTCAAAGGTCAACCGGGCTACGCAAAACTGCCTTGAGACAGCTGCCAATTTCCAGACAATCCATCGATAATGGTTCTCTATCCATGCCCGCCACTTTCCAGACAATCCACGCTTTCCAATGATAGCCAAGCAGGCAGACACAGTTGCCGCGCCCCAGCGCTCAGCTTTAGTAGTCCAACTTGACACCAGAGAAACGCCCTGTGAGTTTGATAACACTACACTTGATGCATTCTTGGCGTTGACTTCGAAAACCACTCCCGATCCCCCCCCTCTCCTCCATAATAGTCCCTCAGGTAGCTGCGCCAATAAACCTGGTTTCAAACTGTCAGCACGTGTGCCAAGAGCCCCGCCGAAAAAAGATAGATGCATGCCGGCCGAAATATTGCGTTGGGGTCTAACCATAAATTCATGTCCAACCATCATCATTGTTCTTGCTAGTGTCGCTGCTGTCGTGCGACGGGGGACCGATCCCTCTGCTTCTGCAGGTTGAATGACGCATTTAACATGAGTACTCTGCTCTTTTAAAGTTGTGGCCACTTCAGCATCCCAATCAAGTCCATGGGTCCCATCTGCCGCCCAAGGGATTGAGACAACTTTGTAACGCATGCGTCCCCAGTCCGGTCTTGATGGAGGCTAGACGGAACTAACCTTACCAGTATATGTAAAAGTATAGTGCTCTTGACGCCCGTACTCCCTGTACCCACTTACAGCGGACTCTTGGCGTAATCTGGACGTAGCGCATATCTTCGCCATCCAGAGGCGGGCGAAAAAAGGTGGGAGTAGACCTGCGGGCAGGTGACCGTAGTAACACCGGTACAAGGATGCGCAACGTTTCAAGTTCCGAGTCAAGTTCAAGTTCAGGGTCACGGGGCTTCGGAAGATGTGTGTTCATCAAGGCAGCGCCACAGCGTCGGCTCCACTACGATGCGCGATCGCTTTTGTCTGGGGCAGTCCACTTTTGGCCGGCGCCGGGGGGGAGGAAGCGTCAGTCGAACTTGACTCGGAAGGTTAGTGTTCAAGGAAACCCGTGCGTCAAAGGAGCTCTCCGGGTATTCCCGGTGAGCCCCGCGGGCAGAAGCGGGGCATCGCCCTCAGGCCGTCCCAGCAAGTCCAACAAAACGGCACCGTGACTGGCAAACTTGTCCAACAAAAAGATGAATCCACGGGCACAGCCTGAGCATTTTTTCATACTGCAAGCAATCTACTAACACTCTTAAGTCTGTCGCCCCCTTTTGACAAAGAGGGAGGCGAAATGGTTGGGATTCGGCGGAGTCTTTTTTAGTTATTTCCTGGACCAAACGGCACGGTGCTGCGTCGCGCGATTCTTTTGGCACGCCACCAAGCTTAATGACTACGTTTGTGCATCCAGGCCCGGGATAGAGGCC
>JACLAA010001465.1_pt1 | contig 15591 bp, 9 predicted proteins | sample 8027891 | NCBI WGS metagenome assembly JACLAA01 (sample SAMN15724900, study PRJNA655200) | protist metagenome | isolation source: fluorescence activated cell sorting (FACS) single amplified genomes of... | place: Spain: Blaines Bay Microbial Observatory, Mediterranean Sea | collected 2016-01-19 | reverse complement strand
ATCGCCCGGTATTTTAGCAAACGTCACCGGCGTCCCCGCGAAAACGCGCGTTTCGAAGTCCACCATGCTCTGTGACGTGTAAATATATATGCGGCACGCGTAAATTTTTGAGGAAATATAACGAAGAGTCGCCAAGTTCTGCGGTCAAAGCCTCTCGTTATTTGAAAGATTTTTCGAAAATATCACATCCTCGCTGGCAAAAATTCTCCTTCTTTTACAGGGCGGTAGAGGGCAGAACCCTCCACCAAACGAGAGGGAAAAGGACGACCGGACGCTTTTTCGCTTGCTTCCTCTCGTACAGAAAAAAAGCAGAGACATATACTTCTATCCTATAGAAATACTGCGCATAATTGCAGCGGGGAAGAAGGTAAATGTCACAACGGAATTCTATGCCGTGATTACAACGTTTATTCGGAAATAGAGGAAGATGCTTGATGGTTGAAGCGTTTCAATCGCATATAATTCTTTGGTGAATCAACTTCTGCATCGAAATGGAAGAGGAGTGGATGAATGGAGTCGAAGTTGGTCCGAAACTGCTTCCCAACACCCTTCTAAAAAAAGGGAAAATTGCACTCACATTACGCCAATACTTTTTATCTACTCTACACGTTTGCGTCGTCTCTCTCTCTGGTTGTTTGAGCTGGCAAACGCGAAGTGCACTGCTCTCGTCGTCGTCTCTCGTTATTAAACAACAAAAACACGCAGATGTTGGAAGCGGCGAGAACGAACTACGAGAGAGTGAAATTCGCCCACGAGGCCAATCAAAGGTGGGAAAAGGCGAAAGAAACGTTGTCGTTTCGAAGGAGTGGGAGTGGTGAAAGTGACGCGAAGAAGAACGAGAATAATAACAGCAAAAACGGCGGCGGCGGTATCGCTTCAAAAGAAGATGTGAGGATGGCGGATGAAAGTGACATCGCCATCGCGGCGAGAAGAGGGTGCGATTTTGGTTCTTCGTCTCCTTCTGCGTCGACGACGATTCAGACGACGCGGGAGGAAAGAAGACAAAAAGATATCTTTTACCGCGCGAAAGCGTGCGAACGGTTCGACGATTTAGGTGGGAGAGGACAGTTATTCGCGTGTTTTGTCGTCCAACCTGCACACGAAGAGAACGTGTTGTGCGTGGTGGACGGGAAAGGACGGACGATGTGGAGAGAGGAGATGAGCGAAAGACTGGCGGAACGACGCCGAGCGAGAGAGGATGGAGGAAAGTTGAGAGCGGGAGAAGTCGTGGACGTAGGCGCCTACCAGTGCAGAATTACCAGCGAAGGCGAAGAGGACGGGCCGTTCGAGTATAGCATCTCGGATGGTGAAGGAGGCAAGACGACGTCGAGCGAGTACGGGTCGGGGGAGTCGTCGTCGTCGTGTTTTTCTTCTTCGGAGGACGAGGCGGAGAGGACGAAGAGGAAACCGCCGCCGCCGCCGGAGATGGTCGTCGAATTGAAAGTGAACGAAAAGACTGGGAAACTTCAACCGCCACCGGGGTACGCGTTAGTCGCGAAACCGGAATACGATGAGTTTGGAATAGCTATTGAACACCCAGGCGTGGAGTATGAGCCGCAGAATTGGTGGCAGTACTTTTGGGGGTACGCGAAAGTCCCGAAACCGCTCGAAGTGACGCACAAACAGAAGAAAGGAGGTGAAGTTCTGTTGTCGTCGTCGTCGTCGTCGTCGCGAAGGAGAAGATCGACATTAAACGCAGGCGAAGAATATCGAAAAGAAAGGGACGATAACACGGAAACAACGATAAAAAAAGAGAAGAAAGAAAAAACGAAATGGATGCGAGACGGATGGCCCGGGAAATCCGAAGGCAAACCGCGTCCTCGACCCTTTACGGACGAGGAAGTCGAACAGGCTCGCTTTGAACTCTTATCGAGAGAAGCCGAAGCGAGACAAACGGCCTCGGAAATGGAAACGAGAGCGAAACTGGAAGCGGCGAAGGCGGCGGAGGCGGCTTTGGAAGCGGCCAAAGCTGCTTTGAAAGTCAAAGAAGCAGCGTTAGCCAACGCTAAAGTGCAAGAGGCAGTCATGCGCGCTGAACAAGCGCGAACGGCGGTGATGATGGCAAAAGAAGCCGAACGATTAGCGAAAGTCGCGCTGGTATCCACCTTGCCGACGCATAAAGACTACGACAACGCGCAATACGCGACGCGAAACGTCAACTTAGCGACGAGAGAAGAGTTTGAGCGCTTGTACGGATTGGAGGTGAACGCGACGAACTATCCCGTGTTGGAGGCGTATCGCAAGGCTTACGAACATCAGCGTCTGAATATGCCTCCGAGTTCTACCTCTGCAGCACCTCTTACTCCTGAAATGATGGCGTCGGCGGCAACGAAAAATAATAACAACAGCGCCATCATGGATTCGTTGAAATGGCTCGCCAAGGGTGGTCCTTTGCAACAACAACAACACGAACAACAACAAAGGCCAAACATCGCCTCGCCAAAAGTTGATCCGGCCGTTTTTGCTCCCGTTACCCACGAGTTTCAAAAGTTCATGCCTCAGCCCGCGGCGGCGGTCCCTGTTTTCTCTCCCACGGTTCCGGAGCAGCAACAAGAACAAAGAGTCCCTGTCGTCGCTACTACCACGGAACACCCGCCCGAAAAGGGTGAAGAAGACGAAGGAGTAGACTTCGATAATGGTAGAGAATGTGAACTCGAAAAGCCGCCAACGAAGAATGAATCAATCTCTGTCAAGAAGCCGTCGACGGCAAACGGCGTCAAAGTCGTACCGACCAAAAACAAAAGAGAAAAGAAGTTGAGCCGAAAAGAGAAAGAGAAGGCGCATTTGCTGGCCAAAATTGCAGCTTTGGAACAAGAAGCCGCGAGGAAAGGTTTCGTGAAGTCAGGAAAGAAATCGGTGCCCATAATTGAACACAAAAAAGAAGACATCTTCAGCTCTGTCGAGAATAAGAGCAAGAAACAACCGACGGCGTCGGAGGCAGTTGTCGTTCAAGATCGAGAGAAATGTACGCAAAAAGAAGTGTCGCTTGTGAAGAGCCGCGCGCAGTTTTTCGCGTTTCAAAAGTGCCAAAATCAACATCGAATTAACGACGACGACGAAACGTCGAAGAGACCTTTATCGACAACTGAAAAAGCGCGCTTGGAGATTGAAGCCGCGTCTGCGGGATTATCGGTCGCAGAACGAGCAAAGCGCGTCGCGAACAACTTCAAACCAAAAGCGCAGCACGCGTAATTGATATTTTGATCACGACGATTGTTGCCTCGCATGTTAGATGAACATTTGTAAATAAATATATGCTTTACACACACTGTATTTCTTAAAATTTTTCTTTCTTTTTACTTTGGCGCGAGCGAATGTCTCTCTCCTCCCTTGGCAAACTGTGTACTCACGAACGAACTCGTCACGCTCGCCGGCTTCATTTTCGCCCCATTTTTCGAAGGAATCAACGAACGCAAATCCCCGCCGCTTGCCGCTAACCCGAACAACGCCAAGTTCACGACCCAAAGCATGTCCTCCTTCTCGAAACCCAACAACTGCGGAAAGGCGTCCGTGATCATCTTATGCACAGAATGAGGCACCGGCAAAGGGTGTCCAATCGCGTTAAAAATCCCGTGATACCCACCTCTTCCTTTCGTGTTCCCAATCGCGTGATCCGCCATGTACCCCGCGCTAATTCTAGTACACAATCCTTCTGCGTTATACGTAAAACTACAAATCTCCGGCGCGGATTCCACCTCGATACCAGTCGCCGGAATTTTCCGCTTCCCCATTCGCAAACCATCTCCCGTGTGCTTTCCTTTAAATTGCGTCGTGCACCACACCTTATATTGCTGCTGTCTCACTTTCGTGTCCCATTCAACTCGCATGCTGTCGTACAACAACTCGTAATCGCTATTCGGGAACCCGCCTTGGAGATTCATATTGGCGAAGAATTCCAGATATTCCTCCTTGGTCTTCGGCTTCTCGTAACACGCGTCGTAGATGAACTCTTCAGCCAATAACTCCGGACATCTCCGGCCGAACCTGTTTTTCAACAACTCTTTCGTCAGCGCAATTTGCGTGTTCTTCGACAAACCCGGCGCGGATGGGATCTCTTCCTTCAAAGCTTCCTCCAACTTTTGTCTCCGACCGCCGTCTGCGGTCATGTATTGTAAGCGAGAATGGATAATGAAAAACTCTTCGTTTCCCCGCTTTTCTTTCTTACGAGCAGAAGAAGCAGCGGCTTTACGAGAAGAAGAAGAAGAAATCAGCCCGGCAGTATTCGTCGTCGAGGAACGTTTAAACGATAAAGAAGAACAGGACGATGACATTGTTGACGAGGTGGAATAAAAGTGAGGCGTTCGTGATGGAAATGGAAATTTTAAAGTGCACACGTGGCAGGATATCAGAGCACAAAGAATCAATCTGAGCACCGCTACAACAGAACGGGCGGTATCACTATCATCGTCTCCCTCTTCCTCTTCCTCCGCCTCTTCCTCTCCCACCACCTCGGCCTCGACCACGACCAGCTCGACCACCACCGGATGTGTGCATGATCGATTCTACACCTCTTCGTTTCCCGTTTCGATAGTGCGTTTCCGCCGCGAAGGCGTTTTCTTCGTCCTCCGCGGCGGCTTCGCGGATACCGAAACCGACGAGGCGTTTCTTGTCCCCTTTTTTTTTCTTGTCCGCTGAAGGTATCGCGGCGTCGAAGAAACCTTCGCGGTTTCCGATCGTTTTCTTTGGGTTGCGTCGTTCGGCGTCTCGTAAGGTTTGCGCGGCGCCGCCTTCGAGCTTGGCGCGTTCGATCAGAGGGAGGTCGACGTGCGAGTTTAACTTTTTGGTGTAGGCGGTTTTGTGGAAGGCGTCTTTGACGGCGTACATTTGCGGCTCTTTCGCAGAAACCGTGGTGGAAGATTTCTTGGCCTTTTTGTTACCCATGGTGGGTGGTGCAGTCGATGCTTTTTTGGATGCCTTTGAATCCATATAGTATCCTACGCCGCGCTTGCCGTTGGAGAAGACGTACCCTTTCTTCGCGCCCGCAAACGCAGTTGCCGGAATGAAGTCGTCTCCTGTTTTGCCTGGTCGTCCTCCGTCGTCGTCGTCGTCGTCGTCCTCCTCATCGCTAGTATCTCCTTCTTCTACTTCTATTCCTCTTCTCTTGCTATCTTTCTTCTTCGTTTTCTTCTGTTTGGAATCCTTTTCTTTTCTATTCTTTTCTTTAACATTTTCTTCTTCGTCCGAGGACGTATCGAACGTATCGAAATGTTCTTCGATCAACTCGCGCTTCTTCCTCGCGTCCACTTTAGCCGCGTTCGGATGCAACAACTTATAATGCTCTGACTTCTCGTCGATTTCAAAGTCCTCGTCTTTAAAGAGCGCACCGAAACGATCGTCTCGCATGAGTTCGTTTTTAATCTCTGGTTCTCCCTCCAACTCTTCGTTATCAAAGTCGGCGTCCGCGTCGCCGGTTTTGAAGCTCGCGGTTTTCTCGCCGCTCGCCAGTTTCGCCGCAAACGCCGCGTTAACTTTCGGCATTTTAAGTTTCTTCTTCGGTGCGATTCTCGTTTGTCTCTCTTTCTCCATCGTCTCAGCAATCTTTTTGTTTTTATAATCCTCGTACGAGAACGGATTGGAAACCGATTTCGCTTTGCCGTATAATCTGTTGTCCATGAAATAGCCGTGCATGTATGCTCTCAACATCTTCGTTCCAATTAAGTGGTCCAAACCTAACTCGCTCAACTCTTTCGCGGTCACGAATCGATAATCGTCGTACAGCGTTTCTCTCTTTTGTTCTTCCATCTCTTCGGTTAAATTTTCCAAGAACGAACACCATTTCGGCGCCGGACCGAGACCGGGGATGAAATAGCATCCAATCTTTGGATCTTCCATGATAGTAAAAACTAAACCGCTATTTTCCCAGCAAACGATATCGTTGATTTCTTTCCCGTCTCTCGGTTCGACCGCGACGTAATTATCCCCGCTATTTTGCTCCCAAACTTTCACAATTTTCTTATCCGTACTCATCACCCGCTTCTTCCCGTCCGCGGTTTCGTGAAATTTGATGTCTATGATCGGTTCGCCGTACATGTGATCTTTCGTCACCTTTGCTCGGCTCGACCGCAAATCGAATATTCGCACGATACCATCCGAGCTCCCACACGCTAAGTTTAACCCCGAGTCGTCGAATCGCACGCACGTCACCCCGGTTTTCTCCTCCGAATCGCTCATCTCCATTCTATTCTCTAAAGTACTATCTCCGCCGCACGCGTGCAATCTCCCCACGCTTCTCTTCTGCCTCAAATCGAAACACTCCACGCTTCCGTCTCCACCTCCAACGGCGACTAAACCGTGCGTCGGGCTGATACCAACGACGTTTAAATCCTCGCACTTCGCCTCCAACGGCGCCAAAAACCGTCCTTTCTCCAAATTTAACCGGTACACGTCTTTACTCGATCCGCACACGATTAAATCCGCCGTTCGTCTCGAAATCGCCAAGTCTCTCCCCTGTCTCGGCGTTCGAACGTCGTAATACGTTCCAAACTTCGCGTGAAACCGAATCGCCCTATCCGCGCACAAAAACGCAATCTTTGAATAATCTTCGCCTAAAAGTTGAAAGTCCACGATTTCGCTGTCCAAGTGTCTCGTAAACTTACAGCTCAGATTTCCCAAATCGAAGCACTTAAACATGGGCGGATGTAACCCGCTCACGACCAAGAACTGTCCATCCTCGGAAACTTTCCCTCTGTGCGCACACGTCGGAAACGAATCCAAGTCTTGAATCAACTCTATCCGTTGCTGATAATTCACATCTTTGCGTTGCTTTCTCGAAGGTTTCTTGTTCGACGTTTTCCCGTCGGCGGCGAACTGCGGATTGTGTTTGCTCGAGGCGACTTCGTACACTTTCACCCCGTTTAGAGCGCTCGTCGCTCGGAGAGAGGTGGTCGGAGGGTCCGCCCCTGATGCGCGGGACGTCATCTTTTATTCTTCCTCTCCTCTTCCAACCGCCTTTCTTAGTAAACGAGACGATTTGATGCGCTATTTTGTGACGGAGAGGCGGCGGTAAAAAATGGTTAAAAGAGACGAATACGTTTGACGAATACACGACATTTAAAGGGATGATGATCTATTTCTCTCTCTCTCTCTCTGATATCCAAGACGCCAAAAGACACTCGCTTTTCGTGAGAGATAGATTCCGACGATCGCAGTATCTCTGCGTTTGATGAGTAGTATTAAATTAATCTTGATTATCCTCCTCGCGATCGTTTCCGAACAACTTCGTGCCGTACTTTTGGTACCTCCGGCAGGCGGCGAAATACATGGAATACGCGCCGATTAACACCGTCGCGACTAAAATATTCCTCGCGCTTTCCGCGCCTGGGAGTTTAATCGATACCGCGTCTTGCGGTAAAATCCCGCATCCTTGCAACATTTCTCTTTCTCTCACGGTGTACTTTCCCGCGGGTAACTTCAAACTCTCCTTCCCGGAAAACGTCCCTAACTTTACCTCCGGGTTTAACTTTTGCACCTCGGCGAAATCAATTTTTCTCGCCGTGATCACGTCCCCGATCGTTTCTCCTTTCCTCGGAATGTACGTTCTCGGTGCGTTGATTTTCGCGATCCCGTTGATGATTTCTAAATCTCTCGCGCTTAACGCGCCGCTCGGTATTAAAATAGTCTGCCCAATCTTCGGTGTGCCCGAGCCGATTTTTTTGTTCATGTTTCTCAACGTTTCCACGTTCAGTTTACGTTTACTCGCGATGGATTCCAGCGTGTCCCCGGAACGTAAAGTGTACGGTCGCGTGCCCGAGCCTCCTTGTTTCGCCGCTTTTATTGTCATTACTCTCGATCCAGTTCTTGCTTTAGTATTCCTGTTCTCGTTGACGAATGTCCCTCGTTTTTGCCCTATTCTTTTCCCGACGAGCGTGGAAGAATTTTGCATCCTCAAACCATTCGTAGTATTCGCAGTAGTAGTCGTAATAGTAAAACGCATGCCGACGACGCGACCGCAACAAGAACAAGAGCTCTCTTTCTCTCTCTTTCTCTCTTTCTCGCTATTTCTCTCTTCAAAAGAAAAACAAAGAGAGGTAAGTTGTGAGTGAGGGAAATGAGAAAAGTTCGATCTCCAACAACTTCTTTAAATTCCAAAAGAGGAAAAAAAAGAGGAAAAAAAGAAAAAACAACGCATTTACACCATTTCGCACAAAAACAACGAGAAAGTCATTCATTAGACAGTAGCGAATACTAATAATAAACGAGAAGAAGAAGAAGCGTTTTAAAGAAGAAGCACAGAGTGAGAGACAGACTCCTTTTCGGGGAGAGAGAGAGAGTGTGTGTGAAAGAGTATTCGTTTTGTTCTATTCCTTTGAGAAAGAAGAAGGATTAAATGAGCGATTCGTCCGACGGCGAATTATCATCCTCCTCCGGTGGAGAAGAGGACGATTTTATGATTGGAAAGAAAACGAAGCAGGGGAAACGGGAGGCCATTTACGGCGCGTTCGCGGAATCAGAGGAAGAGGACGATGAGAGAGATGGGAGGAGGAGAAGTAGAGGAGGAAGAAGAAATGATTTTTCAAAGCCGGTTGGGTTCACCAGAAGCGCTAAAGGAGAAAAGGAGAAAGAGGGTGAGGAATACGACGAAGAGGACGACGATGATGATGTGGCAGAGGAGAGACGGCAGAGCGGATCAGGCGCGAGCGGGTTAGGAGGCGTGGGAGTCGGTGGTGGTGGCGGCAGCGGCTTGGGCTTTAAGAGCAATACGGAGAACTACGACGACGACGAGGACGCGAGGACGGGTATAGGCGGCGGCGGTCTCGGCCTCGGTTTCGCGCCGGCGGGTGCTACTAATCACGAAGAAGAAGAAGAAGAAGAAGAAGATTTCGATTTGTTACCGTCGTCGTTCGGACAACGCGTGGTGGCGAACGCGAGGCAGAGAATGCGAGACGCGGAGGAGGCGAGGAATGCGGCGAAAAGAAAACGCGAAGAGGCGAAAGCGAAGGAAAGCTTTGCCGCCGGGTTAGGAAACGAAGACGACGACGATACAGACGATATGAGTAACAATAGAAAACGAAGGAATAGTAACAAAGATGTTGGACACGAAAAGATCGTGAAACCGGATTTCGAAAAGCACACGAAAGGTATCGGCGCCAAGTTATTAGCGAAAATGGGCTACAAACCTGGTCAAGGTTTAGGCGCCGATGGGAAAGGGATTTCCAGAGCCATCGAAACGAAACTGCGACCGAAGAACATGGGCATGGGCTACGGTGATTTCGAAGAGAACGTAGAAAACGAAAAGAAGACTCAACAAAAGAAAAAGAACGGTGGTAGACGAGGGGGCGCAGACTACGAGAGCGAGAAGTTGGCCAGCGAAAAACGAATAGAGGAGAAAAGAAACAACGTAGAAACGATAGAAAAGAAGCTTTGGAAACGCTCCGCGAAGGAAGACGTGAAACGAAAAGCAGTCAGATACGAAACGCCGGAAGAATTGATCGCTCGACGCGAGCGAGAGCGGCAAGAGTTGGACGACAACATTGAGAATAACAACGCGAACGAAGGTTCGTTCGTCGAAGCTTTGCACCAACCGAAAATGAAAATCATCGACATGAGTAAACGTGGCGGCGCGAGAGAGTTGGAAATCGACGGCACGTCGTTTAAATCGACGACCGGACAGTTCCTTCAAGGCGACTCGGACGACGACGAGCAGCGCGTAGACGACCAACATTTACCGGGAAGAGAGTTGTTGCGAAATTTGAACGCAATGGGGAAACTCGCCGCGTCGAATATTTCTTTGTACGACGCGAAAGTGCGAACGGAAATGGACACGTCCGCGGCGCTAATGCGCGAACAAGAGCGGTTGAGTCAAATCGAGAAGGACGTGAAAAAAGCCGAAGAAGATATCCGAACTTTGAACGAGAAGGTGAAGCTGTTGGTGGAGAACGAAAAAGACGAGAACGACGAAAAGATTCTGGAACAATGGTTGGAGCTGAAACGCGACCACAAAGAGGCGTTCGCGGAACTCGACATTGCTGCTGTTGCGGCACAAAAACACGCGAAGAAGTACTTCGAAAAAGCCTTTCGCGCGTGGGATCCCAAGAACCAGAACGAAGAAGCCTCAGGCGACGACGACAAGAAGAGTTCGTATAAACTCGCCTACGAAAACTGCGGCAAGTGGAGAGACGTGCTCGTCTCGACGACTGAGATCGTCAAGAAGCAAGAGTCGTTTTTGAACTACACCGATGACCCAGTTATCGAAACCGTCGAAGACGAAACGTTACTCGAAGAAGTCATGGAAACGCCGGTGACGATGAAAATTATACGAACGCTGATTCAAGAATGGGACGCGCGCGATGTGAAGTCAAACTTAGCGATGGACCTCTTTTACGAGTGGCAAAGCGTGTTACCACGCCGCTCGTTGGATAAGATCGTTGAGAATGCCATCATTCCGAAACTGACACGAGAGATTGAAAAGTGGACGTTCGTTGAAGACGCCGGCGACGAAGGAAAAGTAACGTCTTCTTCCTCGTTGTTGGTACCCTCAAAGTGGATTTTCCCATGGCTCGAGATGCTTTTAGAACCTATCAAAGCGCTTTCGTCGACAATAAAACAAAAGTTTGCGAACGTGATAGACGCATCTATTGGTGTCAAAGCAGTCGCGGTGGTTGAACCGTGGGTTGAAGTAAAAACGATCGTCTTTGGTCGAACTTGGTGGTCGCAGTTTGTCGAGAAGACAGTCGTCCCGAAACTGGTCGCCAAAGCGAGTTTGATTGAAATCGACCCCGCCGATCAAAATTTGGAGATATTCAACAACCTTCTTCTGTGGAAAGCCGTCCTCGCATCGAGCGAAGAAACCGACGGCGGCGGAGGCGTTGCTAAAGTTCTCGAAAGAAGTCACTTTTGGAAAAAATGGTCCTCGACTCTCAAATCGTGGCTAAAAGACGAGAAGAATTGTGATTTGATCGAAGTCGCCGAATGGTACGAGTCTTGGAAGACGCTTTTAGGCGAAGACGTGTGTAACCACGAGCGTCCGCGGACGCATTTACGCCGCGCGTTAGAGGCGATGAACGCGGCCGCAACGGGAGAACCCATCGCGCTTTCCGACGGCGAAGACGACGAAGACGAAGACGCTCGACAAACGCTCGCCGGACGAGACAAATCCCCCAGCAACAAAACTCGCAAAATCAAATCCCGCTCGACCGCGAAAAAAACGCTCAAAGATATCCTCGAATCCGTCGCGTTCGAAAACGACTTCGCGTTCCTCCCGAAAAACATTCGTCGCACGCGTCTGGAAAATCTCCCGGTTTTTGCTTTCGGCGGCGTCACCGTCGCCGTGGACGCGAACAAAGACGTCGTTTCCGTCTTGGCCACCGGCGCGGGCGAAGAGTCCTGGCAAGTCGTCGGCATCGAAGAGTTGGTCGAGCTGGCGAGAATGAAAGCGTCCATGATGAGTGACGATTAATTTAGAGACAATGGTGATAAAACTTTGTCGTTGTTGTGCATTTAGGTAGAGAACGCGCGCGTGTTGTACATTATAGCACCATTTTAGTAAACATCCATCGCCTCTCTTTTCGTCTCTTCTTCTCCGCACAATTTTAGGGGATTCTACTTCTCTCAAATGGGGACGACCAAAACAAACGACTCCCTCGCATTGACGACGTCGGCGACAAAACCATCATCCACCGTCGTCCGACATTTTGTGGGCAACCAAATCCCTTTGGCCATTCTCAACGATCCCAATCTCGCTCGAGCAGTTAAACCGTTACCGGCAAACTATTCCTTTGAAATCCATAAAACCATCTGGCGGCTTCGCACCGGGAACGTCTCTCGATTGGCGTTGCAGTTTCCCGAGGGGTTACTCTTGTACGCGACGACGTTGGCGGATATATTTAAAGTTTTCGTTCCTTCGATAAAAGACGTGGTGATTCTCGGCGACGTGACGTACGGCGCGTGCTGCGTGGACGACTACGCGGCGACCGCGTTGGGGTGTGATTTTTTAGTGCATTACGGACACAGTTGTTTAGTGCCGGTGTCGATGACGACGTGTAAGACTTTGTACGTGTTCGTGGACATTTTATTCGACGAGGAACACTTGATGCAGTCAATAAGGAAGAATTTCCCGAACAGGACGGATAAGATTGCGTTAGCGGGAACTATTCAGTTTGCATCGGCGATCGGGAAGGTGCGGGAGACGTTGCGGCCGTTTTACGAGTGCTTCGATGTCGGGAGGACGAAACCTTTGAGTCCCGGGGAGGTTTTAGGGTGCACCGCGCCAAGTTTAGGAGATGGAGAGGTCATGGGAGCGAGGAGTGGAGATTCAATGGGAGAAGAAGGAAAGAAGGCGCACGATGCAATTGTGTTTGTGGCGGACGGTAGGTTTCATTTGGAGGCGATGATGATTGCGAATCCAAACGTGCCGGCGTATAGATATGATCCGTACGAACGGGTTCTGACGAGAGAGTATTACGATCACGTCGGGATGCAAAACGTGAGAAAGAGCATGATTTTACGCGCGAAGAAAGCAAAGAAATTTGGTTTGATTTTAGGGACGCTCGGCAGGCAAGGTAATCCCGCGGTGCTGGCCAGACTGGAGCGGTTGTTCGAGTCCAGGAATAAAGAAACGGTTGTATTTTTAATTTCCGAGATATCTCCGGAGCGGATAGCTTCGCTAAGTGAAAATGGCGGCATAGATGCGTTCGTTCAAGTGGCGTGTCCGAGGTTGAGCATCGATTGGGGCGAAGCGTTTATTGTGCCGGTGCTGACGCCGTACGAAGCGTACATTTGTTTAGAAGGCGCAGAGGCGTGGGACGACGTGAACACCGTATTAAGCGAAGGAAAATATGAAAAGAAAGAGGTTCCGAGTTATCCGATGAAGTATTACGCGGACGACGGGGGCGAGTGGACGAGCTCGCGGTTCGCGGAGCGACAGAAGAACATGGGCAATCGCAGAGACAAACCTTCGGTGCGACTCGTGGTGAGTTCCGGGAATTAGTAGTAGGAAATAGGAGCAGCAGTAGTAGTAGCAACATGTGTATTACGGTATTATAATATTATTAGCAATATAACAACTAATGATTTCAATAATGAATGCGTATCTCTCCTTTTCTTCTGTACAGGGTTTTAAAATTACAACTTCTTTCGCGCGCGCGCTAAAATTCATATTTTACATCTCTCTCTATCTTCTTCTTAGTTCACTCCGAGAGTCGCTATGTGCGTCGATTTCGCGCCCGTCGCGCAATCGATGACCTCGTACGCCCCGCCTCCTATTTTTCCTACTTCGACAACCTCTTCTTCGTACCCAGATTTTTTTCGGACGACGAATACCCTCTCGAACCACCTCTTCGTGGCGTACGTTAAAGGATGGAAATTGGTGTTGGCCGCGGTACCCACATTCGCGTTGCGATTATAATATTTAGTTTCCACGCCACCCGTCATCATCGCATCCATGCCGACATCGTGTTGCCAATCTTTCTTGGCCAACATGTTCGCATCTTCCATGTCATCTTTCCTCTCCGAGACGACGACTTTACAGCGCGCAGGCACTCGACTTCGCCACCCGTCGCGGTGACTTCTCATCGTCGCTTTCCGTTTCGCCATCGTAGAGTACCTGGCAGCCTCTACAATCGCCGCGCACACTCTCGCGTGCGCCACCGTTCGCTCTCGATTTCCTCCCATGCCGCTTCCACCGTATCGATCGGAAAACGCAGAAACGTCGCACACGGCGATGAGATTCGGCAACTCTTCAACCGGCAAAACGTGCAACGCGGACATAATCTTCACCACGTCCTCATCCGTCGACGCGTATTTAATGGACACCCTTTTCGCCGCTCTCGTCGTGATGTATTCCTCGGACGGCACCCACGTCCTCGTCGACGAACACTTTTTCGTCTTCTTCGCGCCTTTCGCATCCACAAAGCCGTCGTCGTCGTGACTCTCGTTCGCATAAACACTCGGCGCCGCGAACGTTTCCGATTCCAACGCGTCTCGATGGCACACGAACAACGCTCTCGGCAAGAACACCTTTCCGGAAGCGCCGGAATCTTTTTCTTTCCTCCTCAAACTTTCTCTTCTCGCGCTGTTCTCGTTGATATCCTCATTTTCCACGAACGCGTTTTCTCGCTCTCCTTCTTCGTCTTCTTCTTCATCGTCTTCGTCTTCGCAAACGCACTCTCGCGCGCACCTGGCAAACAACAAGGAGGCGGTCACCCCACAGTCTCGCGAACTCGTCGGCGCGATGACGAGCGCGTTCGGTGCGCAGAATACCTCCTCTTCCTCTTCGTCGTTTACAATCTCGTACGTGGTGTGATGCTCTTTAAAAGCATTCTTCGTATCGTCGTTCTCGTCGTCGTCATCCTCCATCGTTTCCTCTCGTTCGTTCCCGTCCTCGAGCGCTTTCAAGTCGTCGTTATTTTCTCTCACATGAAAGCGACGTAAACGAGCATTCGTGTTAAGATTGGAGAAAGGGTGGGTGAATTCTCGACAGTCCCATCCTCCTCGAGGTGGTACGAAGAGTTCCTCCTTCGAGCGGAGGGACATGTGCGCTGTGTGTATGTTTTCCGCGCGAGATTTGTTTGACGGTTTCTCGGGAAATTCAAAACTTTTCTGTTACGCGTCAGAATAGATTTACGCGCGGAAAACGCGATGAAACTCACCTCGCGAACGACGTTTCCTCCCTCGGGGAAGGAAAAAAGAACGCGCGAAAACGGAGAAGTGAGAGCGTCGAATGTGTTTTTGGATGAAGTCTCGTTTCACGAGGGTGAATACCTGGAGAAGTTGCGCGAATTCAGAGCGCTGGTGTTGCGTCGAATTCGAGCGCACATCGACGACGAGGACGAGAAAGAAGAAGAAGAAGAAGAAGAAGAAGAGGAGAACGATGATGACTGATATATATACATACACGTTATATAATACTCGTACAAAGAAAGAAAACTACTATACCGAAGTCGACGCTGTTTTTTTACGAAGACGACCACCCTTTAGGGAATGCGTTTGACTGCTGTGCTTTTGGTAGTGTTTGACGTATTCGCACCCGACGGCGAGGACGAACAAATCGAGCGCAATCGCGTACGTCGTCGTGAACGGTTTATCACTGGCAAAGAACACGAAGGACCCTACGACGGTGAGCAGTTTCCTCGTGGTCGTGATCGCCACGGCAGGCACGGCGCCGAAATGTTTCACGATGATGGTGTATAACCACGCGCCGAAGAAGAAGGACACCGATCGAAACGTCAACAACATGAAATACAACGGCGTATCCCAAAAGAACATGAACGCGTGCGGTTCTAATAAGACGACGAAGAAGAATATAAAAATCGCACCAACCGCGTTCGTCCAAAGCATGTTCTCACCAACAGTCGCCCCGTAATCTCTCAAGATCCTATCCGTCACGTTCGATTGAAACGCGCCGATCCCAATCGTGATTAGACTCAACGTCAAACCGAGCGCGTAGTTTTCGCTCGGATTTTCCGTTTTATCCGAATTCTCTTGCTCCCCGAGACCAAACTCGCACGCCGCCGCGACGAGTAAAAAGCACGCCACGTAATCTATCAACTCGTACCTCCGCTTCAACCACACCACGGACACAAACATCACCGGAATCAGCTTCGCGCTTTTTAACACCGTCCCCGTCGCGTAATTCACGTACTTATACGCAAACTT
>JACLAA010005771.1_pt1 | contig 15592 bp, 17 predicted proteins | sample 8027891 | NCBI WGS metagenome assembly JACLAA01 (sample SAMN15724900, study PRJNA655200) | protist metagenome | isolation source: fluorescence activated cell sorting (FACS) single amplified genomes of... | place: Spain: Blaines Bay Microbial Observatory, Mediterranean Sea | collected 2016-01-19 | reverse complement strand
GAATAGGTGTGCATCGGCCGTCCAGAAGCGTTGTCGCGCTGACACAGACGGGCAAGATGAAGTTGGTGTGCCGCCCCCCAAAACTGCAATAGAACTAGCAATGGAAGAAGCTGAAGAGTACGAACGACGAAAAGAGGCGGAGCAGCGCCGTTTGCTTGGCGGCGCCACTGTTTAAGTAAATACCTCATTTCATGAACATAGGATTACAACAACTCAAGCTGGAGTCTCTAGATAAGGAGAAAACCAGGTGGGCTAGATATTTGTGAATATTAATAATCAGATGATTTGTGGTAGACTTCTTGCTCCTGTGCATCATGACGCTTCGCCTCCATATGATTCACAGAAAAACCATCAATTGGATCGGCATGGGTGTGATGAATACGAAGACAAATTGGCTGCCTCCTGTCCAATGCCAGAGAAAGCTGTCGTGTCCAGCGCATGCTCGAAGAAAACTATTCCCCACCGTTCCCTCACCCTAGCCCGTCTCTATTTCCCATCTTATTTTTTATAGTTTTTCGAGATCTGTGGCACATAGGACGTGATGTTTGGATCCCAGTTATATAACGATGAATTGCCACATTCCAGCGAAAATTTGCCGGAAAATAAAATTATGGCCATCAACAAATTGCGTCTGCCACGCAAATTGCTCGAGAAGTGGGTGGAAGAACCATTTTTTGATACGGCAGTTGTCGGCTGCTTTGTTCGTCTTGGTGTGGGTGCGTTCGATTTGTGCTCCTTACTGGTTCAATGGGCATCTTGCCTGCAGGTAAAGCACCTGGTTTGCGTGGTGAACCCCAATACAAGGTTTGCGAAATTATTGGCGTGGGGGAATATAAACATTCCTATGCACTGGGGGAATTCCAGACCAAAAAAGCGCTCTTGCTTCGCATCGGTCGTAATACACGCCTCTGGCGCATGAATGTTATCTCTAATCATCGGTCCTGGGACAGCGTGAAATTTAGGTAGTTTGTGTTTGACTTCTCCCTTCCCCACTGTAGGTTCACACCCGATGAGCTAAATGAGTATGAACTGTGCCGATGAAATTCTTGATTATGCATTGTTGGTGATAGGTGGCAAAGTACCATGTTTGCTGCGCGTCAAAAGATACCATCGGCAGAGGAGATCAGCAAACGCAAAGCACGCATGCGAGAAACAGTATTTGGCGCTTCTAGTCATCCTGCTCTGAATATAACAGACACCAACATATTCAGCAAGGCCAGCGAAAGATACTCAGAAGGTGATGTTGCAAGACTTGTTAATTCAAGACGGAAGCGCAGCGAGGCTGTGGTCCTCCCGAGTTAAATTTTCTTGGAAGACACAAAAATCCTAGTGCTAGGCACGATTCCGGGAGCGCCAAACCACAACAGTATCTCGCCTTAACCATGGTCAAATTCGAACTCGGTACGAGCACGAGGTATGCGCTGCACGCCAGGCATACCTAGCGCTTTTGATTGCGCAAAGTACAAAAGTCCGCACAACCCCGGAAATTCAGACTGCCATAAAAAAGGTCTACATGATCAGCGAGAAGTACACAAGCTCTTATTCATGCCAACAAATAAGTAATATCGTAGGTGGATGATCATGATGCATGCGTTAAACTTGATGATAATTCTTTTGAGCGCAACCTTGATACTCTCGCGTCAAGCCTTATGCGAGCACAACAGACGCAGCTCCATGCAAGTGCGGTGGAGGAGGCGCTGGCGGAATGCCGCGCTACACGCAACCTGCTTAGTCAAATGCAGTGTGATTTTCTTTGACAGCATTGATACCATCAATCTGCTTTGTTTGTGTAGGTCAAGCCTGTGAAAAACTCAAGGATTTCCGTAAGAATGCCCTTGATGTGCGTAAACTGCGTGACACCGAAGTGCCTTCGCGCACATCTACCCTGTATTTTGTGAACGAGGCAAAGCGGCGAGAAAATTCCCTTGCTGATATGACTCACGGGGAAAGAAAACTGCAAGACGAGTCAACTTCAGCGTGCTATATTTTTTCAACGTGATAATATCACTGGCTACTAGGCAACATGACGATGATGATGCAGAACGTGCTGTATTTCAACGTCGTGCAACGAAACCGACGATGCTGTGGACTACGGACACAGGGTTTTGTCAGCGAACACATAAACTGACGCAGCCAATGTGCAACAGAGCCAAGCTCAATACTAATTCAAATACCCAAGGGGCCGGCGACTCTGGAGCAGCTATTGAAGAGACAGAAACCGCAAACTGTGCCCTGGACGATAGCATAACCCCACGCCCCCGCAAAAGAACTGGAATGTCCTTGCAAGAATATATGACCAAAGCGCATGCAGATGCATCGAGATTTACGCTCTAAGGATTGTCCCCTGAGAGGCAGGATGTCCTTTGTTTGACTACCCTGATGGTGACCTTGGTATTTGCTTAGTACCCGTATTGACTTATAGCAAGTAGCCAATTCTCAGAACTTGACAAATGCCAGTGAAAATAATCAGCCGTGCTTGACAAGACACAAAGGATCGAAAAGATGCTTTGAGAAAATGATGGAACGTGTCGCCTGAACCTGGACTCAAAAACAACTTGAACTTGAACAAGGTTCTATCCAAGAACTCGGACTCGGACTCGGGAGTCTGTGCTTAGTCCGTCATGATACCATCCAAGTCAATAAGACCATCAACTGAATCATGAACAACCTCTCAGAAACAAATAAAGCAGAACGAGCTAGGGGAGATGGATGCGATGCGGGATCTACTTCACGCCCCTCGTTTGCATCAAGATCTACCCGCACCCAACATGGGCCGTGATTATCAACATATTCCGTCGACGACATATGTCATGCGAGTAATAAACAAATAAACAAACTTGAACTAAGGGAAGACCTAAAAAAAAGCTTATTAAAAGGAACACGGGCAAGCTCGCTCCTAATTAGTGGCACCGTGACTGGCAGGGTATACTTCAATAAGTTAGTAAGCCTCTCCAGCGAAATTCCTCCGCATTAGAAAGAAGGACTCACGGTAGTATAGATGCCTCCGGCTCGGGGCGGGCAGGCCGGACAGGACTCGGATAGAGGGTCCTTTTCGAAGCACTGGCACTGCCAGTGGCAGTTCTAAGTGGCAGTCTTCAAAAGTTCGCCAGTGCCCGGTGGGCCCGGGCCCAGGCCACTGGCAGTCACTGAGTCACGGTGTGTAAGCTCAGGCTCACGCCGACTCGGAGCCTTCCCACAGCACAGCACTCAGGCTTCAAGTCACGGTTGGGCGGCCCCGGCCCGGGCGGCGGCTCCGAGTCATGCCAGCCTGAGTGGTCACTGGCCCGGGCACTCAGGCTCAGGCTGACATTGGGGACGCGGCGGTTGGGGCTAAGCGTGAGATATTTGACCCCTTCGTCGTGCTCTCCGTCCTCGATTTGTTCTTTCTTCGTAGGTAATGTACCTTAGGTACCGTATTCACTAGACCTACTTTATCCAGGAATTCAAGGTATACGCACATATCATAGCAGGACTGCGGTACTGCGGTACCGTAGGTAGGTACCGTACCGTAGGTACCTACGGTAGGTCCTACCTACGGTACGGTAGGCGTACGAGTATAAATTATATGACGACATCGATTTTTGTTCCTGAAGTGGGATAATATTTACGCCAGGATCCAGCGACGCGCCGTAATTGCCTCAGCTACCACCCCCAGCGTAATGCCTCTCAGTTCGGATCATCCCGTTTTTTTTCGCACGGTCCCGGGTGCACCGCAGTTACCAGTCTTGCTGTGAGACCTGAAATTAATGGGTTGTGGTATTTCCAGCAAAGTCGAGTCGACGTCTATAAGGGGCCCTCAGACCGCAGACCAGTCATCAACCTTGACCCTAGGGCTATTGCCTGCTCCGCGAGAATCCCACGTGCTTCGTGGGGGCGGGGATGATTCCAGAAATTCGCATGTATCTTGGCGAAGAGGTGATCTGATTGGCACCGGAGCGAATGGACGGGTATACCTTGGACTCGAAGAAGATAGTGGTGCAATTATTGCAGTCAAAGAGATGGCATTCAGCAACGAGCAACATTCCAGCGTCCTGCTCAAGAATATAGAGAATGCACACGCAGGCAAGAACTGGAGGAACTGGCCCAAATGCAAGAGGAAATAGAGTTGCTTCGATCCTTGCAGCATCCTAACATTGTGACTTACCTTGGCACAGACATCTGTGATGAAAATAAATTGCTTTATATTTTCACAGAGTGGGTTCCTGGCGGGTCGATCCAAGCGCAAACGCAGTGTAGAATATACCTGGCGCGATTCACGGCCAATTCTATAGTCTCAGGCACTGATTACAAAATTTGGTCGCTTATCAGAGGCAATTGTGCGCAAATACGTTGCTCAGCTACTTGTCGGTCTTAAATATTTGCACGAACAACAAGTGATTCATCGCGACATAAAAGCTGCAAACATTTTAGTTGATGATCGAGGTACAATTAAGCTCGCAGACTTTGGCAGCTCAAAAAGACTGGACTCAATGGGCATGATAAACAATGGTAACCTTTCACTCAGAGGGACGCCGTACTTTATGGCGCCCGAAGTTATCATGCAAATAGGGCATGGGCGAAAGGCTGATATCTGGAGTGTAGGGTGCACAATCTTGCAGATGGTCACTGGGCAGCCTCCGTGGAAAAACCTTCGCCTCGGAACGCCCGCTGCACTCATGTTTCATATAGCAAATGCTCAATCTCCTCCCCCTATGCCGTGAGATTCAGTGGTCTCTGTATGCCTTTGTCTATGGGGAGAGAGCGGGTTGGGATAGGGTTGAGTATCATTTTTACTTCAACTATAGGTCAATGTTGTCCATTGAGCTCAATAACTTGCTCCTCGCCACATTCTCTCGCGACACAAATAGACGTCCAGCAGCCAATGACTTACTCAGATACCCTTTTGTTGTTGCAAATGGTGCAGCAGCAGAGGCAAATGCAGCCGAAAGTCGAGCGGCGCTGCGGAGTACACCACTTGCGCGAAGCATGCGGGCTGCCATGCCTAATCAGGTCAGCACCATCGAGGACGCTGCAGACCATACTTTGGCATGTCAGGCAATTGGAATCTTGAGTTAGATGCCAGAGTCCACCACATATCAATGATGCCTCATTTTCACACTCAGGCAAAGAGTCTGATAGCGCCGAGGGCTTCTTCTTTGAATCATTTCGCATGCCCCCAGGCGGCGAAGATCCACTTACAGCGAAAGTTGACAAAGAGGGACAGGATGTTTGTGGCCAGATGAACCCCAACTTGAGAATGGAAAAGCAATTTTTGGGCTCAACACATAGCAATGGAGTGGACAATGAAGCCCTTGTCACTATGTTCCTCTCCAGAGAGGCGGCAGCTCAACTTGCTGGTGCAGACAAACATTTCCCAGGTCATCCACCAACAGCACAACCAACCCCATCAAGCCAAAGGCACAATGGCAAGATTAGATTGCGAGGGTTTGCAGCAATTCTACCTTCTAGAACTCGCGGTTGTGATGAATCCTCAGTGGCCCATTCGAATCACCGAACAAGGAAAAGTCCGCTTCTAATGGCAAAACTGCCCCGACGTAAATAACAACAACACCCCAAACAAGAAAGCCTCACTCGTTGTCCATCCACCAACGACTCATTATCTAACCTACCCGCGGCCAGTCAGGTAGGAATACTAGCAGCACCATTATCTTGAGATAGGCGCAGATAAGTCCCGCAAAATTCATGCAGGCACAACACGAGCGCTATGAACAGTTTCCAAGTCCCCTTGTCTTCAATGACAACCACATAATGGTCCAATTCATTCAATGCTTGCCCCTGCCGATTGTCTTAACTGCACCTGCGGCTTCATTTGCATGTCAAACGCAATTGCTGTAGCGCGAGTCCATAGGAGCGCAGCTTGAGTGCTCTGGCCTCCGCAGTCAGAATGCCGCGCGGTTACTTTGAGCTGGGCCAGGGCATGCAGTCACATGGTGTGTTCTCCGAGCGTAAATGACGAGCCCAGTAGGACAAACCCCAGTTGGAGTTCTTGGCAAGTGCGATTGACGGGAAGATAACCCGCTCTAGATACCTCCACTCTTATATTCGCACACCCAACTCGGGACCGCACACCGCGCAACAACAATGGCCAACCAGACGATAAAATAGCTGCCAGCTATTTCGGAGGGTCATCACAACATGTAAGCTCAAAATAGGCGCAAAAAGCCCAACTAGAAATATTTCAGGGGTGGTTTGCCTCTACTAGTAAAAATGATATAATATATCAGATGATGATGACTCAGGCTCGGATCGTCACCGTGACCGTGACATCAAAAACTTGAAATAGATGACTCGGAGCAATCAATAGTGTGGGGCGCTTTTCCGGAGGCGACCGAAACGCCAGCCTGAGCGTGGAAAAACAGTCTTAAACTCGAAATAGACTATTAGAATACTAGTAGTAGTAGTAGTAGTAGTAGTAGTAGTAGTAGGTAGTAGATTCAAGTTTCAAAGTTGCCAGTGATTTAAATTTAAACTTGAATAACTTATGCCAGTCATGGGCCCGGGCATAATTTTGAAATAAATTTGTGTGGATTAATACACTGGATTAATCATGATTGAAGTGGACCACCCCAATAAATGTAACACCGTGACCCCTCCAAGGCCCACTGTGTTTTACCTTATTTTTATTATCAATTTCGCATGCTAAGCTGGCAGACTTCAAGTTACTGGCACAGTGACTACTAGTATTATCATGATACTGTTGTTAGGGGACTGTTAGGGGAGTCTAGTGGAGGTACCGTGCGTCGCAATGAGTTTGCACCGCAGGAATCTTGACAGAAAGCGTCAAGGTGGGCCCCACTAGAAGTCCTGGCAGCTAATTCCCGCTGGTTCAAAACTAATCTGGCCCGGGCAGTTTGGTAAATTTGAAGACACTGTCTGAGGATACACTCTCGGCGCTTTGCACGCTAAATACGCGGCGGGAGCGCACATTAGGCGCCTGCGCGGCCCGCAGCAAGCTGTACCGGCATGGGGCAGCTGTACCAGCAAATGACGGCCCGGGACTGCGTTTATCTTACCGCGGCGCATTCGCACGTGGCTCGCCAGTCGACACGTAGGACGTCATACGCCCATCTCCATGTGGAACGAGCCGTAGGCCCGAACACTTTCTCGGCCGAGATTGTCATCAACTCACCCACGGTCAACATCGCGGCGTCACAAGGTCAGGCATGTTTGTGTAATTACGCAATGAAACTTTGGTGGCTGTTCTTTTGGGGGCCACATACTTTTGCCTGCAACGCATGCAACCCGGCAAAACTAGCGTCAAGGAAATGAGTTTGCTGCAGAAGTAGATTTCCCAGAAGATCCAGTGGGCTTTTCCCCGCAAATAGTACTTGACATGATGCGCCCGCACTTGTCACGCTGTCACGTGTGGCATCGGCAGAAACACAGACGCGGTGCTTTTCACGGCTTACCAGTTCAGGGATACGCGACAATTGGGCGGTGAGAATTCCGAGATCATGGAAGTAGCCGCGTTCACACAGTGGCAGATGTGGAGTTAATTCAGCACCAGCACTATTGAGCAAGGCCGCGCGGCTATTAACGCCCTTTTGTCGAGCGATGGCCATATGCACTGCCACTTTGAGTAAACTGTTATTCAAGACCTATACAAGGTCAACTACCCACTCCAAATTAAATCTGGCATCTTCACTGGTTCCACATTCAATGTTTTGCTTGCTAATGCAAGTTGTGGGAAGCGCCTGCTGCAAATCAAGCAAAGGGCATTGGCAACTGCCATTGATCGCCTGGCGTAGTCCAGAATTGGCACGGTGACATAACCTTCTAAATATTCACGAATATCATTAAGCCAGATTAATGTTTTCCTGCGGGAGGTAAAAATTGCGAGACGCCCAAAAGCGTTGTTAACATCGTCGACCACAGTGATCACTTCAGCTACAAAATGTAGCATGTCACTGCTGCTGTGCGGGATTTCGCTACGTACAAGCTCTGAAGGTACATAATGATTTGCAGATACATCAATAGCACAGCACGAGCAATCATCAAACCAGCCTATGCACAAGGGTTAGAGCGGAGTGATATCTTAGCAATATGGCGCAGTGACGCAGGGACAAACACAGCATTGTCGCGGAATGGCTTGCACTGCCTCCAAGGAGACAACTGCTCACAACCTTTAGGTGTGGGTCTGAAGAAATGAAGGTATGACTACAGCGGGCTGGACTTTTGGAGATTGCGGACTTGATGTCTAAAAAGGCATCCTTTTGTTTCATAATGATCTCAATCAAGCTAAGTAAATGGATAGTGGTCACATCATGCCTGACAACATAGTGTACACCACAGCCTGAAGTTTCCAAGCGCAAAGCAGCCTCCTCCACCGCATCAGCAACAAACAGAGACTCAATATGATGCATCATAAAGCTTTCCTGAGTACGCCATGCAGGCATGAAAATATCAACTCCACAGAGAATCATGTCGACATGGCCATCATCAGTGGCTATGAGAAGGATCGTTAGTGCGTCTCTGTCACGTGCAACCATTTGCAGCGGAGAACTGCCACGTAAGTTCAATGTAAATGATTGGATCAAAGGCGGTTCATGATCAAAGTTTCTTTGCTCTTCTCCTTCAATCCAAGAGAAACTGCTCTTTGTAGCCTCACTACTATCCACACTTGAAATGTTTATGAGGTATGGGAAGGTAGCATAGAGCCATCGCAATGGAATTTCCCATTTTCCTTGAGTTTCATTGCTATTTGCGTAATTCCAGCCATCAACACACGCATCTCTAAGAGCCAAAACTTCACTCTGTGAAGCACAGCTTTGCCGTGGTGCCACGGGAAATAGAGTGACGAGCTGATTAGGTGCAAGAAGAAAAACCCCAAAGCGGCTGTGCCTACGGCACATGCAGTTGACAGGCCAAGATCCTGTTACACTGGCTGTGCTGCTCTGATCCAAAGCAGAGCATTTGTACATGAGGAACACCAGTTATGAGAGATGTTGTGTCTCCCCCATAAATATCCCAAAACGCAATAACACCTGAGGCATCGATTGTGCAGATGTGGTTATCAAATTGTTGCGGAAAAGTTGCATCCAAGATTTGAGTGGAACTAGAGTTGCTGGGATCATTGAGGAATATCTCCAGTCTCCACTCATCTGAAGGGCACAGCGCGCCATTTTGGTCGCGTGGTGGAGGCAACACCTAGAAACTCGCATAAAAAGACGTTGTTGTGTGTTCTCTGATCGCTCGCAACACCCAAAAAATGGCGCCCCGCAAGGATAACTGCATCAGCTTTATGATTAAAGCGTACAATGCAAAGCGAAGTGTGCTCCAACCTCTTGTGGGGGATGCACACCGGATAGAGCTTCTGAAATGCATGGTGGCTGTAGCCCAATGCATTATTCCGCGTCACAATTAGCAGGTCTCCGCGGCAAGATGTGGCAACTAACGCGTCCTCCATACTACTGCCCACAGCCAGATGCGGATTGCAGATTGCGAAAAGAGCTCCACTGTCTTTGTTGTTGCGTGTCGTGACGGTCACGATTGTTGTCCAATTGAAATGCCTGCCATGCCTGCACCGAGATCTTGGGCGGCGTAAAAAACCGAACCCGGCGTAAAAAACCGAACCCGAATACTGCCCCCTCGACTAGCAGGCTCAGCCGCAGCGCCGCAGTGGGGCTAAATACGTGGCTAGCTCAGCGCCATCGCATATCCGAATGCCACGGGTTGGTGCGCTGGAAAGCCCACAGCGATCCAAGTGGTGGCATTCGGACACGCGGTGCGGCCAGGACAAGAGGAAGTCGGCAGCCAGCCCGCACCAGTCGGAACCCGAGTTTGCAGCCTAAGTGTTTTTTTATTTCTAAACAAAGTTACTAGTAGTAGTGCTCAATTTAAAAAAAAAACATCCAAAACCAATGTTGGCCGTCTCAAAAGTTCGAAAACCGGAACAACGCGAAACCCGACTAAAAAGCCAGATAGAGAGACGAGACCCTGGGCCCCGTCCTGCTGTGCGATTCCGAGTAGTCTTCCTCGCGCCGGCCTCGTGCATCGCCCCGCCAAACTTTGAGCTTAGTGGGCGAACCACGTAGGGGGCCTCACGGGCCACTGGCGCGGGCCTGGGCCGCGCCGGGCCACATGACTTGGTACTTGCCCTGGCGCACCTGTACGTATCCAAAAGCTAAACGGGCTGCTTGCGCCCATCCGCTCGTCCGGAGGGTTCTTTCGCTAATCTCACTAAACGGGTTTAGTCGAAAACCCGTCGGGTTATTAAGCGGGTTATTTACCCCGGATCCCCTTCGAGGGGTAATAGGTAAATTACCGGTTATTAACCGGTTAATGCCAACCTAGACAAATTATGAAGACGTTTCTACTACTACTAGAAGTATATTTTTAAGCTCTCAGGGTAAATAGCGTCCGAGTCATCCGCTATTCAAAGTTCGCCCCAGGCCGAGTAATTCACCTGCGGAGCCTGCAACGTCCAGGGTGATACGCTGGGCTGATCGCCAAGCTAACGCCCCGCGAGTAAGATTTCTACACGTACACCTAAAGCGGCTCGGGCTGTTAATTTTATGTGTCATCATGGAGAAGGCGCTGTATGTAGTGCTTCGGGCCGTGCACCTGCAAAAGTGTGCGTTATCTTGGGTACTGGCAAGATTAGGCGCCTAGATATAACCTCTCAGGGAGAGCGCCAACCAGACGTCTTGAGCTATACACTTTAACATCCACACCATTTCACACTGACTAACCAAATGACCGCGACTCTTGGTGAGGGACAGCGGAGATCTAAGGGGCTAGTCTCAAAGAGTTGGCAATCTCACTCGAGGTGGATTTGGTAGATGTCCGATGTGGCCTGCTTTCCATTCCAGCCACCAATGATGTATAGTCTTGTGCCCACAGCGCTCATGGTGTGGCCATACTTGTGGGCAATTTCCTGATAAGTTTGGGGAACGGTCCATCGCTCAATGGAGGTTCCAGGGCTTGATTCAAGTAGGCGGAACGAGCCTGAACCTTCTTGATTACAAGCTCTATTCTGAAGGCCCCCACTGCCCCAACCTCCAAATACAATTAAACCATCGCCAACTTTAGTTGTTGTGTGACCATGCCTCTTCGAAGGCGGTTCCCCCCCCTGAATAGTTGACTTCGTCCAGATCATAGTCTCGGTGTCGAGTTGGCGCAAATCATTGTGATACTGCGGCACAGGAAATATTGAACTAACGGTACAGCCACCAAAACACAAGATACGACCGTCAGTGAGCAGGCTGAGAGAGTGGCCATATCGCGGCGATGGTTGAATTCCTGCACACCTAGGCTGTACCCACGTAAAAGTATCAGAGTTAAAGACCCAAAGATCACCCATGCACTGCATATGGCCATCCCAACCACCATGGACCACAACTTTCCTGCCCACAAGCAAGGATGCGTGAAAGAATCTGGGTGATGGACATGCGCTTGTAACTGACAGAGGGACCCAGCTCCATTCAACTAAGTCAAGGAAATACATATCTCTCAGCGTGCCGACTTCCCCACGACCTCCAAAGACGAACATCCGTGAGCCAATCAACTCCGCGGAATGCCCGTATCGAGGTGTTGGCGCCTCCCCAGAGCAGGCTACCTTGTGCCACAGATGATGCTCTGTGTCAAGAGTAAAAGTATCGTTAAAGTACGCAAATCTTCCGCCGGAAGTGTAGCGTGAACCACCAAATATGATGACCTGATCCTCCGCCATCGCAGCGGAATGTCCACCGCGCGCGGAGGGGCTGTCTCCATCGGTAACGATTCGGGCAAAGCTTAAAGCCGGCATGCCTCCGTTACCTTGCATTTCTCGCGGTATGTACAGTAAGTATCTCGTGAAACAGGGATACCACGGCCGTGACTATGAAACTAATACGCAGTAATACTCCTACTCGCCCCAGGCGTGCGCCTTGATAGTAGCCGCGGCCCGCGCGGCAAGAGTGAGGAAGGACACACTCCCTGCGGTCGGCGTCGCGGGCCCTAAGTCCCTTCCACTGGCGCGGCGCGTCGGGGCGTCATTCCAACATACGCTGGAATGCATACGTACGTCATACTGGTCGAATTTTGTCGATAGGTGCCCAAGCGGCCCGCGATCGACATTCACCGAATATGCTCTCCCGACCGCGGCCGCTGGTTGACATGTGGCGACGGATAGCTGGTGGACTTCTGGAGGTGCACCGCTGTTTGCGTTGGTCAGGTGCTTCTCTACATTCGCATACGTATAACGATGTAATTAATTGATATAGAATATATGATGTGTGCATGCTTACATGGATTTACGGAAACCTGAAACCCGCGTGGTACGCGGCGCGCGCCGTCCGTGCACTGAAAAGACAGATGGCTCTCATTCGGAACCTCAGGATCATGAAATGGTCAAAAGGTCGCATCACGACCCAATAATTGCCGGCATCCGGCAAACTCGAGTGCACAGTTGGGCCAGCGTAAAAGACCGCATCCTGTCGTACTTTGGCGCGTAGGCGTAAAAACTTTTAACTGCCAGAATGAGGAGCTGCCAGCGAGTCTGTTTCTGTTGCTTCGAGTGGAGTATGCTTGCGCTAGGACCATGCCTAATTGCCACGGTGCTGCTTCTCGTGAGCTGGGAGATATATTGGGTCCTGACCGTGCTCGTCCCACGCATCAGCCCACTAGGGACGGCGAGTTGGTGGGCGCACGTCGCCTGGATTTATTTCCTATCATTTAATGGACTCTTCAACTATTTCTCCTGCGTGCTCACCGACCCTGGCACTCACTTATCCCCATTATACCGTGCGCTAGTCCTTGTGGCAGATGTGGACGGTGCGCTTGCCCCTTCGGACGTGGCTACAGGCCTTACGAGGGAGTCATTGTCACATACCAGAGCTTTGACCGCATCGTGGCTTGAGCGCGGTCCTTATGAGTGGGGTTATTGCAAGCAGTCGCGGGGGCCAAAAGCCCCGCGGTCTCATTATGACCACGTAACCCGCAAGCTTGTTCTCAATATGGACCACTATTGCCCTTGGATGTTCAATTGCGTCGGTTTTGCAAATTATAGGTATTTTGTGCTCTTTTTGTTTTATGTTACGGTAGCATGTGGTTATGGTGCTGCGCTTACCTTCCCCGACTTCTCAACAGTCGCTGGGCTGCGGAGTTTTGCTGCGTTTCGTGGTCCACGCCCCACAAGTCGCGCCCATACTGCGGTCATGTTTACCTTTGTTCTTTCCATCTCGGTTGGAATCGCGGTCATGCTCCTTTTTAGCTGGCATCTCTATCTTGTTCTAACGGCTCAGACAACTATTGAGTTCTATGGAAATTGCACATTGCGCCGTCGAGCGCGTGTGCGAGGCCATGACTTTCGTAACCCTTATCATCGCAGCTACTCCACGAATTGGCAACATTTATTTGGCACCATGCGCCCTATAATCGCACTCCTGCCGAGCTCTCGTCCACCTCCAGGGAGGCCGTGGCCGGGCTTCCAGCTGCGGCCTTGCATGGTGAAATCTGAAATCGAGGTCTGAACCTCATGAGGTTATTGTTCAGATATCATCCACCTGATAGAAGAACTCGGGAGCATCATTATCCCGTGACCTTACTTTCTTAAAATGGCGGCGTGGCTGCCAATGATCAGGATGCCCCTTTCGGACCCTTCCTTGTTCACATACGGCGGATGCTCAAGCGGCAGGCACGGTGGTCTGACGCAGGGAACTTCCAGACGGCAAAACTTACCTATAGGCGGTCCAGATGGCCCTGGCTGGGTACTATTAAAGGCGTCGCCGCGGATGCGTAGACGGTGAGCGCGAGGACTCCTCGGAGGACACGTGGGTACTTTATGTAGAATCTCAGAAATAATCCCAGCGGCGCTGCTCGCGACTGCTTTCGGCGAATCCGGAAAATCGACCCACCCTGGTGTCCTGGGGGAATTCGGGGCCGTAGCGGCGCGTCGCACACGTTTCTTGTACGAGAGGAACGGTGCTGCGATAGAACTGCCCTTGGTCGTACGTGGGTGTCGGAGCGATGCTGTGGGCCGACGGAGCCGCCGAATTTTACGGCCCACGAACGCCAAACCTCCCTGCGTGCATACGTCATGGCGCTCGGAACGAAGGCGTAAAACCAGATCGCTTAGTGAACGGAACGTTCACGTGGTGTGTATAGATGTGCTCGTGGCGCGGGAGGACGTGGCATTGCGTATACAGCGATCCGGTCACGTCGCGAAGCTACTGGCGGAACTAGCAGAGCTGTGCGGGGCGCGTGGTGCGGCACTGCGCAAATCGCGCCGTCGGTCCTAGTTTGCACCCACAAGGGCGGAATCGAACAAAAAAAAAGACTCGGAGCTTTAGGCGTTTCTCTTTTTGCGCAAAGGCGTGGCCGTTTGATCGAAGCGAGCCATTGGGAGCCTGATACCCTGGGTGTTGCTAGTGGGAGCCTAGTACCCCCCAGGTAAAAGGCCGACAGGATATGTTACAGGATATACCCTACTTACTATCGTGCATAAGCCCCTGCTGAGACGCTATCGACACTCAAGTTCGCCATGCGCGCCAAGCGCGTGACCAATGTACCGCGCCTCAACGAGGACCTTGACCAGGCATCACTACTGCGCAAGTATGAGCGAGAGCTTAGACGCCTCCGCGCCAAGCTCGAAGAGCGAAATCGCAATGTAGTCGATCAACGGTGTCTACTCGAGCTCGAAGAGCGCCGCCGTCGCGCCGAGGAGAACAAGCATGGAGGACGCAGGCGCCCACATCTCGTCGCTTGGCGATCTTCGCCCTCCGGCCGTCCAGGCCTCACAAGGGCGACAGGAAGAAGTGGAATCAAAAGAGAAAAATAACACCGAGAGACGGTTTTAAGACGTATACATGAGGAACCGCGAATATTTATTTGACCAATACCATATTGGACTCGGGAGAGTATAAATATATGCCGTCCGTAAATTCATTCATTTTAACATCATTACCTCCTAGGATTATTTCGTGATTGTAGGATTCCGCCTGATCTCAAAGATTCCTTTCTGAGGTGGCAAGGCGCCTCCCAAGCTCGCCTTGGCCGGCCTGTTTCAGCGCTTCGACAGACGCACGGATGAGGCGCCGCAGTGCGCCAAGATCTTTGAGTGCAAAGGCACGTGCAGCGCCGGGCGCTACGTTTTGACGGTCGAGATTTGAGGCGACGCTGTCGACCAGGACCGCAATTTTCTTTTCGAAGATGGTCTGGACAGCATGGCGCTCCTTGTCGCGAAGCTCAAGTAGGGTCAAGAGCTCGGCGACGCGTTTGTCTGCGCTTGTACCACCGGCCGCAGCACCACCGGCCGCAGCGGCCGCGGTAGGAGCACAATCAAGGGGTCGCATTAGCTTTGCATTATCTGCGCGGCGCACAGTGACGTCATGTCGAGCTGCGTCTGCCTCGTGAAGTGCCGCCCGCGCTCCACCCTCGAGCTCAAGGCGCTGAATTTGGATGCACTGGGTGGTCTTCTCATCAAGCTTGTTTTCGAGCGCAGCCTGGTTCCGATCATACGCTTCAAGCTCATCCTGGAGTGCCATGATCTGCTCATCGCGCTCATTGAGCCGCTGAGTTAGCGCGATCATGATATCGCGCTGCTTGAGCAGTAACTGCTTGTAGCGCTCGACCTGAGCCTTCTCGTGCTCAATACGCTCACGCTCACGCTCGA
>JACLAA010006672.1_pt1 | contig 15609 bp, 12 predicted proteins | sample 8027891 | NCBI WGS metagenome assembly JACLAA01 (sample SAMN15724900, study PRJNA655200) | protist metagenome | isolation source: fluorescence activated cell sorting (FACS) single amplified genomes of... | place: Spain: Blaines Bay Microbial Observatory, Mediterranean Sea | collected 2016-01-19 | reverse complement strand
GGTGACGACCGCGAAGGCCTACCTGGAGTTACTGCAGCGGGGCGAGATCGCCGGCGCTTCCATGCCACAGAAGGAGGAGGAGACGAAGGAGGAGGAGGAGGACAAGGTGCTGGTTGATCTAAGGGCGGTGGTCAAAGGTTTAGGGCCGTTTTTTCATTTGGAGGTGGAGGTGGCGAATCTCGGGGATGAATCCTTACTCCAAATTCCCATTTTATTATCCTACAACCCGGAGAAGTACAAATCGCCGAAGCCCTTGATCCAGATCGGGGCACTGGTTCCGGGCATACCTCTCAAGTGCATCTTCGAACTGGAGTGCCTAGATACGTCAGCCATCGATCAAGAAATAGAGATCCAGGTCCTGCCGTCTCAATTGGAAGACGTCCTGCGGGAAACTGATAGATTGGAATCTGACGTGAACTTTTCCGCACTAGTCATGAGCCGCGTGACGATGCCCCAGTCTAGCCTGTTATAACTTATATTCCTAGTTCTCCCGCTAATTCGGGCGCCATTCTTGAAACTTTCCGGAATAGTGATATCGCGTCCGCGTGTCTTCCCCTCTCAGACAAATCGACGGCCCGTTCGTAGTCCGCGTATTCTGCTGAAAACTCGACAAACAACGGCTCGATGCGCTCGAACATGACGTCCGTGCGGATGATATGTTTTCTATCATCAATAGGTGGCACGCCCTCGTGGACCAGCCGCTGGTCGAACACCAGAGCCCTTCCTATTAAAGGTTGGACCTCGAAGACCGCGAGGTCCTTGCGGCCCGTCCACCTCTTGTCTTCTAGGACCACATTCGTTGCTGATGAGCGGTAGAACCGCGTGCCGCCGCCTTCACAAGGCGTGTTCAGGTAGATAATAACCGAATAGAAGGACCTCGAATTCAAACCTTTAGCTGTTGCGCCGTCGGAGTGCGGCGCGAAGCCTCCTTTTGCCGGGTAGTTGCCGAATAAAAAGTCCTCGTTCAGTGCGCAGGGCCGCCACTCTCCTCTAACCTCCAAATGTTCTGTGGAAGGAATGGCGATGGGCGTCTCCGATAAATACGGCGCGATCCGCTCGTAGATGCGCCCCGCCAGCTTCGGACAAGAAACCTCACAAGTGTCCGCGTCGCGGAACGGCCTCGCGTCCTCATGAGGATCGGCGCCGGCCCAGAAGGAGTCTCGGGAAGATGACGCAGCGATCAATCGCTGACAGGCGTCTTCACTCAGAATGTTATCGACGACGAAGACGCTCTTGTGATCTGGATGAGGGTCTAGCAGTGTTCGGGCTCGCTCCGTGAAGTCTTCTGATGTGATGAGAGTGTCGCCGTCACTCACGTCGTCGAAAAGAGCCGCATCGTCACCGACCAACTTATCCTTGCGGCCCGGCTGGATGGCCTGTAATGATGGTCCTGGTGGGCGCTTCGTGAGACGCAACAAATCGCGCTTTTGCCAAGTATTCACATTTGTACCAGTCTGCGCCGACCCGTCCAGGACCTCCACATCGAAAAAACGAGGCGCCTCGGCCAAAAAGGCCCGATACGCATCCTCGCCCACAGCGCCACATAAATACACAGATGTGCTTTGTGACGCGCAGTCTAGTAAACCTCGCACCAGTAAATGGGCGTGGTCCTTGTTGTAGAGGCAGTCGCCGCACACGATAATGTCCGCTACTATTGGAGGCGCGCCGACGCCCCAGCTGTATGCAACAACTTCGGGCTTGGCTTTCAACACATCAGCGTTGCGCTCGACCGTCTGCAGCGCATGTGTAATATCAGCGTCGGTACAAACGACTCGTTTACACCCCAGCGTCGTCAACAAACAACTCGTGAGGCCCTGGCCCGTGCCCAATTCCAACACTTGTTTATCCCGCCAGTAGTCCTGACCAAAGACGCTCCGGTCGTCGAAGAAGCGCGCCAACCTAACCCCGCCGGCCCACTGGAGGCCCGCGATCGCGTCGCCATTCTCGCAATGCCAGTCCTCCTCGACCGTGAGCCGCAAATTGTCGTGGAACTCGAGCGTCATCGCGCCCATTTGCACCTCGACATCTTGCGTCTTGCGCTGGGCCCGTTCCCTTCTAATATCATCGATCTCCTGCGGGGACCGGCGGTGGGGTTTGCGGCCCATCGCGTTTGTGCGTTTGATGATCTATGCTGCAGCCTGCAGCATGGCCTGCAGCCGTCCCGTATCACCCGCAGCGCAGCGCTACCCGATCGATAAAGGTCGCAGTCGTCTCCCGCACAGGTCTGCTTGTCTGGACGGTGACGAATGCGCGCACAGAGAGGCCACAAAGCCAAAATATCGCTTTGCTCAGTTTTGCCTCTCCCATTTGCAAGCTCTACCCGTGAGGCACGCGCACCACGCGTGGTAAAATTCCAGCGCAGCAGACGCCAAGCACTACTGTTTGGTAGCGCATCGAATTCGCGCCTCGTCTTCGGCTCAACCCTGGTAGCACTTTGGAGATGCGACTTGCAGCGCTGTGTCTCGCCGCGCTAGCCGTCGCCGCCGCGTTGTCAGCTCCGCCAGCGAGCGGCACGAAGCCAGCGGCCGGCACGAAGCTGAAACGCGTCCTCGTACCGATTGCCGACGGCACGGAGGAAATCGAGGTCGTCACCGTCGTCGACGTCTTACGCCGTGCCGGCGCGGAGGTCGTGCTCGCGAGCGTCGAGGACGACGACCGCACCGCCGTCACCTGCAGTCGAGGCGTGAAGATCGAGGCCGACTGTCACGTGAAGGCGGTGACGGGCCGCCAAGGGGGCAAGGAGGGCTGGGATTTGATTGCGATTCCGGGAGGCATGCCCGGCGCGGAAAGGATCCGCGACTCCGTCCGGTTGCACCCCGCGCTCGAGAAGCACTGGCGGGCCATGCGGCCCCTCGCGATGATTTGCGCGACACCGGCAGTCTTGGGCGAACCGAAGGGCTTCCTGGAAGGAGTCGCTGCGACGTCTCATCCCGCCTTCATCGACGAGATCGGTGGCTCGCTCGAAGAGACGCAGCCGTACACGGAGGGCCGCGTCGTCTGGGACGCGAATATTATTACTAGTCGCGGGCCCGGCTCTTCTTTAGAGTGGTCGCTCTGCTGCGTCGAGGCGATCTTCGGACGGGCCAAGGCGTTGGAAGTAGCGGGGCCCATGGTCACGCAACCCGCAACGCTACCCCCGAAGCGGCCCTTCGAGTGGCGCCTCGAGGAGGAGGAGGTCTCCTCGCGCGTCGACCGCTCCCTGCAAAAGTACGCGACCTAAGCACATGTATTGTTCTTACTAGCCGGCCGGCGTCCCCGCGAATAATGAGAGAAATTCCTCGCCCAGATTCGTCTCGAGGTGCGGATCATCATCATCGTCCGTCGTGCCCGACGCCACCTCCAGAATGTCCTCGTCGTCGGAGATGCTTTGCAATTCAGCGTCGTTTACTTCTTCGATCACCGTCCTTTCCAGCAACGCGGCGACCATTTCCGGCGAACTTCCAGAGCGTACGACCCGTCGAGGCTGCATGAACGTGTTCCGCGGCGGCTGCGTCCAGGAGGCCTTTGGAGAACGATGTCTAGCTGATTGTGGTCTACTTGTAGGTGACCTAGCGCCGCTGTCGTAGTTTCTCGACAAACCAAGATCGTCCAGCTCGACCGCATCTTCACACCCGTGCTGGACCTGGATCTTGAAGGGGCACGGGGTTCTAGGACCATCAATCGCGGTGAAGCCGTCGGCCTCGGGGTCGTGGTGCCGATCTTCGCTGTTATGTTGTCTACCTTTCGAGGGAGACAAGGGGGCATCGTCCGACTCATCCGAGTACAGTGTTGGTGTTGGTGCTTTATCACTCCAAGCATTAGTCTTCTTGGGTGATGGTGGGCCACTCACACCATCTAAGACAAGGGCTCGCTTCGGTAATTTCTGCCTAGATGGAGGTCTAGTCGATTGTTCCTCTCGTCGTTGGCGAGAAGCAGTAGCCGGCCGTTTGACGGGCGATGGAGGTGGAGAATCATCTTGATCAGTCGACGCCGTCTCGAGATGGGTGGGATACGCGCCCTTCTGCCGCGAGGGCGGTCTTTGCTTCCGCGCCTCGGCGCGCGTTCCCAAAGGAGCCTCATCATCAAACTTGCGCCCGCTCCAGGACCGCTCAGGACGCGAGATCGACCTTTTGACAAGAGAGCGAGTGGGATAAGGGTCGTCCTTCACGTCTTTGACTGGGGACGAGGGCGCCCGCAAGACGCCTCGCTCCCAATCCGCGACGTCCCGTCGCGTTCTCAGCGTCAAGCGCGGTCGGTCTGTCTGGACGACGGGGGGCTTCCTCCTGACGGAAGACGCGGACTTCGGTTGCGCTTTCTGGGCCCGAGGTCTGTACGCGGCTTCGGCCTGTTTCGTCCTCTCGCCTCGAGCCGACTTGGACCGCCAGGCGCGCGTCGCCTGCGACTCTCGTTGTTTAGGTGCGGAGAAGCCGGGTCTCGCGGACGTGGACCTTTTTACCGGTGTAGAGGATAGACCCTTGTTCCCGTGAGCGACAAATGACCTTGCTGTAGCTGATCGTGGCTTTGTTGAAGCTCGTCGGTCCGGCGACGTCCGCCGTTCCGTCCGGTACTTGGGCGCGGACTTGGGCGTCTTCTTCCTCGTCCCAGAGGGTTTCCTCCTTAGGTCTCGCGGTTCATCAAAAGCTTTGGACGGACTTCCGCGCCCCTCGTCGACGGGCTTGAAGGCGGCCCACTCGTCAAAGGCTTCGGAAATGTGGGGCTGGACGAAGGACGACTCCTTCTTGCGGTGGAACTGGGCTCTTAATGCGAGGTTGAGATCCACGAGGTCCGACGCCGACGTGTCGTGGGTCCGCGGCCGCGTGCTTTCGTCGTGGGCGAAGAGGCCCTGGTGCGTCGGCGTCGGCGTCGGCGCCGTGCCGCCGCGCTTGTCGTCGCTGAACATGCTGCCCTTCCTTCCTCTGGTGTGTGTCTGTGGTTGGTGTGCGGTGTGCCCTCGGGGGCAGCCCCTTCCCGCCAGCGAGCGGGCTCTTGGACGAGCGATGCGACGGCTCGCACGCGCCCTGCGTCCGGGGCCGGGGCAGAGTGGTGCTCCCGTGCCAGTGCTGCCAGGAGCTTGGCCCAGGCTGGGCTCCGTGCGGCCGGGGCGGCACGGGCGCTCCGGAGACGTCTCTCGTGGGTTCGACGACTCCTGCGGGCGATCCTCACGGCTGGTTCCGGAGCCCACCGCGTTCCTAGTAGCATCAGCTAGCATCGGGGACAGCGCTCGAGCGGTAGAGCTAAAACTGGCCCTAGGAGGCGGAAAGGAGCGCCCGTGGGACCGAGCGGACGCGTCGGCGGCACCCGACGCCCGGCACGCAGCCCCGTGGCACGCCAGGGCAGCCAGCGGCCCGTCCCTCCCAAAAAGCTTGAGCGCGCACGCCCTTCAGCCCGCCGCGGCGTCGGATCACCGGAAGGAAGTGAACCATGGGCAAGGGCGCCGGCAAGGGCAAAGGCAAGAAGAAGGGCAAGAAGGACAAAGTACAAGTCATCCCCGGCGGCCTCACGGCCGAGGAGGAGAACGACCGCCAATTGAAAGCGAAGAAGGCCTTCGAGTACTTCAAGGAGACGAAGGTCGAGGAGAAGAAGTTCGACACCTACCGGCAAGAACGGGAACAATTGAACTACTTCTGGATCGTGGAGAAGAAACGACTTGAAGATAAAAAGGCCGAGCTGCGGTGCGCTCGCGGCGTTTTGAGGTGTTGCGGTGCCTTCACTTCGTTGCTGGGACTCGTATCATGTTGTGGGTGGTCTCTTTTTCGATTTTGAGTTTGACAGAAATGCCCCGCGCAGGAACAAAGAACGGGAGCTCCAGGACCTGGAAGAGAAGCACGCTGTTGAAGTTAAGGTGTATAAACAAAGGGTCAAACACTTGTTGTACGAGCACCAGGACGAGGTGACTCAGGAAAAAACGCAAGGCGAGGAACAGCTGTCGCAGACGCAGACCGCCCACAGACTGGACGAGGCCGAGCTCAAAGCCGACCGACGAGGTCTTCGCTTGCAGAAGCAGGAGGACGAGCTGGCCCACGACGCGTTTCTGAACAGCTTGAAAGCTACGCACGATCGCGCGGTCCACGACCTGCGGAAGGAGTTCGCCCGGAAGGGTACCGAGGTCCAGAAACAATATGAAGCGAAAACGAAAGCCGTTCGCGAACAGCTAGAAGAGGAGCGCAAGAAGGACTGCGGCGCGATCGAGCGGCAGAAAAATGTCCATATCGAGCAGTTGATGGCTTCGCACGAGAAGGCCTTTGCGGAGATCAAGAATTATTATAATGACATCACGCACAATAACCTGGATCTGATCAAGTCGCTCAAAGAGGAAGTCGCGGACGTTCGCAGACGGGAAATTCAGGACGAGAAGGCCATGGAGACGGCGCGATCTCCGCGTTTTGAGGTGTTGCGGCGCCTTCACTTTGTTGATGTGACTCGTATCTAACACACGATGCCGGGGGTGGTTCATTTTTTGATTTTGTGCTCCGCGCAGGTTGCCCGAGAAAATAGGCGCATGGCCGAGCCCTTCAAGAAGGCCAAGGAGGACGTGGCGGTGTTGACTAAAGAATTAGAAGCGTACGACGGCGAGAAGGCGTTGCTGAGGCAGGCCAAGGCTCGGTTACTTGTGGCGGAGAATAGATTGAATAGTTTGAAGTGGGAGGACGAGGTCCTGAGGCAGAAACACCTGGAGGTCGTCCAGCAGCGGGACGACCTCAAGGAGAAACACAAGGAGCTGATCAGTGAGGTGAAGCAAAAAGCAAGCTTCAAGCATTTGCTCCTCGAGAAGAAACTGGACGCTGTTGCCGAGCAACTGGAAGCTCGGGATGCGCAGTTGGATGACGCCCTATCTAGGGCCAATGTCGATGTTTCTCGGTTAAGTAAGGAGGCGGCGGCGCAACGGGCGAGAGCCAAGGACATCATTGGGAGGAAGGATGCGGAATTGGCCTCCGTCAACGACGAAACGTCTCGGATTGTCGCCGCCCACCAGGACTTGATGGACGCGGTCGCGCAGAAGATGACCGATCTAGGAGTCCCTACCGCGGAACTGGGTTTTGCGCCTCTGCAGACCTCTGCATTGCAAACCTCAGTCTTCCAACAGTCTCGCGTGCCTTCTCAACGGCGTCAAACAGTGGTACAGGACCAGCTCCCCGTGCAGACGGCGGGCTTGGAGGTGTCCGGCGCGCACGCCGCGTCGCCCGTCGCCGTCGCGATGCCGCAGGCGGTGTAAGGTGCTTGCATTTAGTCCTCTCTTTCGGTGCCCAGGCCGCGTCGATGGCGTGGGGGATGCGGCAATCCGAGAGAGTAGTGTCGTGCAAAAAAACGGTGCTAGTGTCTTACAGGCCGCTAGCCCACGCGGGATTAAGCTAAGGACAGCTTAGTAATCGGGCTGTGGCGCTTTTTGCTTCATTTCCTTCGTTTTCAACCTTCGCTGTTGCCCTCCGTGAGCTGCCAAAACCACAGCGCTTTAAAAAGCGTAGCGCCAAAGTTACAGGGTGCAGGGCTCCCACGGAGTCCCAGCCGCACGCCGTCGGCGCGCGGCACCCGCAGCGATGGTCGAGTCCGAGGAGGCCGTGGCCGAAGCCTTGCTGAAGGCGGTGGGCGCCGACGACCACGAGCCCGAGGTCGTCGGCATGGTCCTCGACGCGCTGCACCGCGCGGCTCGGCGTCCCGCGGTGCTGCAGTGCCCTCACGCCATCGACGCGACTCGTGTCCATCAGACGAGGTCGTGGGTGGTTTCTTTTTCGATTTTGAGGCCATTCGGACCGCGTCGAGCATCGTTTCGCGCAGGCGCGGCGCGCGACGCTTTAGGGGATGCGCGGGACCTGGCACTCCATAGAAACGAAACGAAGATCGAGCCGCACGACGTCAGAGCTGGCGACGACTTGAACGCGGCCGCGGGCTATTCCAGGAGGCCGCCGCCGGCGCGCGAAAATGCAATAGCGGCGGCCGCTTCCGTGAATGCGGCGCCCTTGAACCTCGCGGACGGCCACGGCGTGCGCCTGCCTCGTGAAGGCAACCTCACGACGCGCGGCTATTCCCTGGAAGCGCGCAACGACGACCTCGAGTCGATGGCCTCGCGCTACAAATCTTAACACATTAGTCTGATAAAGCCGTCCACTCCCTCCCGGCACCTTCCACCGCCTCCTCGAGAGATGGTGACGGCGGCGCCAGCAGCGCCCACGCGACGTCGTCGCCGGCGTCCGTCAGCGCCGCTTGTACTCTCCGAGAGGAGTCCACCAACACATGTCTCGTCTTCCTCCTAAATCGTTGAGGGGCATCTCCTAATAAAGTGTTCACGCCCGCACCGACGCCTCTCCGCGCCGCGTTCAGCGTCCGGAAGACGTTCGTCGTGATCGGATACCGTTCCTCTTCTTCATCTTTCATGACCCGCCGTCTCTCCAAGCTCCTTCCAATTTCATCCAGCCGCCCCGCGACCACGGGCGACGTCAGCCACTCTTTCACATTAGCGTCCATACTCTCTAGCTTCGAGGTGTCCGTCTCGCTCAGAGAGACGGCTGCAGCCAGCGGCGGCTCGACCCTAAAATACTGGGCTTTTCTACGTTGTAGAGCCAGTCGCGCTCGTCGTCGAATGCGCGGCTCGTGGTCCCAGGTCAAACCTACACGTCTAAACCACCTTTCTGTTCCACTTAACTCCTCACGCGGTTTCTTTGACTTACGCCTTCGAAACCAGCGCCGCTCCTCCCTCCTCTCAGCTCGTCTTTCTCGTTTAGTTTGGCCGCAGCCCAACGACACCACAACCCCAACAGGACGGCCGGGGAACACCTGCGCGGAGCATCGACTCGGTCCGAACAGCCTCAGAATCGAAAAAGAAACCGCCCACGTCATCGTGCGATGGACACAAGTTGATGGCATGACTCTACACGACGGGACGCCGAGATCATACCGACGCGACTTCCGCGAGAGCCAACAGTGTAGGATCGTTGGCCACCACCCCACCATCGACGTAGGACTCCCCATCAATCTGGACGGGCGCGAAGACGGCCGGCGCGGCGCACGTCGCGGCGACGGCCTGCCAGAGTTTCACGTCCGATCGGCCCGGGGCCGTTCCTTGCTCGCGCGGATAGGTCCTGAACAGAAACGGCTCCAAGGACCCTGTTTCCGCTTCTCTGGCAGCAACCGCAAAGGCCAGGGGCTTCCGACCAGCGAGCTTCGGCGGAGGTTCCTCCTGAACCTTTCTACGCAAGATAACGCGAGAGAAAAAGCGCCGGACCCGCCTTCTTCTTTTCTTGACGGGAGGCGGTAGAGGCTCCAAGACGGGCGCCCGCAAATCTTGGGAAGCACCGATGCGCTCCGTGACGACCTCCGTCAGGACGCTGCGACCCGTCATCTGACCCCTTACTAACAATCGCCAACCAGAAGCTTTCGCGAAGACGGCGTCGGCCATGTCGGACATGGCCTTTCTACATTGTTCGAGGGGGTCCTCCGTATGCGCCATGAGTAGAGCACCTGCTCCCCCAATAGACGTCCCACAGACGACGTCGAACGCCTCGTGCAAAGGGCCCTCGACTCGCTCATTGAGCGCATCGAGCGTCGACAGCAAGTTCGCGCCCCGCACGCCGCCGCCGTCCATGCACAGAATCCGCAGAGGGGGCTCGTCCGTCTCGACGGTGCTTTTGATGTATGTAGATGCTTCCTCCCGAAAGCGCCGCTCCATCAAGTCTACTCTCGCACTCCGTAAGAATAGTAGTACGAGGGACAGGGTGTCAAATAAAGGCGTCCATGGTAGCAGAATACCGAGCGACGTCCAGGGTACTGTCGGCCACGGCCCTAGGACGCCAACAACACCACCAATAGTGGATCGTCGGAGCTTCCTTCTGATTCTATTCCGCCGTCTCGGAGGTGGTGACGGCGCCTCGTCCAACTCGTCGTTCTCCTCGCAGAGCTCGATGGGTGCTTCCGCGGGCTCGACGTGATTGACGAGGGCGCGCCTCCTGTGTATGGTGGGCGCCCGGAACGCGGCGACGGCTCCGAGGACGCATGCGGTCAGCGCGCGGCGGCTCGGAGCCATAGTTCCTTTACCACTGTCACGCGTGCTGTGCACTGCTACGCGGAGGTGCAAAGCTCTACGGCCTCGCTGATTTTGCCGCGCGAGTTTTCGCGCGTCGTGCCGCTTGCTAGAGCTCGTATGAGTGCTCCGCAGTGGCTCAGTCGTTCGGATGCAGTCTATTTGCCGAGCTACCGCAGACAGAGCGAGTATTTTTTTTTCAGTTCTAGTGTGTCACGATACGCTAGCGCGATCGAGGTTGCCGCAGCCATATCTCTACCGGTAGGCAGCGGCAGGCAGCACAGACGCCTAAACACGAGCCCACTTGTGTTGTCCCAGCGCTCAGTTGTTGTTGAGCCAGCCTCTCTTGCAAGCGTGAGCTTGTGCATCACTTGCTGCAGCAGCGCTGCCGGCTCAGGTGTGCAAGCGGAGCACCATGTTGCTCCTCCTCGCATGCGCATGCACCACAGCCCGCGCATCGATCATCCAACGCGTCGCAGCAACGCCGCTCGCGCGCGGCGCTGTACTCAGAGTAGCCTCGGACCTCACCGGCGGCCTCCCGCTCGAGCAGTGGAAGACGCGCGTCACGCGCTTCCCGAACGAGACGGCCGTGTCCTCGTTGAGCAGTGTGTACAAATACCAGGGCGGCGTCAAAGCCTTCTGGCGCGGCACAGGAGCAAGGGTTGTGGAAGGCTCGTGCTCCGGCGCCGTCTTGTTAGCCGCACGCAGCTCCGCGCACCAGTTTCTGCGACAAACAGCGCCATCCATCGCGGACACGGCGCTCGCGGCGTTCGCGGTCGGCGCGGCGGCGGGCGCGTGCCAGGCGTTAGTGATGGGCCCCTGCACGTATTTAGTCACAAGGTCGGCCGTCGAGGGCAAGTCTGCAGCGAGATGCTTGCGAGACGCCTTCGCGGACAAATCGGTACTGAGGGGCCTCGCCACGTTATACGCGGGCGCCGGCGCCGTGGCGATGCGCCAGGCCACGAACTGGGCGTCGCGCCAGGGCCTGACGGATCTATTTCAGCGGCGGCTGGGCCTCCCGTTGCTGGCCTGCGGCGTGCTCGGCGGCATTGGGAGCTGCTGGAACACGCCGCTGGAAGTCAAACGCATCCGCGCGCAAAGCGGCCTCGGGTCGCTCGGCGACGTCTGGAGGGAGGAGGGCCTGGCGGGCTGCTTCCGGGGCGTGACGCCGAGGGCCGCCCAGGCGGCGTGGCAGACGTGCTTCATGGTTGTTGCGCCCCAGTTACTAAGTTAACCGAAGTTACCCGCGTTCGCCAGCAGAAACCCGAAGAAGAGCACCAAGATCGCGACGGTAGACAGGTACTCCGTCCAGTCCTCGAAGGACGGCGTCAGCACCGTGAACTGGCCCTCTTCACAACGCCATCTCAGATTCGTCTGCGCCTCGCACTCGACCAGCGACCCCGGGCCGACCGATTTAGGCTCGTCCTCCGCGACGCCGCCCGCGTAGTCTGAGCACTCGACGGTGCCCGTCCCTTTCAAAACGTAGCGCTGCGCGCCGGCCGGGACCGTCTCCTCGGCGCCGTCCTTCCGGTCCGAGAAGGGCCACTCGCGCACGCCCATTTCCGCGGCGGCGTCTGGCTCGATGTAGGTGACCTTGATGCTGCTTAGTATGGTGCGGCGCGGCCGCGCGCGCGCCGGCGGCGCGGTGAGGGTAGATGCCGGCGCCAATAGGATTGCTACGGCGATGAGGCTCTGCATCATTGCAGGATCAAGGGCTGGTCCTGGCTTCCGGCACTTTGAGCGCTGCTTGATGAGTTACGATTTGCCCGCCGTGCAGAGATGGCTATGCACTTAGTGTGCGACAAATAGCACGCGACCATCGCCGCTGCGCACCGCTAGGTCAGAGTTTGGCTGCGGCTGCACAGCTCCAGTGTGAGAGCATTTTGCTATATAGCACCGCGTGCAGTCTTATCGCAGCTATGCGCGGCACCACGCGAGCCAAGTGATTTGGAACAGCTGCGACAATGGCGTTGCGCGCGCTGTGAGGCCTGCTACCATGCGATGCTGGGTGGCAGCACTCCTCTGCTGGTCTACACAAGCAGAAAACCCCATCGGCGCGGACGCAATCACCTACCTCGACGGTAGCACGTGGTCCTGGCATCGCGACGACGACGGCTTCACGGTACCGGCGTCGGTGCCCGGCGACGTCGTGACCGACCTGCAGGCCGCGGGCGCGATCGGCGACCCCCTGCGGGACGACAACTTTGTGCGCGACGCGCCGGTCTGGAACCGCACGTGGACGCTCAGGACGAGCTTTCGCGTAGACAGCGACGCAGCACGCATTTCGCTGGTGTTCGATGGCGTCAAGATGGGCGCACGCGTGCGCCTCAACCACCAGCCGCTGGGAACGGTCCGCGACCAGTTCCTTCGCTACGCCTTCGACGTGCGGAACGCGTCCATAGATCTATTGCGAGAGAACAACAAGCTCGAGCTGATGTTCGATCCATCGATCGACGTCGGCGGCCGGTTCGCGGCGTGCTCGGGCGGCTGGGACTGGGCGCCCTACATAAGTACCAAACAGGGCCGGGCCTTCACGCGGGGGCCCTGGAAGAGCATATACCTGGCGGAGTCCCAGACCGGAGTTTTTGTCATGCACCGCGTGCCGCAAATTACATATCGAGGCGCGTACCCGACGGAGCCACTCGCCGACGGTGCAGCCGCCTTCTTCGACGTCGCCGTCAAGCTCCACATCGACGCGGACCGGCCCGCGTCGTTGCAAGTGACCGCGACCGGCAACTGGTCCGCCGACGCCACGAAAATGATTTTTGATATAGCGGCGGGAGAGAGCGCGCTGGCCCTCTCCCTACAACGCGCTTCTAACGTCGCCCTCTGGCGGCCGAACGGACTCGGAGCTCGCGCGTTCTACGAGGTGGCCGTCGAGACAAACAGCATCGTGACAACGCGCCGCGTCGCGTTCCGGACCGTGGCCGTCGTCACGGGCAACGACACGGATCCAGATTACATAAAGCAATCAACAAACGCCTCGGGCACGGCGTCCCACGGCCTCTTCCTCCGCGTGAACGGGGCAGCAGTGTGGGCGCGGGGCGCGAACGTGGTTCCCACCGAAATCCTCGAGGGGCGCGACACTGCCGAACGGCAGCAACGGCTGGTGGCGAGCGCGGCCGCGGCCGGTTTTAATACACTACGCGTCTGGGGCGGCGGCGCGTTCCTAGACAGGGCCTTCTACGACGCGTGCGACGAGCGCGGTCTCCTGGTCTACCACGACCTCATGTTCGCCCAGAGCGGCCACGCGCCCCGCGGCACGGTCATTGAGCGGAACGAGATTCGATATCAGGTCCGCCGCCTCAGTTCTCACGCCTGCTTGTTTATGTGGAGCGGCTGCAACGAGTGCACGGACTTGAGCATTTACGTCGACCTGCTTGGTGTAATAGCGGAGGAGGATCCCTCAAAAGCAATCTGGCCGGCGTCGCCTTCAAATGGCTGGGTTTCCGGCGTCGCGCGGCTCTGGGCCACGCCGGACGGGACGCCACTGCAAGCGCGGGACCCTGGGACCATCGAGGCGCACGGGCCGTACATCCGGGGCGGCGGCTTCCCGGCCGTCAACGGCGTCACAAATTACGAGCCCGTCGCGACGTCTGAAGTTTTTGACGAGGCGTCCGTCGGGCTAAGTCGAGCGTCGACCTTCGTGTCGGAGTTCGGCGCTGTGGCCTGGTCCTCTCCCGAATCTCTCGCCTCTACGTTATCGCCGCGGTACCGGTCGCTGTTCGGCAATCAGCCGCCGGACGTCTGCGAGGGCGCCGGCTTTCCGAACGTGTGTCGCGGCGGTAATGTGCTGGCGCGGCGGAACTACCCCTGCGCGAATTTCGTCGGGAGCTTCTTTGGGCCGTCGGCGGACTACCTGCGGCCCGGTAGCACACCACCGGCATTGGTGGCGTACCTCAACGCCTCGCGGCACTTCACGGCGTCGCTCTACCAGTGCGGCCTCGCCAGCGCGTTCCTTGTGAAGAACCTCGTCGAGGCTCACCGCTCCCGCAACGAGCTCGGCCACCTCGTCTGGCAATTGAATGAAGTCTGGCCGACGGGCGGCTGGGGTTCGCTCGAGTATGGAGGGAGGTGGAAGCCGCACCACTACTGGTATGCGAAGAGTTTGTTCCGCGACGTGGGAGCGGCGTGCGACCGGACGGGACGGTGCTACGTGCGGAACGACCGTTCGCACCGGGCCTTTACGGGCACGGTCACGATCGACTCTGTGGACCTCGCGACGGGCCGCGCGGCCAGGCTCCTGACGAGACGCGTCGCGTTGGCGCCGGGCCCCGCCGTGGTCGAGCGCTTCTCGGCGCCGCTGGGCGCCGTCGACGCGACGCGGACGGTTTGTCTCATCAAATGCGTCGACGACGCGGGGGTTGTCGTTTCTTCTTCCGAGCTGATCTTGGCGCGGCCCGCGGAGTTGCGGCTGCCGGTCGCACAAGTAAAGTACAAGGCGCGCGGCCGCGAGGTCATCTTGGAGACGAACGCGACGGCCTTGTTCGTGGTGCTCACGACGCGATCTCCGGGCAGATTCGCGGACAACGCCTTTGCCCTGCTCCCCGGGCGGCCTCGGACCCTTTCGTTTCTGCCGTTCGGCGCGTTCGACGCGGGGCTCTTTGCTTCGTCGCTCCGTGTGGAGCACCTCGGTGAGCGGGTGGGGTTGTTTTGATATGTATGTTTTTTCTAGTATCTTAATCCCTTTAGCTAGCACTTATTATTTTTATCGACGTCGATCACAAGCAGCGCCTCGCCACCGGCGACCGGGTCGAAGATGAGCACTTTCTCACAACCACAAGCCAAACGCAACTCGCCCGTCGCCGGGTCTTTGAAGACCGCCAGCGCACACACCTGCGACCTTACATCAATCACGACCAGCGCCGCGCCACCCGCGACCGGATCATAAATACTCACTCCCCCACCAGCGTCACAAGCAACCCGCGGCTCGCCCGTCGCCGGATCCACGAACGTCGCCAAGCAGTCAGCAGAAACCTCAAACCGACACCGCTCCGCCCCACCCGCCGCCGTCAGACCCATCGACCGGACGGCCGAGAGCGGCAGTTTGCTCGCGACTCGCTTTGCGTCCTCGGCCAGGCGTCGTGCGGCAGGAGACGACTCCGCATCCGCGCGCGGCGTCAGTCGCTGCCACAACTGCTCGACAAGCGCCGCACCCTGCGAGAGCGCGTCCCGCGACAACACAAGGGCGTCGGACAGCAGCAACGTGTCCTGACCCTGAAGAACGTTCAGGTCTGCCACAAAGGAAACAATGTCGCCCGCGCTCCGTTTCCGCACGTACGAGAGACTGCAGGCGACCTTGACAGCTTCATTTGCATCACTCGATCGCTTCATGTGAAACAAACACCAACGCAACGCATACGCATCCGCCGCCGCGCCACCCTCACCCTCGACGAAGGAAACCAACACCTCATCCGCGGCCGCGTCGCTCGAGTACGACTCCGTATCCAAAACCCCGGCACAAATCGTCCGAGCACACGCCCGCGCCAGCCGCCGGTGCGCCGCGTCCCGCGCGATAAAGAACGCGTCCTTGGGAGAGCGCTTGTCGAACGGCGCCTCGCCGGTTAGCCAGTCCGTCACGGTCTTGTGTAACACACCAATCACGTCGCCCTCGCGCA
>JACLAA010002986.1_pt1 | contig 15613 bp, 10 predicted proteins | sample 8027891 | NCBI WGS metagenome assembly JACLAA01 (sample SAMN15724900, study PRJNA655200) | protist metagenome | isolation source: fluorescence activated cell sorting (FACS) single amplified genomes of... | place: Spain: Blaines Bay Microbial Observatory, Mediterranean Sea | collected 2016-01-19 | reverse complement strand
TAGAACGAATCCGGAAATTCACGTTTTGGTTTTTCCGGTGGTGGGAGTAAATCGTCCAGAGATTTCATCGTCTCGTCCATGCTGTCGTTTTCCGGGTTCGCCCTTATCGTCGTTTTCATCCTCTCTCTTCTCGCGTTGGTATAAAAACTGCTCCTAATACTCCTCTTGTTTTCGTCAAAACTCCTCGCTTTTCTTCCGAAGCCGCGACGTGGACGGCGTTTAAGCCGGTGAATTGATCGTGATCGTTGATTGTCATCGTGTAAAATGTTGTGTTTGATATTTATGACGCAAAAAGCTTCGTTTTGCCTTCATTTTTTCACCAATGCTGACGATGATAATGACGACAAATACGAATGCGAGCTCCTTTGTGACGAGGACGGAAACGACGTCTTCATTGGCGTCGAGGAGGAGGAAGACAGCACGAGGAGGGAGGAGGAACAACGACCAGCAGCAAAACTCTCCCAAATTTCTCGTTGCGAAAGCAGGGAGGAGTTTAAACACGGGGAACGACAGCGGCGATGATTGCCGCCGGCGCCGGCCACGTGGACGTGCTCAAAGCCATGCAACGCGGTCCGTCCATGCTCGACTTGAAAGCAGCGGACGGGGGCACGCCGGCGATGTCCGCCGCCGTGCACGGATACAAGGAAGTTTTGGACTATTTGATTTCCAAAAATGTCGATTTGAACGCGCAAGACGAGGACGGTTGGACGGCGTTGCACTTTGCGGTGATGGCAAACGCGGCGAGTTCGGTGAAGGCGTTGTTAGCGGCCGGGGTGAGAACGGATATTAAGAATTCTGACGGGGATACCGCGGAGGGGTTAGCGCAAGGATCGAAAGCGGGGATTAAGAAGTTGTTCGGTAAAGGGGGATCGTCGAAGAGGTTGGACGGGGTAAAGGAAGGGAAGAAAGGGTGCGTTGTCATGTAAACGACGAACAACACGAAATGATTTTTGGGGGGGGTTGAGAGGAGAGAAGGGATGATGACGACAGGACGCACGAGTGAATAATTTAATAATACACGCAGCGAAAAGAAATGTTTCTCGCGAGATTTAATAATACGAAAGTCCTGTAGAGTATGTTGTTGTTATTGTAGAGACCGCACACACATAGATAATAAAGACACGTGAATCATACGAAGGCGTTTTATTAAAACTCGTTCAGATTTCGTCCAGTAAACCTTTCTTCCCGTCCTCGGGCGGCGAAGGCGAGTCTACTTTTTCTTCCTCTTTTCCTTTCTTTGCTTTTTTCATGTCGCCGCCGCTGCTCTTCTTCGCGTTCTTTTTGCTACTACTGCTACTGCTGCTAGTGCTACGATTCTTACTACTGATGATGCTTTTTTTCTTGCTCTTCTTCGATCCGGTTTCGTTGTCGTCGTCGTCGCCGCCGGTGTCCAAACCATCCGTGGGAATATCGAATAAATCATCGAGAGACATTGGATGCGATTCCTTCGGCTTCTCTCCTTCTTCTTGAACGTCGTCGGCGTCGCTATTTTTCTTGTTCGCGGATGATTTCTTCTTTGCTTTCTTCGCCGGATGAAGTTTCTTCATGACGTCGTTCTCAACAGTGTTCACGGTGTCGATATTGGACTTCTCGCTTTGCTGCACGGCTTCGATCAAGTTCTCGAGAACTTCCGGATCGACCTCGCCGCTCTCGATCCGTCCTCTCAAATCGGCTTCGTTGAGAAACTTGTCGACGGAGTTCTTCGCGGCAGTTCTCGCGAGCCACTCGTCTTTACCTTTCTCCTCTGCGAGACTTTGTTCGACGGCGTTGAGTTTCTTTTCCAACTCTAGACGAGATAATACGTCGTCCTCGGTGATATCCGAATTTTCCGGCAACGCAACGTCGTCGGCGTGCGACCACAAAATGTCCTCGTCGTCCGAAACGCCTCGGACGTCGTTTACCATCGATCGCGCGATTCTGTGCGCAAAATCGTCCGAGGCGACCGTATCTCTCACGTTCTTCGACCACCCTTTTACGCCTTCTTTCTCTTTCAAACGCGCGATGAAATCTGAGACGGACAACTTGACTTCCTCGCGCGACATCGCGTTACCTCGCAAGTCCGCGTCAAAGTGTTGTCCGCGAAGAATGTCCTGCTCGGAAACGTCCTCGGTGAGCCCTCCCTTCTTTGACGAAGAACTCGATTCATCTGAATGACTCGTACCAGGCGACGTGCCTCCCCAAGGGTACCTAAACGGTGCGTTCGCGTTGTAATACGCGCCCGTCTTGTCTCGATCGTTGTTTTCCAGAATTCTGTTCTTATTCGCAATCTTCTTCGCCATTTCGCCGCTTAAACCAACCTTAGCGACAGAAGAGGAGGACTTAGCGTCATCGCTATCATCGAATTCGTTCAGAAGCTCAACTCTTTCAATCTGTAAGTTCGTCAATGTTTCGTTCAATCCTCTCAATTCGACTTGTTTGCGATCTTTCGGAAGCGTCTTGGAGTTTCTCACTTTTTGCATCAATTTCTTCGCCATCTTAATCTCGCGCTCGTTTACCGAAAGCGCCGCTCCAGCGCCGCCGTCTTTATCAAAGTTCTCGTCAAACTCCGAATCATCCTCTTCCTCTTCGTTCTCGCCCAGCTCTACATCGTCTTCGTCTTCCACTTCGTCGTCGATTCGAGAGTTCTTTTTCTTCCTCCTACTCCTCCCGCCGTCGTACGCCATCGGAGGAATGTACTCTTCGCCTCTGAAATACGCCAAGCCTCTCTCGTAATAATGCAACTCGGTGCCTAAAATAGTCGCTAAAACTACCACTAATACGAGTAACACGCAAACCGCAACTCTGGAAACCCACGGACTTCCAGAACACAACCACATCCTTCTGCCTTTTTCCAACTCTTCTTCGTCGGCTAATTTTTTCCTCGTCGCGAGAATTTCTTGCTTCTCCAGATCGTACAACTTTGCATTCATCGCCAACTGCTCTTTTTCCTTCCTCAGTTGCTTCTTACTGCTCTTCTCGCTGCTTTTCAACGAACTCTCTTTGCTCCCGTGCGTGCCTTTCTTCGTCTTGGCGCTTAGGCTTTCGTATTGCAATCGCTTCGCGACTTCGTCCTCGTCTTCGCTCGAAACCGACTGCGAACTCCGTCCGTCGTATCGCGACCGACGTCGCCGGTCTTCGTCGTTCTCATCTCCTATAATCGCGTCGTAGTTTTCTTCCTTCTTTTTCTTCGTCTTCTCCTTTGATTGAATCGTATTCGTGTGATTGCTTCCGTACTTCGCGTTCGTCTTTTTCTTTTTCTTGCACCCACACAAGCCTTTCTCGACGTCTTCGTTTTCTTCCGTCTCTTTTCCTCTCGCGTCTGCTTCTTCTTTTCCTCGACCGCGTTCGTGTAACGTGTTCCAACGAGGCACAGAGCTGCGAGAACTCGACGCGCCCATACTACTCTTTCCTCCTTTATTCGTGTGAATGCGAATTAAACGAACAGCTCTTCTTCTTGTTCAGTGGTACTGTTCCGCGCGTGAGAAGCCTCTAGAGAGTTCTTCGCGAGGGGAAATTCGAACGAGAGAGATGTGATATGAACACGACAACAAAAACAAAGAGCAGAGTTACTTTTAATTTCCGCAACAACTCTCTTCTATTCGTTCGATGATGATGATGAGGGTAAAAGTGATGCTCTCGATGTTACGCTCGTCGTCGTCGTCGTCGTCTTCATCGCGTTACTACTCTCTCGATTGTAGTAATGAATGAGTGTGTCGAGCAGGCCGCGGTTTTTCCAAAAGAGGAAGAAGGAAAGAGCGCCATTCTGTTTAGGGTTTTTAAAAAACCCTAAATAGAATGTAACAAAGGAGAGCCACGAAAAGAGAAAAAGTGCTCTCTCTTTCGGGAATAAAACGACCACAAAAGAATACAACGCTTTAGTATATAAGCGCGTGTATCATCATCATCATCAAAAGAAGAAGAGAAGAGCATCATTCGATAATACGCTTTCACGACGACGATCGATGGTGGCGTTTTCTTTGCGAGTACAACCTTCGTCGTCGTCGTCTCTTTTTTCTTCGCAAAATTCGTCGGTGAGAAGACAAAGAAGGAAGATGAGATTAGATAATGTCGTCGGCTTGAGAAGCAGAAATCGGGCGAGAAAAGTCACGTCATCAGCAAAAGAAGAAGAAGACAAAGAAGAAGAAGATGAACAAACTTTTATAGCGAAAACAGAACTGAATTTGGGACGGTCCGCCATGCTCGGTTTCGCCGCGACGACATATTTGGACGTTTCCACGAACGGGTTAGGTCCAATAGAGCAACTCATCGGAGAGGAGAAGAGTTTAGTCACCCACGTGGTCAACCCTTTGAACTTGGCGCGAGACGTGTTAGAGGTGACGGGGTTGTACGTGGAGAGCATTATATTGGTTTGGGTGTTTTTGAGCGGGGTTTTTTTACTCGCCGTCACGAGCGGGTTGAGGAAACCGTCGACGTCGACGATGAGCGGAATGTCGCGTCCGAACGGCGAGAACAGAGTAGACGCGATGGCCGGTATCGTGAAGTCCGCCTGGAGAGAACAAGTGAGAGAGAATAAAAAGTATGAAATTTTTAACGGGCGTTTGGCTATGCTTGGCATCACGGCGTCGTTTATCGGGGATTATTTCCTCGCGGAAGGGCCCATGGAGCAAGTGGCGCAAGAGTTGGGAGTGCCCGTCATCGACCAAGAGATTTTCGCGTTGGTGTTTCTCTCTGCGGCGAGCTTTTTGTTGGTCTCGACGTTGGTGAGAGTCGGGAGAAGAGCGCTGACGGAGAGCAACTGATTCCCTCGAGGAGACGATATTACTTACTTTTGCGCTGTATATTATACATGATTAAACTACTACCTACAAGGTACCTACAAGGTACGCGTGCTAATCGTCGCTATCGCTAACAATCAATTCGCCTCGGAATCGATTTGGATTGTTTTCACCGTCGTCGATATCCGAATCGTCGTCCGAGGAAGAAGATTCAATCATTAAATCGGGGTCGTCTTTTATTGCTAGAAGTGTCGTCGTGTTCTTTTCCTTTTCGATTTGAAAACTTTCATCCTCTAAGTTCTCTTTTTTCGAAGCGTTTAGCTGCTTTAATCTCTCCTCTTTCGCGTCTCGAAACCAATCTTCAATTTCCATCCCGGCGTCGAAGAAATCCGTCGGGTACCGAACGTTCGCGTTGAACATCTTTTCACCTTTGTGTTTGTGCGAAAAGTACGATTCGCACGCCGACTTATAATCGCCTCTGGAAACTTTCATCTCAATCTCTCGGTTCGCGTCTATGGAAATCTCTCGCTTCCATCGATGGTCGTTCGCGTTTAACGCTCGATACTGGTTCAAAGGCATCGCGAATGGACATTTCGCCGCGTGCGGTTCCATTTGAGACGTTTTAATCAACTTTTCGCAATCGTGTTCGAACTTTTCTTTCATTTGGCCTTCTAAACCAAAAACGTGTCTCAGTTGATACGTGTGTTCGTTTTGGTAGTTGCCCATGGCGCCGTGAGGGAACACCGCGGAGCGCCAGACTTTGAATATTTCTTCCAGAGGTAAACCGATACCTTTCAAAAACAAGTTCAGCTCGTACCGTTTGAAATGTCGAAGATGTTTTTTCACGTGCAACTCGTCCATGACGTCTCTCATGCACGGCGGAAACACTTTCGCGTGCGCTCCAGTGGCGCCTTCTTTGATAACTTTCAACGAACGTTTCAACTCTTTCGATGGTTTTCTCGAGTGGTACGTTTTCATTTTCCCGTTTTCGTCTTCGTATTCTAACATTATCCCACCGCCGCCACCTAATCTTTGCTTCTTTCTTCTCGAGTCCCTTCGGACGACTCCCCAGTTCTCGGTGCCACCGTATTTCAAATTCTTCTTATTCCCAGCGGTCGCATTCTTCATTAAAATTTTGTTCCTTTCCAGTAAATGTTTCGTCGCGAGCGCCATCAACGGGTGAACCTCGCCCCCGTCCTCCTCGTCCACGTCCGGTCTCCACACTTTCAACCGGTCGCAAACGTCTTTTAAACCCACATCGAAGGCGTTATTTGCCAACGCGAACCGCTTCTCTCGAAACGCGCGTTCTAAATCTTCCTCTAAATAGTCCTCGTACGCCGCGAACCAAACGTACGGCACCAGTCTCTCTCGAACCAAACACTGACCTCTCTTCATAATCGTTACTTTCCGCGCGCGTATCAGTCGTCGACACTTTTCGAACGGAAACCAATAACATCTTTCCTTCTCTTCTTCTTCGTGTTCTTCTTCTTCTTCTTCTTCGTCGAAAAGAACGCCGTCTTCAAAGTCAACTTCCTCGGGCAATCCTCGAACCGCGTTTAATCTCACCCGTTCTTCGAACAAATCCACCTCCCTCGCTTTCAACCACTCTCGCATCATTCTCGACGAATCGCACAGGGCGATTTTCAAAGTCTTCCTCGACAGGGCATCTTTTCTCTTAAACGCTTCGTCGTTTTCGCGAGCATTCTTTCCATCGACATCATCATTTTCACCACCATTAAAAGAAGAAGAAGACAACAACGACAACGACGAAGACTTCGAACGATGCAACGAAAGCACGATTTCATTTCGAACATCCTCCGACGCGAGCGAAAATCTGGCCGTTTCTAACGCGTGATGCGTCGCCAGTCGCTCTCGAGCGAGCGCGTCCAGCTCTTCCACCGTTATGAACATCGCGTGTGTGTTTTCTTCATCATCATCGCATCCTCCTCAAAGGTTTCTTCTTCGTGCTCATCTTAAAGAGGAGCGTGGTAAAAGTCTCTCTTCATTTTTCTTCTTCTTCGCGTCTTCTTTCTGTGTCGTTTTTGTGTGAAAGCGAGGAAATTTGAACGCATCGAGGGGGTGCTCAAATTTGCTCTAATTTAGGGTTTCATAGTCGATCTCAATTCTTTCTTTCTCTCATGTGTTTTGGATAATCTTCTCTATCGTGTGTCCTCATATATAGTACTCCTTTTCTTGTCACATCAAACGACGGGCTTTTTGGGTGCTTAATAGTAGTTTATAGGTATAAAATGGCGTCTTTATTCTCTGTGTGCACCACGACTGCTGCTGCGATGAACGCGGTGGTGATGAACGCTTCGCGACGAAGTTCGTCTTTGTTTTCATCATCATCATCATCATCATCATCATCATCGATGAGATCTTCTTCTTTCCCTGGAACGAGTTTGAAGACGAGTTTTAAGTCGTCGTCAAAGCCTATAAAAATGGAGCAAAAGAGAAGAAGAAGACACGACTCAGGACTCATCGTCACGAACATGGCGGCGGGGGATAAAGTGGACGATTTGAACATCAAAGCGTCCGAAACGAACGTCTCGGAGACGAAATTAGGAGGCGACGTGAGACAAATATTGGGCTTTAAAGGCGCGAGTACCGAGGACGTGCCGGTTTGGAAAATTCACATTCAGTTGACGAAACCAGGGACGTGGGTACCTTTAATTTGGGGAGTCATGTGCGGTGCCGCCGCGAGCGGGCATTACGAGTGGAATTTAGACAACATCGGGAAGGCGTTGTTGTGCATGACCATGTCCGGGCCGTTTTTAACCGGGTACACGCAAACCATCAACGATTGGTACGACCGAGAAATCGACGCGATTAACGAACCGTACAGGCCGATTCCGAGTGGTGCGATCAGCGAAACCGCCGTGAAAGCACAAATTGCGGTTTTATTGCTCGGTGGTTTGGCGTGCGGGTGGCAGCTGGATCAGTGGTGCGAACACGATTTCCCGGTGATTTTCTTGTTGACAGTGTTTGGGAGTTGGGTGTCGTATATTTATTCCGCGCCGCCGTTGAAGCTGAAAGCAGAAGGTTGGAAAGGATGCTACGCGCTCGGAAGTTCGTACATCGCGTTGCCGTGGTGGGCCGGTATGGCTACGTTTGGTCAGTTGACGCCGGACGTGATGGTGTTGACGGTGTTGTATTCCATCGCCGGTTTGGGCATCGCCATCGTGAACGATTTCAAATCCATCGAAGGCGATCGAGCGTTAGGTTTGCAAAGTTTACCCGTCGCATTTGGGGTTGAAAAAGCGAAGTGGATTACGGTTGGAACCATCGACGCGACGCAATTGTTCGTCGCTTTTTATTTGAGAGGCATTGGCGAAGATTTTTATTCCAACGTTTTGTTTTGCTTGATCGCGCCGCAAATCTTCGCGCAGTTCAAGTTCTTCTTGCCGGATCCGATTAAAAACGACGTGAAGTACCAAGCCGCGGCGCAACCGTTTTTGGTGTTTGGTCTTTTAGCGACGGGTTTGGCGTGGGGGCACCACGTGAACATGCTCGCCGCGTAAATCATCAACAAAACGATGGATTCAAAATATGAAATAAACGAAACGCGTGAAAGACATTCATAAAATACACACTTCATATACACACAAGACGACACCTTTTGGATCCTCTCTTTTTTTACAACTAGTACGATAATAAATATGGCACGTAAATAAGCACGCCCACGATGTGACCACCATCGCTTCTTAATCATCTCTTCTTCCACCCACTCGTTTGAGGAGTAGTGTGAACAGGTTTCTCTTTTTTCTTTGAAGAGGCGAACGAGGAAGAAAAGCCGCCCAGCGCGAACGCGACGACCAATCGCCCGAGCGTCGGCAACAACTTGGCGCCATACTCGGTCCCTAAAATCGTCTCCACCATCCCTCTCTTCAGAACTTTCGGCGTTTTATACCCCGGATCTTTCGACAGTCTCAAATATTTCTTCCCACTCGGTACTTTCACGACTGAAAAGTCCCCTAAAACTACCTGCGCGACCTCGTCCGGCGTGGACGGCGTCACGCACACTTTCTCGCCTCTCTCCCAATTCGCCGGCGTCGCCACGGGATACTCGTCCGTCAACTGTAACGAGTCCACCACTCGTAAAATCTCGTAAAAGTTTCTCCCCGTCGTCGCCGGGTATAAAATCGTCGCGCGTAACTTCTTATGATCGTCCACGATAAACACCGCGCGACACGTCAACGGTTGCCCTTTCTCGTCTTTTTCCTCCGGGTCCAACATGCCAAATTTCACCGCCAACGCTCTCTCTTCATCCGCTAAGATTGGGTACGAAACAGTGGACGTGGTTTTCCCGCAATACCCGCTCGCGTCGATATCTTTGATCCATTTGCGGTGCGACTCCGCGTTGTCGCAAGATAACGCTAAAACTTTGCAGTTTCTTCGTTCGAATTGCGGTAAAAGTTTCGCCAACGTCCCGAGTTCCGTGGAACACACCGGGGTGAAATCACTCGGGTGCGAACATAAGATGGACCAATGTTCGTCGCCGACGTGATCGTAATAGTGGATTTGACCGACGGAGGAGTCGCAGGAGAAGTCTGGGACAGTATCGCCAAGGTTTAACGGCATTTTCTTTTCGATGTGTAATACGTTTAGTACGAATTTGTGGAGAAAGAGTTTACGTTTGTTTGTTCTGAACGATCCCCTTTTGTGTATTTATACGCGTAGAAGAAATATTCCTCTCAGATGGTGGTTCTTTAGTATTAGATATTCGTTTATTCTCAAGAAGAGAGAAAGGACTACGATTTTTCGTTGCTATTATTAAGAGACGACTACATTTTACTGGTAGATTTCACCATCGAGTCTTCCCCCCCTCCTCCGCCGTCTTCTCCCATTTCTTCTTCTTCGGCGGCTTCCGCTCTCAACATCTCCAAGGAGAGGCGTTTCAAATCTTCCACGCGAACGAATCCTTCCTCGTCGGATAAGTCTTTTAAGAGCTCTCTCAGTTCACTCTCCGCGTCTTCGCCGACTTCGGTAGTTTTGCACACGTTGGTGACGTTTAGGAGTTCTTCGAGACTTATGATGCCGTCGTTGTCGGCGTCGAGGAGTTTGAATTTTTCGCCGATGGCGGTTTCCGCCGCGGAGAGTTCGCTTTCGACTTTTCGGAGCATTTCGTCGACGCGGGCGGAGACGTCGTCGGCGATTTTATCCGTCAAGGAAGCTTCCTCTTTGGAGTGGAGACTCACATCTTGCTCTTCCTCTCGCATCTTTTTCAACTCTATCGGCGATGGCGCGAACGGATCTTCGTCGTAAAACGGATCGGCACTTCCACCGTCACCCGCGCGCATCGCTCGCAACTCCACCAGCTCGTCCTTTCGTTCGGTGTAAGCGTCTAACTTTTGCTCGACTAATTCCGTGAGCATGCGTCTTTCGTCGCTCACGCCGGAGGTATCTAAAACCATAGCCAACAACCGAGAGAGTTGCGCGCGACGTCTGGACTTTCGAGTTTGCATTTCAAAGTCTGTTTCTTCGTCTGTACAAGAATCCACCTCGGAGCGTTTGGTCTTCTGCATCGCGTCCGCGACTTGTTTATCCTGTTCTTCGAGTTCGGCGGAGGAGAGCGAGGTTCGCGAAACGACTCTCTGAGCGTCCGGCGCGCCGGAGACGAGCATTTTCTCCATCTTTGCTTTCGTAGATATCGCATCTTCTTCTGCACTTTTTATGGCGTCTAAGCCTTCATCAACGACACGCTTGGGCGATAACGACTCCGAAGGTTTCGTCGCGTCTTCTGACACCATTTCCATCTTGGCGACGTCCGCCGAAGAAGCTTCTTTCGTCGCGATGACTTCCTTTTCTCTTTGCTGCTGTTGCTGTTGCTGCTGCATGAGAAGCTGCTGTTGAAGCAAGTGCGAAGTCGTTGATTTTCTCGCATTCACCCAGAACCTTTCGGAATATTGCATGCCTTGTAAATATTTGTCCATCGCCGCTTTTGCCTCTCTCTTCGCCTCTTCCGCTTCCCACTCGAGCAACGCATCTCGACCTCTCACGTTAGCCCAAAACCGTTCCGAAAACTGCGGTCCAGACAAGTACAAGCGCATCTTCTCCTTCATGTACGCTTCCGCTTTCAATCGTTTTTCTCTCGCTTCCGTATCTTTGGCTTCTTGTTTGATCGTCTCTTCTTCTCGCATCAAATACTCCAACTTTTTCTTGTACTCCTCGCTGCTGGACTCGTGCGCCATCGCCGTCTCGACGGAGACCTGCGTGACCACTTCTTCCGGTAAACTCGCCAAAGTATCCGTGATGTCCTTCAACGTCGCCGTTTGTGTGTCCTCTTCCTTTGCGTGCGTGATTAAAAACGCACGACTTAGAATCAACAGAGAACTCGGCAAATTATTTTGCAACGATAACTCCAGCCAGTCCTTCAGTTGCCTTTCCAACTCTTTTCTATCTTCCTCCCATCGCATCCCTCGAGTTCTCGCGGCTGATTTCAACTCCTCGTCCGATAAACCTTCAACGCCTTCTAATTGAATCAGTCTATCGTCTTGTTTAATCTCTCTCAACTTATTTCGTAACTGAAACCGTAAAAACGTATCCGTCCCATACGGCGATATGCCGACAAATTTACACATGTTCACCAATTGCGTCCGGTTGATGTTATCCAAGGTAAAATCGTCGTTAAACAACTTGGCAAACCGCACGATCTGCTCATTCGTCACCGCTTTACCGCTTCTCACGGCGTTCATAAACTCGTACAGCGCGTCCGCTTTCTCTCGTTTCACCCCCGAACTGCTATGTTTCAACCCTTTCGCCATGACTTTCACCGTATCCTGTAAAAATTTCGCCACCTCAATTTTCGCTTTCAGTTTCCGCTTCAGCTCCTCCTCGTGTTTTAACTCGTCCCTAAACGTACTCGGTAGCATGTTTGGAAATAGCTTCAGCGCGACGGGTAAAAATATTTCCATAAACGGCACCAACACGAACACCGCGAACGGCACCAACCGAAACACGTCCGCGGTCGTCCTCGTTAACTGTCTTCGCTCGCGTCTCGTTAACGTCTGCCCACCCATGAGTTTAAAACCGAGCCTACTGGCAATTTTCACTTCCACCCACAACAGTTTCGCGCCGGACCAATAGTGCGCGAACTCGTGCTTCGCGTGCTTCCACCCGGAACTCAAAGTCACCTTCCACTCGCTCGGCGACTGCCTCAGCAACTGCACCGAATACGGCCCCCAACTGATCACATATTTCGTCACGTTCGCGACCGCTTGGTACGTTCTCTTTGCGAAATGTATGTGTTGTTCCCGTCGCATCATCTCGATTTCAAATCTCGCGCGTTTGAGCGCGTTGACGTCGACTTTCGGTTTCGCCTCCTCCGCTATCGTTGTCGAAGAAGAAGAAGAAGAGGAAGGATTTTTTTGTTGTCCAGAAGCTGAGGCAGCCAACGTCGATTCGTTCCTACTCGTCGTCGTTTGTTTCCCATCGACCGTTGATGATGCCTCCGCGGAAGATGAAGACGCTCCTCCGGCGGCTGCAAATCCACGGTTGTGTTGTTGATGATGTTGAAAATCTTCGTTCATAAATCTATTCTCCCGTCCGCCTCCAAATCGCCGTCGTCGTCGCGACAACGATGATACCGACGACGAGGACGTATCTCTCGGATGAATCAAAACGGTGCAATAATTAACATCAATGCCATCATCTTTTGTTGTTCCGGAAGAAAAGCAGCGTTGATGATTTTCTCCTCCAGAAAGACAGCGCGGAAGAACAAAAGATGACGACGACGAGCTCCTTCCTCCTCCTTCTCTTCTGAGAGCATCGAAGACGTAACACGCGACGACGGAGAACGACGTTTCCTCTCTCTTGCCGCCGCCGGTGAAGGCGACAAGGAGAGGAGTTCTTCGGCGCATGGAGTGAAGTACTGTGTGCGGGAAAGCGTGTTTTTGTGTGGAGTGACAAAGCGTTGTTTCTCTCTAAAATACTCAATGGTATAGTATAGTAGTAATATGTAGGTTATCGCGACGACGACGAAAAGACTTTGGTTAAAGTCACTCTCTGGCTTTCGGTCAGATCGTTCGCGACGGCATCGAGAAGTCCACCGGTGGTACTTTGTAACCTTTTAAATCCTTCCTCTAAGAAAGGGACGAGTTCGATGTCGTCGATCGGGTCGTCTTTGTCGTCGGCTTCTTCGTCGTCGAAAAAGTCGCCGTCGAGCAAACCTTTGAGCATGATTTTTTCAAAGATGTCGCCGGACCAGCCGGTGGGCTCGTCGTCGTCGTCTTCGTCGTCGTTTTCGTCGTCGTCGTCGAATTCTTCGCCGTTTAAGCCACCACCGCCGTCGTCTTCTTCCCACTCATCCGCTTCCAACTCTTTCGCTTCCGCCAAGGAATCCGCGAGGAGACTGATGATTTTCGAAGGCGCGGAGACTTGCGTGAACTGTTCGGGACCGGTTTGCTTCGCTCGAGATCGCGTTCGGATTGTTCCCGGGGGTAACTCAACTTCTATTGGTCTACCCTTGAGAACGATGGAGCCGTCGATTAACGTCGGATGTTGCGTGGCTAAGATGAGCCCGAGCGCGGTCGAAGTCAGTTTCACGTCGAATCGACCGTGGACGTCCGGTTGGCCTTCGCACCATTTTTTAAGGACAAACTCAAGTTGCGTTTTGCTGTTTTCGTTTTCCGGAGACGGTTGAATTTCGCGCGAGGCGAGTAAAGTAACCAACGCGTTCGCGTCCACATGCGCTAAGCGAGCGAAAATACACAATAACGAAGCAATCAACATTGGACGAGTGGCGGTCTGTAATCGAGCGCACACCGCGTCGCACATTTCTGGAATCATCGGACCAATGATGGACGGTAATCGGCGAATCATTTGACCTAAAAGAGGCGCGACAAACAAAGCCGCGCCTTCTTCGCAGTGCGGCTGTAACGAAGTCGCGCACGCGTCTAAATAAGCTCGAGAAACTGACGAGGGATCTGACCCACCCCACGATAAAATCGCTTCGCCTTTCGCCGCTCTCAGAAAGGCTTTCATCGCGTCTAAAGCGTTTTGGACGATGCCGACGTCGTCCGATGTTTTCGCGAGCGTCGCAACGTTTTCAAAAGTGGCCACAAACGCACCCCTGGCGACGTTTTCGTCCACGCACGCTTTCAACAAACACGCCAAAATGTCCAACGACGCTTCGACCAACATTTCCGGTTGTTCCTCCGGCGTTCGAAACACTCTCGCCAACTCGGGAACGAGTAACTGCGTCAATTCCGCGTTACATTTCGGTTGATTCGCCAAAGCTTGTATGACATCTCTCGCAGTTGCACCTAAAAACGGGTCCCGAACGTTCTCTGCCCAAATTCTCATGATAGCTGGCGCTAACAGCGAAAGCCATTGCAACGCCGCGTCGCCGTCGCAGTTGACGACAATCAATAAAGCTTCCAGAATGAGCACTAACGCTTCCTCGGTCGCGTCAGTTAAGAGGTGGCCGAGACCTTGGTACACATCACCTAATCGCGAGAGTAGTTTTTGGACTTTAACTTGATCCTCCGCGCTGATTTGATGTTGTTCTCCTACTTCTTTTTCATCCTTCTTGCTCTTTTGCGTGGATTTGATCGCCATCGGTACGAAAGCGATGAGTGAGCGACATGCCCCTATTTTTACCGGAAACTGCGCGCTTCGATCGTTCAGAGCGTTCACGCTCGCGTCTAAAATCGCATTCGCACCTTCCGCCGACGCCGCGGCGGCTAAACGACTGGCTGTCCACAACGCGCGCCCTTTCAAAAACGGATTGGAGGACGTAGGGGTTGCCGTGAATTCGCTCCGGATAATCTCATTCAAAAAAGCGTTACAATCGAACGCGGGACTCATATTTTTTCCTCTGGCCTCTTTATCTTGCTCTACTAATTCATCCGAGACGCTTCCAACGGCTAACAAAGCCGCCTCTCTGCGTCGCCACCAGTTTTCGTCGTTGTTATTTTGCTCCTCAAAGGACTGCGAGAAAAGTTCGGCGACGACTTCCGCAAAAACGACGTAAAAGATTTTCGAGAACTTGGCACACGCAGTAGCTAAAAATATCCCACTCGTCGCTCTCACGGATTGGTAATCGTCCTCTTCGTCCGCGACGAATTGGTTCACGTCGTCTTCCCACGTCTCTAACTGGTCGTCCGTGGTTAACGATGTCGCCACCGCGATAGATACCAAACTCTTCAGTCTCGGTTGAATACAACTCTTCGCAATCTTCGTGCTTTCAATCATCGTCATCGCGAGTTCCATGCACTGAGTCACAACAGCGGCGTTGGAAACTTTATCCCCCATATCATCCTCGCAATCGTCCAACGCGTCCACCTCCACGCCTCTGCATTGCACGTACCTATTCGCGGCTTTTTCAAAGACGTGGAAAAATCGCTCCACGCACCCTCCGAACGTTTGCTCGGAAACCACTTGCCCACCAGTAATCTCCTTCCCGAAATACTGAACCGTCGCTTGCATCGCTTTCAACGCGGACAGTGTCAACGTGCACCCACCCGCGGTCTCAAACACGTCCGAGCGAAACTCAAAAATGTTCCCGTAGGCGACAAAATTGCTCTCCAGAAACGGCTTCGCCGCCTCTTTGATCTGAAACCGAATTTGATCGTCCCCAATCATCCCAAGATTCGAATAACATCCCCTCGTTACGTCTAACGCTCGACACTTCACCATGGTCATCTGATCCTTGTCGATTCCGTTTAAACCATCGTCCGAGGCTTGTAACAACCCGAACAAATCCGGAAACAACTCCGGGACCAGTTTCGGTAACTGCCGTTCCTCTAAATCCCCGCAAAGCATCGACATGCACCTCAAAGCGCCGTTTACGTGGTCCACGTCTCGCTTTAACTTTTGCACGTTTTCTTCGCGTTCTCGCACAAACTGCTCCAGGAAGCAAAACCGTTGTTTTTGTTCCTCTCGCTGTTTTTGCTCGC
>JACLAA010006843.1_pt1 | contig 15615 bp, 13 predicted proteins | sample 8027891 | NCBI WGS metagenome assembly JACLAA01 (sample SAMN15724900, study PRJNA655200) | protist metagenome | isolation source: fluorescence activated cell sorting (FACS) single amplified genomes of... | place: Spain: Blaines Bay Microbial Observatory, Mediterranean Sea | collected 2016-01-19 | reverse complement strand
GAGCAAGTTGCGAAACAACTACAAACCGCACGAGGCGAAGAGAAAGCTGTGCGATTCGTACGATTTATTCTTAGCAGACGAGAGAGTGATTCCAGTGTTACCTAAACTGCTCGGTAAGACGTTTTTCAAGAAGAAGCGACAACCGATTCCGGTCGATTTGACAAAGAAGGACTGGGCCAAGGAAATTCGAAGCAAGACGTCGGCGACGTATTTGAGTTTGAGTAGCGGGACGTGCGTTCGCGTGAAAACGGGTACATCCGCGATGAGCGTAGAAGACGTCGTGGAAAACACAGTCGTTGCCATAGAAGGTGCGGTAAAGCACATCCCTCGACGATGGGGCAACATCCAGAGTATTTTCGTCAAATGTAACGAAACAGTCGCCCTGCCGTTGTATCCTTAATTAGCTGCATTTGAGAGAAGAAATAAAAATATCAAAAAGATAAAACAAACTCTCGCTGACGCTTTCGTCATTCTTCTCTTTCGATACTTCAAAAGTTTGTACACTTTAAACGCGTGTTTTTTGCTTGCGAATATAAAAGCGCAGATCATGAGACTGCATTTCATCCTCGCCGTTTTTGTCCTCGCAATGGTGTCCTCCTCGCCTCCATTCTTTCACGCTTCCGCGGAGGACGACCAGTGCGTTGGATTCCTGGAAAACTGCGAAAAGAATTGCGGGGAAGGGAAACTCAACGAGAATAAATCTCTGTGTAAGACGTGGCAAGGCGGCGTGTACAAGTCGTGCGTGTGCGACGGCGCCGGGTTTGATTTCGAAAGCAGCGAAGAAATGGTGCGTGTTGTGTTTAGTCTCTTTTCGTCCGGAATTCTCGTTCGCGATGTGCCCGCTATAGTCCTTTGCGAATCCCGCGTCACGGCACGGTATTCTGTTTTCTTTTCTCCCCTCGGGGATGCAGAAGAGAGTGTTGGCCCAAAAAAGAAAATCCAAGTTGTTTACGAATCGAATCAAAAATGTACTGACTTTTATTCTCCTTTTCTCTTTCACTCACCGATCACAGGTTCAAGAAGAAGGTGACGATGCGCGAACGATGATGGCCTCGTCATCCTACGCTGAAGAAGGAAGCACCGAAGAGGCAAAAGGAGAAGGAAAAGAGGGAGAAGAAGGAGCGATGCCAGAAATGATTGCGTGCGAAGGTCCAGCCGGGAACGGAATGACGACGAATGCGAATGAAAATTTGGATATTTCTATTCCGGGTATGATGATGCGCTCTTTCTTTGGAGATGGGATGGATGATTCCACTTTCTCCTCCTCTTCGTCATTGTTTGGTCAAGACGAGACTTCAGACGCTTCTTTCCTCGGTTCGGCGCGTCAAAACTATCTCTCGCAGCAACCGACTTACTTTTCCAGCCGCGTCTTTCGAGTCCCTTTGATTTCTTTCGTTGAAGAAGAAGACGGTAACAGCGATATCATCAATGATAACGTTGGATTTGAAACCTTATCGTCGCTTGGCGAAGGCGACAGGTATTCACGCTCGCAACCTTTCGTCTTCTTCTCCTCTTCCTCCTCCTCTTCAAACGATGATGGTATGGACGCCGACGTAGCACTTATGAAGGATTTCCAAACCGTCGTGGATGGATTCTTTGGTAGTTTAGAGGACGGAAGCAGCAGCAGACTTGGTGAAAAGCCAAAACCGCCGCCGACGACGGTGCAATACAGACGTTACCGGGAACGCAAAATGCGACGCGAGCGCGCGTTGACGTGCTTTATCTCCGTATCCTTGATTTCGTTGGTGTTATTTTCCATTTATGTCGCAGTTACTCGAATTTTCGCGGACGACGACGACGAAGAGGACATGTATCGTGAGTTGTGTGATGACTCTAAAACTGAGCCACTTTTATGTCTCGATGCTGAGGTTGTTGAAAATGGCGACGCGGGCGTCGTGGAACACTCGAAGGTATACGCGGTGAATTCGAGATGGAAAAGCGCCGCGAGAGTTTAAACGATTAAACATAAAACAGTAACAAAACAGCGTGTAATAAAGAACTTTGTATGTAAAAATGTATATCAACCCGCCCTTAACTGTTTGTTTCTTCACAGCTTTTGACAGTCGCTTTCTCGTCGCGCACTTCCTTCACAAAAATAGAGAGAGAACAACAACACACATCAAGAAGATGGATAACAGAAATCTTTTGGTGGCGCGTTCATCGTCAACATCGTCGTCCTTCTTGACTGCGCAGTCTAAGAGAAGAAGCATTCGCCGCGGATCTTTAAATGCACCATCCGCCATCTCGAGGTGGAAAGAAGAAGAAGAAGAAGAAGGAAAAGGAAACGGTGGTGACGGCGACAGAAGAGTTTTTTCCGATTGGTTTGGTGTAACGAACAACAACAGAGAGAAACAAGGACAACGACAACGACGAAGACGAAGACGACAACGACAAAGTAGCGGAGTAAGAGCGCACGGGACAACTTTCTCGGCGGCGTCGTACGCGTCGGGTAACGGCGATGATGCTGCCGGAGGAGAAGCAATACGTGCAGAAGAAGAGGATCCGTCGACGGCGCCACTCGTCGTTCGAGATAAAATCAAAGGCATAATACTTTTCGTCCTCCCACTTATGGCGTCGAACGTTATTTCACCTTTATTGACGATGACAGATACTGCTTTCGTAGGTAGATACGCATCAGACGCCGTTGTTTCTTTAGCTGCGTTAGGTGTTGCCACTCCTTTGACGGATTACCCGGTGAACTTGTTCATGTTCGTTACCGCTGGCGTCACGTCCATCGTCTCGAACGGTTTGGCAGTGAGAGAGCCGAAACGCGACATGGAAAGAAAAGTGTACGGGGCAATGTTTATATCGTTCACGCTCGCGATAACACTCGCTGCGTTACTCGTATGTTTTCCGGACGCATTGCTTTCATCGCTTGGCGTAGAAAAGATTGGACCTTTGAGGGAGGTCGCAAGAAAATACGTTCAAATACGAGGATTAGCAATGCCGGCGGCATTTTTAACGGGTGCTGGATACGCTTCTCTCGTCGCGCGCGAGGATACGATAACACCGCTCATGTGCGTTTCGTTAGCAGCAATCACGAATGTTGTTTTAGATTATGTTGCCGTTGTGACGTTAAAGCAAGGTGCAACTGGAGCTGCGTGGGCAACGTCGGCATCGCTATATGTTGGCGCCATTTGTATTTTCACAGTTCTGAGAAGACGGAAGTTGTTTCACATTCCACCTCCTGCTCCATCTACGCAGATGATATCTCCGCCGATGTCAATTATCCCAACGAAGGAAATGTATGCACCTGTGATGAAGTTTTTTGCTCCCATAACGTTTCTGAGTTTCTCCATCTTGTCATTATACGTGGTTCTTATTTTACAGGCGAATGCAATCGGAAACGTCGCTTCTGCCGCGCACAGAATAGCTGGAAGCATTTTCACAGTCTGCGCATTATGCGGAGATCCACTCGTACAGGTTGGACAAACAATGTTACCTAAATATATTGCGTTTACGCCGAAAAATGATGGTAGAAACGCTCGAAAAATGGCACTTATCGTTCAAGCGATGGGATACATGGTTGGTATCGTTTCGGCGTCGATATGCTTCTGGTTGCTTTACTTTGGCGCTTCTGGTTTCACAACAGACAGTTCCGTCATCGCTTGCGCGCGAAGTGTAGTGCTTCCAGTGTTTGCAGCAACGGTAGCAAATATAGTGTCAAAATCTTTATACGGAGTTATGGTTGCAATGAAACAACTTTCGTTTTTAGCGGGATTGACAGCCATCGGAACGAGTACCTTTATGGCCGCCGTGTTTGCGATCAACAAATATCTAAATCCAGAAGCGCGTTATTATGCTCTTTGGTGGTGCCTATTTTCGTACTACGCAATAGCTGTTGTCGTCTTGACAATCCGGGTAGCCACGACGCGACTAGTTAACAAAGAAAGGTATCTCTCTTAAAAAGTGCTTTGCTAAGTTGCTCTATCACTTCTAGAACTACAAAACTAAACTGAGCTACTAATACTATTACTATTGATATTATCATTATTACTGCTGCTGCACAAGCTACAAATACATTCGTCAAGCATATATCACTCGCACGGTTGACAGATGTCGTCGCGTTTCGCTTCCATTGGAGTCACTAAAATAAACCAATTCGTGGGCGATAACAAGTTCTCATCCCGGAAAAATCTTTTCTGCGTTGAGCGCATGGTATGTCCCACGTGAGAGCAAACGAGATTATACAACGAAGTCGCCCATAAATCGTATCCATCAATTCCGAATTGTCTTTGCGTCGATTGAATCCAGTACCCGAAATCGTTATATTTCCTCTTCGGAACTCTAACTTTGTGAGGCAAACAGCACGGAGAAAGAACCAATCCCAGGTTGAAGGAGTTTGCGCGCAACTTTTCACCTTTTGTCATTATGTTTGTCCACATTTCAATCGCACGCCGGCTGAGATTACCGCACAAATGCATTCCAACCATAACGCCAAAGCCGTCGTGCTCCATGAGAGCGTCCATAATCAAACTCTCGGCTTCTTCAGAAAACAGATCAATATTTTTGAACTGTACGGTCGGCACCGCGTCTAAATGAGAGAGGTTCATGTTTTTATTGTTATCAAGCATGTGTACCGTCGAACTTGGAAACTTTTTTGCCAAAACGATGGACGTAAATCCTTTCCCACTCGCCATGTCGAAGAAGACAACTTTTTCACTCCGTTCCCTTCCAGCTCGTTGCATGGCTGCCAGAACAACATCAACGTTCTTTGCTACCGCGTAACTCTCAACGATTTCTTTTTTAAGCTGCGACGTTTTTTTGCTCCACGCCCAAGACCTCCACTCTACTTTCTCTTGAAACTCAACGCATAAATCGCTGTGTATGAACTCCTTCAAGTATTCGTTGTCTTTATCCCTCGACTGCATGATGTAATGAATTGACTTTTTTCTTCGAGTCGGCGGTAGTGCTTCTTCCTCGTTTTCTTCGCCCTCCTCGGCAGCGTGCATCGTTGGCGCGGAGGTGATGGGAGTAGCAGTAGTTACAGTACTTACGGTGGTAGCCATTTCGATGCGTTCCTCTCCGCGCGTGGAGTATTTTGTGATTCACGATACTCGTGCGCGCAACACTGTGGGGTGGTGTGTGGGTAAAAAGAATTTTATATTTATTTCAACGCGGGATTTAACAAAACTAATTAACAAGATGAACTCGCAGAGAAGAACAACGCACGCGGCTGCTCTTTAACATTCTCCTTTAGCGCCGCCTCTCACTTTACCGCCACTCTGTTTGTTCGGCTCAAAGACATATTTAATCAAACTGTCTTTGATGTTAAGAATTTGCGGCCACGCGGATTTAATCTTCTTATCGCACAACTCGTTGTTACTTCTCGGAGCGGCTAAGATTTTATCTTGCTCTTCTAATGAAAAGTTTTTCCACGTGTAATTCGGCGAACAGTAATCTTTATACAGTTGCAAAACTTCGTTGTGCGAGATTGCTCCTGGGTTGGTAAAGTTGTAAATCCCGGTAAGCTTTCGCAACGCGCCATCGATGGCGTACGGAACGAGTTCATCCAAAACCGTCATCGAGTTCGGCACGTCGACGACGCAGTCGTAGTTTGCAATTTTAAAGATGAAGTTTCTCGGATTATCCAATCGGTGATCGATGGGCATTCTCAACCGCAACTGTAAGAGGTTGTCGTAGTTTTTGAGCAAGTCTTCCACCATCCCTTTCGTGTGCGAATAGAAGGAACCGCCAAAGTTTGGCGCATCATCCTCGGTAAATCCCGGACCTCCAATTGGATGTTTTTCGTCGTAGGAATAAATGCAACCGGTGGCGAAGTTGGTGACGTGGATGCCGTTCTTATCCGCGAGATCGACCAAGGTCAAAATACCGGTAACGTTCGTTTGAACCGTTTCTTTCTTGTGCGATTCGCACCAATCGACGTTCGGTCTACCAGTGATACCGGCAGCGTTCAGAATATGGGTAGGTTTGCATCGCGCGATGTCATCTTCTACGGCTTTTCTATCGTATAATCTCGCCGCGCCGTAGTAGTACTTATGTCCTTGCTCTTCCAAGAGGCGACCGAGCATACCGCCGATCCATCCGGTTCGACCGTAGATTAAAAACACCGGTCTGTTAGCTTCCGCCGCGTCGTCGGCTTTTCCCTCGGCCGTACTTCCCGCGATTTCCTCAAAAACATTCGGCGACGCCGTGACGTGCCCACCCGTAGGGTGCGCGACTAACGCGGCCGAAAGATTGCCCCAATAACCGTTTTCGCCATTCTTCTCGTACCAAGCGATGGTTTCTCTCAAACCGTCCTCCCACGATTTTTCTTGCTTCCATCCCAAAGCGAGGAGCTTCGAGCAATCGATAAAGTATCTGCGGTCGTTAAATTGGCGGTCTTTCACGTACGTGACGATATCGTCCGCGTTCAACTTCAATTCACTGCAAATATCTTCGGCGACGGAGCGCACCGTTCGTTCTTCTTGCGCGCCAATGTTATACACACCTCGATCTTCGCCGTGGTGCAAGATGCTATCAAACGCGCTCGCGGCATCCGCGACGTGCATGTAAGACCTCGTCGCCATCCCGTCCCCGTGCAAAGGAATTTGTAAACCTCTTTTTGCTAACATGATAAATTTCGGAATCGCTTTTTCCGGAAACTGGTGCGGCCCGTACACGTTGTTTCCTCTCGTGATGAGATACGGCAAGTCGTAAGAACGTCCGTACGCCATGACAAGCATTTCTGCACCCGCCTTCGTCGCTGAATACGGATTCGTCGGTTCTAGTAAACTCGCGTGCTCGGTGTTCGATGCGTTCAACTCGTACGAGCTTTCCCCGTACACTTCGTCCGTGGAGACGTGTAAGAACCTCTTGATGGTACCGAGCGTTTTGCACGACTCTAACAAAACGTGCGTGCCCAAAATGTTGTTTTCCGTGAACGCAAAGGAGTTCCCGAACGAGTTATCCACGTGCGTTTGCGCCGCGAAGTGCATGATGGTATCGATATTTTCGTTTCGTAGGATGTACGAGACTAAATCTGCCGATTGAATATCGCCCATGATAAACTTAAAATTTAACAAGTGCGAGAGTTCGCTCAAGTGTTTCACGTTGGCGCAATAATCGAGCTTATCGAGAACGATGACCTGATGAACGACGACGAAGAAGAAGTAAAATTTAATAAGTTGTCAGTTGTATTCCATCAAGAAAGAAAGAGAGAAAGAGAGAAAAAGAAACACACATCATCATCGCGGTGAAAAATCTTATCGATCCTGTTTGCCTCAAAACGACGCAAAGGAGACGACCGAGGAGCATTGCCGTCCACAGAAAAAAAATATAAAAACAGCACAGACGACGACATAAACGACGACAAAGAAGAAGAAGAAGAAGACCAAGAAGAAGAGCGTTTCTTTGCTCACCTTGCAGTGCGGGTACTTCTTCGCGAAGAGGATGGCCACGTGGGAGGCGATAAAGCCAGCCCCGCCGGTGATTAATACATTCTTTGGCTCGTACGGCATCTCTCTCACTCTCTTTTGTATGATGATGTTTTTGCCTTCTCTCCCTGATTTTTAAGTTTGCTGTTGACTGACCCTTTTTTTTAGAGCTCTGTTTTTGTTGGACGAAAAAATCGCGAATCGGTTTCGCTTGAAAAACTAAAAAAGAGCTCTTCCCCCCTTTATTTTAAAAACACGTTTTGCGCGCCGCGACGCGCAAATTGCATCATCGATTATTCGTTTTTAGTTTTAAACAAACAATAACACAACCAGCATCCGCAGTCGTTGTTGTTGTTGTTGTGCTTGAAGCTCGTCTCTTATTTATCTATCAAGCGACAACAAACGAACAGAAGAAATTTATTAGTTTGTAAAACACGTTGTTCGTTAACAAAAAAAAGGGGGGGAGCATAAATGTTGAAAGCGCAAAACAAGGAAAACGAGCAGCAGCAGCAGCAGCAGCAGATAACGAAGAAAATGAACGCTTCGGAAGTGAAAGAATACAAAGAAGATGAGGATGAGGATGAAGACAAATCCAACAACCCTTTATGTGAGAACAGAGAACTCTCGGGTTGGTTCTTTAAAAAAGGTGAACTGTTGAACAGATGGAACGAGAGATACGTTTCTGTTGACGAGAAAATACGAACGCTTTCTTTTTACTCCTCTTCTTCGTCTCTCTCGTCGTCGAAACCGACGTCAATCGTGAGTTTCGACGCGTTGGAGAAATTTTCATCGAGGAAAGGAGGAGAGAAAGGGGAGGAGGACGCAATAATAATACGCGTGCAACTCCAAAACGGAAAAGATTTGTTCTTGAAAAGGAATAACAACCAACAACAACAACAACAACAGAAGAAGAAGAAGAAAAGTTATTTATTCAAAGAAGGAGGAGAGGAAGAATGGTGCACGAAAATGAACGCACTTTTGAACCTGTTACCGACGCCAGAGTGTCGGCAGAAACGTGGCGGTGGTATTAGTAATACCACGCTGAGTGCGCTCAAGAACTTCTCGTCCGGAAAAGGCGGGATAGGTAAGATAGTCTTAGGCAACGCGAACGTCGTTGCTCGCGATAACCAACACCATCACGAAGACGACGACGACAGAAATATTCACATGAATACCAATCGAGGTGTAAACACGCCACCTTCTGCGACGCGTCGTCACATTGAGTACTGCGACGATGAAGAAGCCGATTTTGAAGCTTCGTCGACAGTTTCTTCCTCGTATTACGGGACGAGCGCTACTAAAAACGGCGCCGGTGACTCCCAAACCACAAACGACAGAGTGTTGGATACGTTTAAAGCCATGGAACTCGCCTTGCGCGCTAAAGACGAGTTGTTATCCGCTCAAACGCAGCTGTCCGACCGATTAGAAACGCAGCTAAAAGAAAAGGAACTTGAAATACAAAGGCTCACGAAGAAACTCAACGGAACGAAGGATTTGGAAGAAGCGTTTGACGAGGCAAACATGCGCGCTATGGAGATGGAAGACCAAGCCGCGATGTTATCGGTTTCAATCGATTCGCTAACGCGAGAGTTGGACGACGTGCGAGCGCAGAAAGCGGTCGTTCAGAACGCTTTGCTCCGAGAATCTGCGTTTATGCAGGAGCGAGAATACGAGATGAACAAAAAATTGAGCGACGTGACTTTGAAACTCCAAAAAGTTGAAAACGAAAAGAAGCACCAAAAAGACGTGTACGAAACGACCGAACGGGAGTTGACGTTGAGCAGAGATCGTTTGCTCGCTGAAATCGCTCGCGAAAGAAGAAATCGAGGCATGTTCAGTCCAGAGCAGCAGCAGCATCAACAACATCAAAGAAGACGAGCGATGAAACAACAACCGCGGGGCGGCGCACTCGCGAACGGCAGCATTAGTAACAACGTGGAAGATCAAAACAGCATTAATAACAACATTTCAGACCAGTCGAATGCGACGAAGGACGAGAGTCCAATACGCCAGATTTCGTTCGCGTCGCACACGCCGCTGAATCAGAGCATTGCGTCGCGCGACGACGAAGACGAAGACGAAGGAGAAAGAGCAAACAACGCGTTTTACCGTCGCGCAGATAAAAATCTGAGCAAGCTTCTCACGCCCGAGGAGCACTCGTGTCGCGTACAATAATGATAATAATAAACGAATTCCTTACTGGTATGTATCACTACTACTACTACTATTATTACTACCACTACTACTACCTTACATCGTTTATACACGCGTCGTGTTACATTTTGACGTTGTTGCTAATGACTCTACTTCCTTTCAAGTCGCTGACGACGCCTTTCACAAAGTCCTCGTCCTTATTATCCTCGGCGAACTTCTTGACATAAGAACACGTCGGTAACACTGTGTATCCTTTCACTTTCGCCCACTCTAGCGCCGCACGCGTGATTGCTTTAGCTATTCCCTTCCCTCTCTCGTGCTCAGGCGTCCACGTGTGCGAAAACGCAACCATTTTTGACTTTGGCAACCCGATGTGTTCGTATAACAAATACGGCTGCGTTCCGTCTTCCTCTCCGTTAAACTCGTCTGAAGTCGAGAAAACGCCGCCTAACATTTCTAAATCATTCAACTGAAGCTTCCCCGGGAAGCATTTTACGGTCACCGACGTCGTCGTCGTCGTTTCCCCCGACATCTTATCTCGTTGTTTTTCTGACGAGTTTTACTCGTTACAATGGAACAAAAAACATCACAAACAACGAACGCGAAAATAAATTAAATCGAAGAGTAACACATGACGCGACTACCACCGACCAAGATTATGCGATAATGTTTGCTAACGTGACAACAAAATACGCCAAAGGGCAGGGATACTATTGCGGTAACATTTGTTTTGATGTCTTTATGAAGCTTTTTGTGCTCGGGGGAATGTGTGGACGAGACGTTTGGCGTAAAGGAGATATCTTGTACAAACAGAAAGTATTGGAGTTTAGAGTGGACCGCGTGAGATATAAAGAATCGACCCCACTCAACGACAACGACGACGACGACGACGACGACGGAAACAATCCCTCTTCTGGAAACAGCAAACCATTGACAATGATGAAAAATATCAGCGCGGATTGGTTAAAGTCCGAAATCGAGAAGCTGGAAGAGGTGTACGAGGCAGAAGTGCAAGTGAGCACTGGTTTAGTATTAGTTGAAGTGAAAACGAGACGAGTGGAATCGATTATGGTATTGAGAGCGACGATATCAAATCTGGTCGATAGAAATGGCGCACCTCTTGGAGCGAAATTTATACAGGAACACACGGAACCGCGTGATTGTTTCTGTTGCTAGCAGCGATGTATTTCTACACTTAACGCACGCTTAAAAAGTAACTATACAATGTACATATACACTAATCTTCACTTCTTCTTCTTCTTTTCGTCCTTCTTCTTGTCGTCCTCTCCTCCTAAAAACATCTTCTTCGCTTCTTTGAGAAGTAAGCCACACCAGACGACTTGCAAAGCCGTGAAAAACACGTTCAGAACCAACACACCCATGACGACGCTTCTCGGCACGGGCAATTTTTTCATCTTCAACACGTGCAACGAATCTCTCCAAGCACCGGCGCTAAACTGAATCCATTTGATAATTCGGAACCATACAAAAAACGCGCCAAATGACAAGGAATTTATCATGTTCATGAGTGGATACTTCTCCTTATAATCTGGAAAGAATCGCATGAAATCTACGACCGATAACGGCAACGAGGACGTCTCGCAAACGCCCATGAAATAAACCCCGTACCACGCCATGTACGGTATAGTTAACATCCAGTAGCACAACAATCCCGTCATCGCGTGGTGCAACAACATTTCCACTGAATTCAACTCCGAGTTAAACAAAGATATGACAAAATCCCACGCCTGAAACGCTATTTGCACCTCTCCTATTTTCCTCACGTTTTCAGAAACTGGACCAAACAAACGTTCCTCCGCCGTTCGCGAAGATTGAAAGTGTTCGCTGAAATACCACGTGTTGATTCCATAATACGACACGTACGCCAAAGGAATAAAACAGGTCATCTGGAACGCGCCTAAAAACGACCCACCGTTTGCTTTTGCAATTGCCTTCGCGTCCACAAACTTGTGCATAAATCCACTCGCAAACACGAAGAAGAAGGAAAGGAATAGGAACCACTCGGAAATGTACACGAAGTCAATCTTCTCTCCCGGTTGCTGAGGAGCAGGAGAGAACAAACTGCCGAAGAAGCTATTCATGATGCGTGTGCGTGTGTGTGCGCGTGCGTGTGTATGTCTGCGTCGTTGATGTATTCGAGGGCGTATTCGAGAATAAATACTAGATAAAACCAATTATTTAAAAAGTGACGACAATAAACGAAGAAAGCGAGAATCATCAAAACAGGATGATGTATGCGGGAGTATCTCTCTTCATTTCTGCGATATAAATTTTACAACGATGACCACACCACTTTCTCGGGTCAAGGACCAATGTTCGGCTGCAATTCTTCTTTGTACGAGTGCATCATCTCCTTGACGAACTGTTTGGAGTGCTCTTGCGAAAAGTGCTCCAACGCGCCTTCGCCGAGTTCGTATTGGTAAGTGAAGTCGTTTCCAGAAGCCGCGGTGATTTTATCTCGTAAAAGAACGCGTCGAGAAACGAGCTTTGGTATGATTTCGCAATGCTTGCACTCAAAATCGTTGGACCATTTTCCTAATCCAGGTCCTTTGCCGTTATAGGAGGCTCGCATACCGAATCGTCCGAGCGCTCGAAACAGCGCTGATTCTTCCATCGTGCCTCCGTTAACTTGAATGATTGACGATATCGCGATAACGAGTCCTCTCCACATTTTTTTCGTTTTGGAAATGTGCTTGTCCACAAACTTGACGCGCGCGTCGATTGGCTGCGACGAACGAAGAATGAACGACGTCGTCGACGTAGTATCTGCACTTTTGCTCTTGCTCTGTTCCACTTGCGAGGTCACTCTTTGGACTTCTTTCAATTCCAAACCGAGATAGTCCATCAACCGCAACTGCGCTCGAGGCAAGATGTAACTCGCCACGTTTCTCACTTTCTTTCCTTTCATGATCTTTGCCATCGCTTCCGTGTACAACGCTCGAGGAATCGGCGCGTTGCCGTTCTTTTCCATTTGGAAGAGAAAGAACCGCGCGGCTTCCATCGTCAAGTGTTGCACCTCCTGACTCGATAAACCTATGTGCGCTTGCACATTCTTTTCGTTGGAAACCTTGATGGCTTCTTTAATCTCTTTGAGAATCTTTGACACCGGTGGATCGGACACCCCGACGTACGAGTGCGGTCGTCGCACTTCTTCTCTGTTATTCTCGTTGTCTTCATCAATCACGACATTTTCCTCCTCTTCCTCCTCTTCTTCTTCTTCCTCCTCTTCTTCTTCTTCTTCTTTACTCGCCTTCTTTTTCTTCGCACTCTTTACCGTAATCTTCGCCTTTTTCGACGCCGAAGTCGTCGTCGTCATCACTTTCGCCGGCGCGTTCTTCGCCACTTCGTTCACGTTTCTCTCTCGTTTTTTTCCTCCAGCAGATGATTTTTCTACCAATTTCTTCGGCGGCATTTTCTCTCTTTCTTTCTGTCTTTCTCTCTCTCTCTCTCTCTGACTCTCTCTGACTCTCTCTCTGACTCTGACTCTCTCTCTCTCCTGATGATGATGATGTGATAATAAGAAGCACAAGCGCGTTTGGAAGTTTTTGAAGATGAAGTTTTTGAAAAAAGGAGAGACAACAGAAGAGAGAGAAGAGACAAGTTTTTGAAATTTTTCACTCTTCTCTTCCTGTCTTCGATTTGGTGACAGATTTGAAGATTTGAAGAGCGACTGATGAAGACTGTTTTTTGTGTTTGTGACGGCTCGTCGTCGTCGTCCTAATAAAAATCTTCACATCTGCTCTCTTTGTTTTGTATCAACAGACAACAACAACAATAATGGCGACGACAACGCGCGCCAACACGATGATGCGACGCGGGGCGAACGCGTTAGCGCATCGATGGTATTATAGCAGTGGTGGTGGTATCCAAGCGACGACCTCTTTCTCTTTCTCCTCTTCTGCTTCCTCTAAATTGTTGTTTAACAACAACAACAACGTCAACAACAACAATAACATCAACAACTACAACACGCAACAACAACTACAACAACAACAACAACAAAAGAGAGGTGTAGCGTACGACATCAACGCTCGGACGAAACCGCACTTGAACGTAGGGACGATTGGTCACGTCGATCACGGGAAAACCACGTTAACGGCGGCGATTACGAAAGTTATGGCAGAAGTTGGCGGTGCGCAAGAAGTCGCGTTCGATCAGATCGATAAAGCGCCGGAGGAGAAAGCGAGAGGTATCACCATCTCCACCGCTCACGTCGAATACGAAACGAAGAACAGACACTACGCGCACGTGGATTGCCCAGGTCACGCGGATTACGTGAAGAATATGATTACTGGTGCCGCGCAAATGGACGGGGCTATTTTAGTCGTCTCTGCGGCGGATGGACCAATGCCACAAACGAGAGAACATATTTTGTTGGCGAGACAAATCGGAGTGCCGAGTTTGGTCGTGTTTTTGAACAAGATCGATATGGTGGACGACGAAGAGTTGGTGGAGTTGGTAGAGATGGAATTGAGAGAGTTGTTATCGTTTTACAAGTTTCCTGGAGATGATATTCCATTCGTTAAAGGATCGGCGTTGCACGCGTTGAAAGGGACGAACGACGCCATTGGCAAGGAAAAAATTTTAGAATTGATGGACAAGATCGACGAGTACGTGCCGACGCCAGAAAGAGCGTTGGATAAGCCATTTTCCATGCCTGTAGAAGACGTGTTCTCTATCCAAGGGAGAGGCACGGTGGCGACTGGAAGAATAGAACAAGGGACGATTAAAGTTGGCGAAGACGTCGATCTCGTCGGTATCGTGCCGACGAAGAAGACGACCGTAACTGGCGTAGAAATGTTCAAGAAACAATTGAACGAAGGGCAAGCGGGTGATAACGCCGGTTTACTCTTGAGAGGTGTGAAGAGAGAGGAAGTTTTGAGAGGTCAGTTGCTTTGCAAACCGGGCTCGATTACTCCGCACGCGAAATTTGAAGCGGAAATTTACGTCTTGACGAAAGATGAAGGCGGCAGGCACACGCCGTTCTTTTCCAACTACCGACCTCAGTTCTTCATGAGGACCGCGGATATTACCGGGAATATCACGTTACCAGAAGGTGTCGAGATGGTCATGCCAGGTGACAACGTGACGTGCACGTTTGAATTGATCACTCCGGTTGCCATGGAACAAGGTTTACGATTTGCGTTACGAGAAGGCGGGAGAACCGTCGGCGCCGGCGTCGTTGCCAAGGTTTTGGATTAATACTGCGCATACTGGTGCCTAGGTAGTGAGTGGTCTGTCTGGTGTTATAAAAAAGATTTGGATTATTATATTATTAAAAACTTTCTTCTGTCTCTCGTTCACTCTCTCTCTCTGAAGTAATTGTCGCATCGTCATCGGTATCTTCCTCTTCTTCTCCTACTACAAAAACAACGAGTAATTAGCGACCGAAGAAACCACCTCCTTTCTTGGAGTCCTTCTTCGCTTGCTCCTCGAGCATCTTCTCTCTCGCCAACTCTCTCGGACTCTTCGACTTACCCGCCGCCGCTCTTCTCGCTCGGAACGCCTCCTTGTTTCTCTTCTTTTCGGCTAAGACGCCCGCGGTGTTAAAGGTCGGTGCCTGTCTTTTCGGTGGCGCGACACCAACCGCCGGCGTCATCGCGGCTTTGAATCTGTTCTTCCCGACCCCACAAGTCGGGCATCTGTACGAGTTCGGTAACGCGCTGAAATCACCTCTGTAAATATATCCGCAGTCGATGCACACCATCGGTTGCCCGGCTGCTTCTTTCTTCTTACCACCAAAGTTGAAAAACGCTTTGGTTTGGACGACCGATCCTCGACCACCGGCGGTTCGAGCGCGAGATTTAGAAGACGCGGCCTGTTTGTAGTGAAAAAGAGAGAGAAATGGTTTTGCGTGTGAGTTGTTGTTGTTGTTGTCGATCGATGGATGTCAACGCGGCGGGGAAAATGAATTTTTGTTTTTATTTTTGCACGTCATCACCACTCCTTGTGGCTCTCTCTCGTCGTCATCTCTTCATCTCGCGTTTGTAAAAAAACAAAAGACGCACCTTCGTAGTAAACACGTTTCTCTTGGATGCTGCTAAGAAGTTCGGTTGCGCGATAA
>JACLAA010000319.1_pt1 | contig 15627 bp, 8 predicted proteins | sample 8027891 | NCBI WGS metagenome assembly JACLAA01 (sample SAMN15724900, study PRJNA655200) | protist metagenome | isolation source: fluorescence activated cell sorting (FACS) single amplified genomes of... | place: Spain: Blaines Bay Microbial Observatory, Mediterranean Sea | collected 2016-01-19 | reverse complement strand
GAAAAGAAGAAGAAACGCACGAAGTCGCCGAGCGACAGCGGCGGAAGATGGCGAATTTGCGCCAGGCGTTTGGCATATCGAGGGAAGACGACGAACGAAGAGAAGGCGAAGCGTTCGATCGAGAGTTGCAGCGAGAGATGCGAGAGGAGAAGCAACGGAAGAGGGAGGATAAGATTTTACGCAGAGAGAAAGAAATGGCGAAGAGAAGGAAAGAGGAGAAGAAAGAGGAGAAGAGGAGGAGAAAGGAAAGGAAGAAAGAGGAGAAGGTTTTACGGAACGGCGAAAAGGCGAAGAAAGGGTTGCCGAAATTGAGAGAGAAGTTGGACGCGGTCGAGAGAGAGATTGAGAAGAGAGGCGGGTTGATGGCGCTGAAAGAGAAATTGGAACCGAATGCGAAAGTAGAGGCGAAGAAGAAGAGAGAAGGAAAAGAAGAAAAAGAAGAAGAGAAACGCCACTCGAAGAAGAGGAAAGAGGAGGAAGATAGCGATTCGGAGGATGGAAAAAATGAGAAAGAAGGAGAGAGAAAAAAGATGAACGTCCCGCCGCCTCCTAGACAGGAGGTTCCACCACCTCCTAGACAGGTAGAGGTTCCGCCGCCGCCTCGAGGAGCGAGAGGAGAAGAAAGAAAAAGAGCGTCTCGGTCTCGGTCTCGGTCTCGGTCTCGATCGCCACCCAGAAGACGCGGAGGAGGAGAAGGACGAAAACGAGACGATAGCAGAGATAGGCAACAACGAGGCACACGCAGAAACGCCAGTCCGAGTAGAAGTTTTGGTAGTCGCAGCGCTTCGCCAAAAAGAGCGAAAAGAGCGAGGAGCGAATCCTTCGGGAGCGAATTTTCCGAGAGTCAATCTTGAAGAGTATAAATATTTTTAGCAGAGAAGCTTAAATAACAATAATTACATACGAATACCATCGCAGGCGTCGCCGTTGTTCTCATCATCGCCGTCCGAGAAATCTTCGATGCCATTTTCAATCGCGTATTCTTCATCGAGAACATCTTGCACCTTCCCATTCAGTCGCGCGTTAAACGTCCACAGCGTAAACATCGAAAAAATAAAAGCGAGAATAGCGAGCCATCCGATACTGGTCACTACCGTCCACACTCGACCTTTCAACGTATGCGAGACGCAATCTGTCAACTGATACTCTTTTAAAACGGCTTCGTCCTCGCCAATGAACGTCGGTCCGAGCTGAATGACCCAAAACGAAAGTAAACAAATCGCGGTTGAAAATACGAGCAACGTTCGGTCGCGCGGCTCGAGCTTGAAAAAGTTTCCGATATTTTCCTTGATCTCTTTTTCTCTTTTGGTCTCTTCTTCTATGTGCATCACTTCTTCGTCGTACGGGAGCTGTGCGAGCTCTTCTTTGCACTCTCTTGACGTTTTTTCAACGTAATAAATGCCCAAGAGTAAACACGTGCCTTGGACGACGGCGGTGACCAGTAACGCTACGTCCGCGATGGAACTCCACAGGCCGCTCGTATTTGAGGATGATTTATTATTAGATTGATCACCATTATTGCCACACATCGAGTTCGTACCTTGCTTTAACATGAACGCTCCAGCTAACACCGTCGTAATCACCGGGAAAATCACCGGAACCGTCCCTAACAACATCTCAAACACGTTCAAATTCAAAATGCCAGTCAACACGCTCGTCGGCCAATCCGGACCACCGACTAAAAGAGCCACTTTAGCTTTGGAGAATCCTCTCTTAGAGAGAACCAACTTTGCCGCACGCATAGCGTTTGTGTTTATACCGACCGTTTGTCGAACCCATACGCGTTTCCCGAGCCGTTCGCCGATGAGTTTTTGCTGCATGGCCACGGCGAGGAGTTTGACGACGAAACAAGCGCCGGAGGCGGCGAGTAAAGCGCAGACGTAACTTTTCGTTTCGCTCGGCGTTTCTCCACTTTCAGACAACGCTTTCTTGAAAAAATTCACCGACGATTCATCGGTCAACAAAATACCGCCAGTCAAATACACCGGGATGCCCGGAATGACTGGAATTAAAAACATCGCCAAGCCGACGAGAGAGAAGACGACGTAGGTGAACGCAAACCCAGCTTTCGCGAGTTTCACTCGCAACCACGACAGGAATACAACCGTAAACGTCCCGGCTAGAACATTCAAAGAGACCAACAGACATATCCAATAGTGTAAATTGATGAAAATAGTCGTCCATCGCCATTCCGAAGCGGAGGACAAAAACGCGCTCACGCGATAAGTGAACCAACCGCGGTGCAATTTCTCGTCCATCGAAAATCCCCTCTGAGTAGTATTCACAAATCTCCGAACGAACTGATTTATTACGGAAAGAAATAACATAATCGGAATCAATAGCGTCAGCGGTGTGGATAATGCAATCGCTCGAAACGCGTCAACGTGCGTTTCCGTGACCACTTTCGACGTCGCTCGGAGGAACGAGGAGGATTCCAACGCCTTCTGTTTAGCGTTTTCGGCGCCGCCAAGCGCGAAGACGGTTCCAACACCGAGAACGAATAAAGCCGCCATAGAGAAAGATAAGAGCAAAGTGGATAGTTCTTCTGCGCCACCGGATAACGACGCCGAGATCCAAATGCCTAAACCCGCCAAGGCGAATGTGAACGCAAACGCTCTCGCGGCAAATTTTGTCTTATTGCGAGTATCGGTAGTACTATTTTCCTCTCGAACGGCGAGACCGAGAACGTACGTGAAACACGAAAACAAAGTGCACGCTAAGATTGCAAGCATAGGAGTGAACCACATGATATACGCGGCGAGACACTCATTGTTCTCTTCCGTGTCTGTCGGGCATCCCGCGTCTTCCATGTACTCGCTCTTCACCTCGGACCAATACAATCCATTTTCATCGTCGTTTCCGTCGTCTCCTTCTTTTTCGGCGTAGTAAACCACAAACGCTAACCAAAGAGCAATACCGAGCGCAGAAAATATCAACGCCGACGCTGTTTTCATTAAAAACTTTGACGTAGAGCTGCGAAACCACCTCTTACACAGAGCGACGAACATCGGCGCGCAACACACGAACATCGTCGGCGGCGCTTGCGGGTAAGTCTTTGCCGATAAAGTCGCCGAGGCGACAAAGAGCACGGCGGCGAAAGCGAGCGCACCCTTTCTGATTGCTCGTTTAAACGAACTTGGTTTTAATTCGTCGTTCTCTCGATCATCCGCTTTCTTTACATCCGCAACAGTACTATCGTCGCTACTCATACTTCTCGCGCTATTTTCACTCTCGCCTTCGAAACGAAACAAACCGTCAAACACGAAAAGAACGCAGAGCAAAACCACCGACAACGATACCAACTCCAGCTCGTACTGCTCTTTCTCGCTCGCGAGGAAGCGATACGTTTCTCTCCCGTACCCGAGCTTCGCGCTAAACGCGAACACGTACGAAAACGATATCGATGCGATCAAGAAAAGTAAAACGAACGTTTCTCGCATGTGATTTGTTGTCTCTTCTTCTTCTTCCCCGGGAACGAAGAACGTCTTCTTATTTTTATCGTCGTCTACATCGTCGTCTACATCGTCGTCGCGAAGATTGAACGAACTCCCAAACGCGGAGGAGGACGGGGCGAGATCGTCATCCCTCTTCTTCCTCGTCTTTTGTCTGGTCAGCATCGCTCTTCTTCTTTTGACCAACTTTTTTACATCAAAAGCGAAAAAAAGCGTTTTGACAAAATCCTTCCTAAAATAGAAATTCTTCTTCTTCTGTAAACGAAGAAAGACGACGAAAACAACAAGATAAAAGAACACGTTGAAAAACGACAGGAAAACCTACGAGGAAGAGAAGAAGACAACGTGAATTTGTATTTACCGAAAAACGGCGAAGAAAACGAGCACGGTTGGATCATTATTGCTTTTAATATATTTAATACTTACGTACGTGAAAAGTTGTATTAATTAACGATAAAACGTGACCAAAGTTGCCAACGAACTCAACGTCAAAAAGGAAACCCCCAACTCTTGTTCCAACAGCGCCCACAGTGGTACCTTAATGTTCAACGTTTCAATTATTAAGTTTGGCAGCCAGTAAAAAGCCAACACGCACGCGGCGAACCCGCCGATGCAAAACACGAACGACCTCGCGAATCTCATGTTGTTATGTTTGACCGCGCCCGCTTGGTCCAATTTCGGATTAGGTCCCGGGTCCACGTCAACGAGCTTAATGAACATGCGGAACGCCATCGCAATGGCACCAAAAATAGTCACTTGCAACGATCTCATGTTGTGCGGTTGCGCCCAGGTGACTAAAAAACACGCCGTCGCGATGCCGTAGTTCACGAACAAATCTTTGTTCGGCGACGGGCACCATCGCGGCTGCCATTTCGATCGAATTATGTCCGCGTTCAACACCGATTTGGACTCTATTTTCTTCCCGGACATTCTCGCTTGTAAACTCGCTCGTTGTATCGTGTCGTACGCGGATTCCACTTCTCGCAGTTTCTCGTTATCGCCTTTGTACAACATCTTTTTCTTGTTCACGGCTTGTTGAATGGCTAACGCGTCGTCGCTTACGCTGATGCCTAAAAGTTTCCTCGCTTGCTCTTCTTCGTTTAGTTCTCCTCCTCCTCCTAAAACGCCTCCAGCGCTCGAACGAACGATTATGAACGAATCGTCGTCACCTCTTTTACTTATTGTTCTTTCACTCATTCTTCCCGTGCCGCCAATTTTCGTCGTCGTCGTAAAACGAGTCGTCGTCGTCCTAAAAGCGTTCATTCTTCTTGGCTTTTGTTGCATCATCGCACCAAAACTGGTCGTCGCATTCGTGCTGCGCATCAAAGTAAACATTTTATGTGTGTGTGAGTGGTATTATTATAGTAGTATTCGTATTCGTAGTACGCAATAAGAGTGTATCTCTTTGGAGAATTGGACCTTTTTTATCCATTAAAAATCAAGCAAAATGGAGGAAAGTACTACTTGTACTACTCCTTGAAAAAGAACCGATCTCGAATCGATCGCCCACTGAGAGGGAAAAGTGCGTTGGAGTCGAACATATTCTTTGCGCGTGTGTTGTTCGATTGGTGGTTGAAACTTTCGATTGGTTGGAAACCGACGAAATGTATCATCAAAATCATCATCACGCACCAACAACAACATTAACTGCTTCAACAACAACAACAAAATCGAATAAGGCATTAACGGTGCGAGCAATCATCTCCGGCGCGATGGTAGGGATAATCATCGCCTCCATGAACGTTTCGTTCGGGTTAAAAACGGGGTGGTCGCAAGCAGGGTCGGTTTTAGCGGCGTGCATATCCATCGGCTTGTTTGCTTTGATTAAACCAAAACTTGCATTTTCCATGGAGGAAGCGAACGTGGCGCAGACGGTCGCCTCGGCGGCGGGGTCGATGACCATGTCCGCGGGGTTGATTGGACCTATGCCTGCGTTGGCGTTACTCGGGTATGAATTTTCGTATTTAGGCCTGGCGAGTTGGTCGATATCGGTGGCGTATTTAGGCGTGTTTCTCGCGGTGCCGCTGCGAGACCATTTTTTGGTGCAACATCGCTTAAAGTTTCCCAGCGGGACGGCAACCGCGGAGTGCATACGCGCCGCGTTCGCGTTGCCCAGTGGTAACAATAGTAGTAATAGTAGTAGTTTGAACGTGGAAATGGGGGAAAAAGGTGGTGGTAACGGTAACAGTTCTTCCACGAAAACAACGGCGGACGAAGAACATTTTCATCATCAACAACAACAACCAGAAGATCGCGCGAGGAAACAGTTTAAATCACTTCTCTGCGCCACGCTCATCTCGTTCGCGACGGCGATGGTTGCGTGGAAGTTCCCGAGGTTTTTAAAGCCACCAATATTAGTGTTCTTAGGTTTGCACGAGTTAGCGAGACGTGGATTCGGGATTCGATTAGATTTTGCCTTGGTCGGCGGAGGGATGTTGATGGGCGAGAAAGTAGGGTACTCGGTTTTAGCCGGAGCGATTATCGCGTGGGGGATGATTGGTCCTCTCGCGGAATCCAAAGGGTGGGTTTCCGATACCGAAAACGTATTTAACATGAAAAATGGAGCGAGAGGGTTGTTGTTATGGCCCGGGGTGACGTTTATGGCGGTTGATTCGTTTTCGCAGCTGTTTAAAGCGATGGTGATTGCTAAATTTGCCGCCTCAAACGATAGTAGTACAACAACAACAACAACAACATCAACAACAACAACTACTACTACTAGTAGTAACGAGTTGCAGCAGCGCTCGGATAATATTAAACACGACTCTGAAGAAGTCGACAACGACGCGACACTTTCGGCGACGCCGTTTTCTATCGAAGAAAACGTTCCGCGGAATTGGTGGATAACCGGTTTACTCTTCGCCGTGTTCAGTTCCATGGTTTCGCAAAGAATTCTTTTCGGTTTGAAATTAACGACTTCCATCATGTCTATTCCAGTTGGTTTGTTCATGACATACATTGCGATCCGATGCGCCGGAGAAACCGATATAAATCCAATCGGGCCTATGGGTAAAATCATCCAACTCATCTTTGCGTTTCTCGATCCCGGACAATTGATTGCGAACTTGGTCACGGCTGCGGTGGCGTGCGGAGGTGCCGGACAAGCGGGAGATTTAATGCACGATTTCAAATGTGGATCCATTTTGCGTTTACCACCTCGCACGCAGTTGATCGCGCAAATGTTAGGCGTCCCGTTTGGTGTACTTGGCGCCGTGCCTTCTTTCTTGTTGTTCTTGCGAACGTACGAATTAGGCGGCGACGAATACCCGGCGCCTTCGGCGTTCGCGTGGAAAGCAGTCGCGGAAGTATTGACTGGATCGAGCGAAGATGGGAGTAATGCCGTTGGTGTGCCACACCAAGCGGTCATTTTGAGCGTATTAGCAGCCTTGTTTGCCGTTCTCGTGAGAACTTTGGAGTTCAAAATGCAATACAAAGGTACGGCGCGCGCGAGACTTTTGGCGGAAAAGATCGTCCCGAGTCCGATGGCGTTGGGAATCGCATTCATCATTCCTCCGGAGTTTTCCGTGATGGTTTGTTTCGGTGCGTTCTTATCCGGGTCGTGGAGACGAAGAAACAAAGACTCGTTCGAAAGTTTATCGCAGTTGGTAGCCGCCGGTTTTTTGGCGGGTTCTGGAATCGCGGGGGTTTTCGCCGCCGGAGTTACAATCGCGTTCATGAAATCAACTCTCACTCGAATGGAGTAGAAGAGACATTATATTTAGTATATTTATCATTATTTAATAAAAGTCAACGTTGTACATTAAAAATATTCTTAGAAGAACTTACTATATCGTATTATAATATTAAGTGCTTCGTTAAGGTTTGATCACGATGGCGTCTCTGCCCGGTCCGACGCCGATAAATCTACACTCGACGCCGCCCGATAACTCCTCGACTCTTTGCACGTACTTCTTCGCATTTTCCGGCATATCCTTCCAGTCTCTCACTCCAGAAATATCAGATTTCCAACCCGGCAAGGTCTCGTAGACAACTTCAACCTTCTCCAACTCCTCGATCGAGGCTGGAAACGCCGTCGTGACCGTACCGTCTTGTAACTTGTACGCGACACCGATTTTAATTTCATCCAACTCGCTCAAACAATCCAACTTGGTAATGTTCAAATGCGTGAATCCGTTAATTTTACTCGCAAAGTTTAACGCGACCATGTCCAACCATCCAATACGTCTCGGTCTCCCCGTGGTTGTTCCGTACTCGTACCCAATCGCTCTCAAATCTTCCGCCATATCGCCAAACAACTCGGTCGGGTACGGTCCGCTTCCGACTCTCGTCGTGTACGCTTTGGCGACACCGATGATGGTTTCAAACTTGTTCGGTGCCAAACCGAGACCGGAGCATACCCCACCTAAGCTCGGATTCGATGAAGTCACGAACGGGTACGTGCCGAAATCCAAATCCAACATCGTCGCGTTCGCGCCTTCGACCAAAATCTTCTTCTTATCCGCGTGCGCTTGGTTGACAATCTCCACCGTATCCGCGATGAACGGCAAAATCCTCTCTCGGATTTTCCCATACCGTTCAATCTCCGCGTCCACGTCGTATTCAAACCCATCGAATCGCTTTCCCGCATCCGCCGCCAACGCTTTCAACTTTTCCGCAAACGTCTCCATGTTTTTGATGTCGCCGACTCGGACCCCGTTTCTCGTCGCTTTCGACGCGTACGCTGGACCGATACCTCTCTTCGTCGTTCCAATCATGTTCCCGCTCAACTCGGCTTCTCGTAACCCGTCCACTTCTTTGTGTAACTCGAACAATAAGTGCGCTCGATCGGAGACGATCATTCTCCCCGCGCAGTCTACGCCGACTTTCTCCAACGCGTCCAGCTCTTCAAACATCCCGGGTAAATGGACAACTACTCCGTTACCAACCACGCACAAGGCTTTTTTATTCAAAATCCCCGACGGGACTAAATGTAACGCGTATTTTTTCCCTTCGTCGTCGTAAATCGTGTGTCCGGCGTTCGCTCCTCCTTGACATCTGCACACCACCTCGTACTCTCGGGCTAAAATATCCACCAACTTCCCTTTGCCTTCGTCTCCCCATTGCGAGCCGAGAACGGCGCAGACTTGGCCGAGCTTTTTCCACTCGTTGTCTGAAGCGGCGGCTTTTGCCGCCGTGGATGTTGGAGAAATTGATGAAGATGAGGATCTTATTATCGAACATCTTTTTTTCGAATACGCTTTATTATAATTCGTCTTTCCTCTGCTTCCGATCGTCGAATTCGCCGTCGTCGTCAGGGCTTGATGATGCGCAGCCATCATCATCATCTTTTCTTATATATATAATACTATTAAAATGCTCTTCTCGTTTCGCCAAAAGAAATCCTTTCCAAACAAACGCTCTTTTCGTCGTCGCGCTACAAAACAAACCGTCTCTTATTATTATACTTTTTACGCGTCTTCTTCTCGAAGAGTGAGGAGAGAGAGAGAGAGTACAGTATGTTTTTGAATGTTGGTGGTGTTGTTGCTTTTTTTTTGTGCTGCTTTTTGATGAGGATTTCGATGCGTCTGATTTTTAGCCAGAGGAGGCAAAAAGCAAGAAACAAGAGAAAAGAGAGAGGAAGAGTTTTTTTGGTCAGAGATGAGTTTGCCGCCAAAACAGTCACATTTTTTACATCCTCACAACAAAAGTGAGTGAATTCTCTCAATTCTCTTCTCTTAGTCGCGAAACCTTTTCCTACTCAGCATACGATTCGTATTATTAGTAGTATTAAAGAGCAGAGACCACCCAGAAGAAGAGAGAAGGAGAAGAACTTCGCGCGTTCTCTTGTTTGGCGTTTTCGCAAATAAGAACAATAGTATAAGAGAGAGAAAACAGAGAATTACTAAAAATTGCGCGCGTTGACTGCTTCTCTCTCATTGCGAATTATCTCAATTTAGATACACATTTTTAAGTACTCATACGAGAAGAAGAATTAATGCGCGGAAGAACAAGCGATAATAAAGGAAAGTCGAATAAAAACGAACTCGCTTGTTCTCCTCCTTCTTCGTCCTCGAATCTCCTCTGGACGAAAATAATCAACGAGAAAAAAGCAAAACAAAGAACAACAACAACAATGAATTTCGAGGAGGACGAAAAGACATTACGAAAACAGCGCAGAGGAGGAGGAGAAAGAGGAAGCGCGAAAACAACATCGACGACGACGGCGAGGAGAACGACGAGAAATAACAATAATAGTAACAACAACAACAACAACACTATCAACATGGACGCGGCACCGTCGTCGCCGACGCCGAACATGGCACCACCGAAACACCCGCCGCCGACGCCGATGAAACCTTTACGAAGGAAGAGAAGAACTTCCGCTCGATTAGGAGTACGAGGACGAGGAGGAGAAAGAGAAAGAGAAGGAGACGACGATTTAGAAAACGACGATTTAGAAAACGACGAGGAGGACGAGAGCGAAGACGAGGTGTACTTCAACGCCGCCATGTCGGGGGCCCCGCAGAATACTAGTAGTAAAAAGAAACCAGTTCCGACTCGGCGCAAACTCGAAGACGCGTTCGATCGCATCGCCGAGAAGAGAGGCGGTAAAGGTAAACTCCTTTCTCGCGCGTTCGACGATTTCGAGGAAGAGTACGAGTGCGAAGAAAAAAACAACGTCGTCAATAACGACTGAAACGACGACGACTGAAACGTTTCGAGATACTACTGCTAGTAACAATAGATTTAGATACTGCTATAAACACACTACCATATTTAGCCCGAGTAGAATACTACGAGTCGTAAAAAAAAGAATAAAACCATCGCACACAAAACAGACAGACAAAAAAAGATCGAGATTCTTTTTTCTGTTTTCCTCTGCTTTTTTTTTCTCTGCTTTCACCAAAAAAAAAGACCTGATTTTGAAGGAAAAACTTCTCACAAAATCAAGGAAAAAGCATCAACCACACAGAAGACTCCTTTGCGCCGCTTTCTTATATATACACAGAGAGAAGAGCCTACAACTGTTATTACGCACACCGTTTTAAAGCGATTAGTAGTATAGTTATAAAATGAGACCTATCCTGTTAAAAGGCCACGAGCGTCCACTGACGTTTATTAAATACAACGCCGACGGGGATTTAATCGTCACGTGCGCGAAAGATCACCACCCAACTTTATGGTATGCAGATACAGGGAACAGAGTCGGGACGTACATCGGACACAACGGCGCCGTGTGGACCGCGGATATCACCAGAGATTCGAAAACTTTAGCCACGGGAAGTGCGGATACGAGTTGTAAACTCTGGGACGTCGGCAGTGGCACCTGTTTCCAGACGTTTCAATTCGACCAACCGGTACGAGCGGTGTCGTTTGCAATCGGCGACGAGAAGATGTTAATCACCACGGATCCGTTTATGGGCGTGAACGCGGCGATACACATCGTGGAGATTACAAAGAACAGAGAGGAGCAAACGAGCAAGATTTTAAAAACGATTAGCGGGGACGGGATCGTCAACGGGAGGTTAAATAGAGTCGCGTGGGGCGCGCTCAACGAAACGTTTTTAACCGCGGGGGAGGACGGCGTTTTACGCGTGTGGGACGTGGAAACGGGGAAGGTTTTACACGAAGCTCGAGACGCGCACAAAGGGAAACCGATTCAACACTTGGAGTTGTCTGCGGATAAAACGCACGCGATCACGGCGAGCTTGGATAAAACGGCGAAAATTTTCGACGCGCAGAATTTAGAGCTTTTGAAGACGTACGTCGCGGATAGACCGGTGAACGCGGCGATTATCTCGCCAATTCGAGAGCACATCATATTAGGTGGAGGCCAAGATGCGATGGCAGTGACGACGACGTCGAGTAAAGCAGGGAAATTTGATTCGAAGATTTATCATAAGATTTTCGAGGAGGAGATTGGCGGGATTAGAGGGCATTTCGGTCCCATCAACGCTCTGGCGTTTTGCCCGGACGGGAAGAGTTTTACCTCAGGCGGAGAAGATGGGTACGCAAGAATTCATCACTTAGATAACACGTACTTTGATATTAAATAATACTAATACTACTACTACTATAATATTATACAAATAAGATACTAATACATACCCTTCCTTCTTCATTCACAACCTCTTCTCGAGGAGCGTTTGGAGTAAAGCGACGTCGCATTTGCGTTCCCAACCGATAAAGCCGACGCCGATTGGTAACTCGTTTTTGTTCGAGACGCACGGAACGACGACTTCAGGTAATCCAGTGAGACCAGATACAGAGCTCAGGGATAACGTTTTCACGCGCAAGTCGTTGACGACTGAGGCGTCTTCGTTGAGTTTCGGCGGCGCGCACGCGGCGGCGGGAACGATACAAATGGTTTTACTCTTTCGCCGGCGAAAGACTTCATTTCGAATAATTTCGGCGCGTTTTCTGTTCATCTCTCTCGCTCTTTCGACGTTTTTTGTATCCTCGCTCACTTCTTCTGCACCGTAGAATCGTTCGTGTACTCCCGGACCAAACTTTGGGTTTCTTTTTCGGATCCATTCGCCGTGCGCTTTCCAAACGTCGTCGGTTTGTTGTATTCGAAAATCCTCCCACCACTCCAGAATGTTTTGGTTTTCTTCTAATTTCACGGTTTCGTATTCAATCCCGTTTTTTTCTAAATACGTATCAATCGCTCCTCTCGCCTCATCCGTCGCTAATGCGAACGCGTCTTCAAGTTTTACGAATTTGACGACGTCTTTGATGATTCTATCATCATCGCTGTTAGTATTAGAACTTTCCTCCTCCGAATTATTAGTATTATCGGGAAACGCTTTCAAAACCGCTTTCGTCGCTCTGAGTAACATTTCTAAGTCGTTGGCGAAGAAACCAGGCACGTCGAACGATTTCGCCAGCGGGACGATGCCTTCGTGACACATTCTCTCGTCGAATCTATGCGTCATCCGTATCGAGTAAATGCCGCAGAACGACGCCGGCACGCGCACGGATCCCGCCGTATCCGTCCCAACCGCTAAATCCGCCAAACCTCGCGAAACCGCGCTCGCGCTCCCGCTCGAACTTCCACCGGGGATTCGCCCGAGAGCTCTTCCGTTTCTCGGTGTTCCGTAGTGATAATTTTCTCCCTGTAACGACCACGCGAGTTCGTCCATGTGCGTTTTACCTATCACGTGTCCTCCTTCTCTTAATAAATGTTCCACTAAAGGCGCGTTTTCAGTCTTCGCTTTTGGGGAGAAATCGGAGAGAAAATCTGGGTTCCCACACCCGGTTTTCAATCCACGAACGTCGATGTTGTCCTTGATTGCAATCGGTACATTTTCTAATAATAATAACTTTGACGATTCAGACGACAAAGTTTCTTTCTTTGCGGCGGAGGACACAGAGTGCCGGACGACAAAACAGTCGTCGCTTTTATCCACTTCTCGAGACGAAGATTTTACCCCGACTTTTCTCTTCTTCTTCGTTTCCTCTTTGACGTAAACAACGACAGCGAGAGTGATTTTACCCCGGCTTTTGTTGGGTTGTCGAGTTTTCATCATCATTAAAAAGGGTGAAAAGAAAACATCTCTCATCGCCGCTGTCGTCATGCCGACGTAAACGAGAGTGTGTGTAAGTGTTTAACTGTTTTTTTAAGCGAAAAACTGAAGAATTTTTAACAAGAAGAATAGACAGACAAATTTCTCAAGTTTCATCAAACGAAACAGATGAAACATTATTCATCAAAGAAGGATACTACCGTGTGTTTAGAGCCTAATTATTAAGGCGTGTAATACTAGTTATATATGGTATATATTGATTTACTTATTTTGGCACGACTATGTTTAAAATCTTCCCGGCTTTGTAGATGACTTTTTTAATCTCTTTCCCGTCCAGAAACTTCTCCACGCTCGGTTCGCTCTTGGCCAATTGCACGGCGACGTCTTCGGTAGCGTCTAAGGCGAGTTTAATCGATCCGCGGGTTTTACCGTTGATTTGGACGCCCATTTCGATGGTATCCTCGACCAAGTATTGCGCGTCGATATCCGGCCAAGCGACGTAGGCGTTGGATAAAAGGAGTGGTTCAGAAGAGTTTAATCGAGCGTATAACTCTTCGCTCAAGTGCGGCGCGTACGGACTCAAGCACAACGCGAAGGGTTCCAAACACTCTCTCGGTTTCGTTTCCCATTTCGTCGCCGCGTTCGTGAATTCCATCATCGCCGCGATGGCTACGTTAAACGAGAGCGTCTCCGTCGCTTCGGTGACTTTAGCAATCATTTTATTCGTGTCGCGAAGTTGTTCTTCGGTAGCTTTTTCGTTCGTAATCGCGCTTTTTTCGTTCTCAAACAATCGGTACGCTCGAGCTAAGAAACGGTAGCATCCAGAAACGCCCGAGGTTTGCCACACTTTCACGTCCGTCAGAGGACCCATGAACATTTCGTATAATCGCAAAGAGTCTGCACCGTATTCAGAGACCACGTCGTCGGGATTGACGACGTTCCCTCTCGATTTTGACATTTTAAACGCTCTCGAGTTGACTTTAATTTTCGGGTTTTCCGTCAAGACGAAACCGTCGCCTTTTTTGGTCACTTTTGAACCGTCGAGTTTCGTCGCGATTGCATTTTGGGCTTCTTTTGATCCGGCAGAGACGTAGTCGCCAGATTTCTCGTCCACGAAAGCGGTGTATTCGACTTCACCTAATATCATACCTTGCGAGACCAATTTCTGGAACGGTTCTTTCGTCGAAACGACGCCGATGTCGTACAGAACTTTGTGCCAAAATCGAGCGTATAACAAATGCAACACCGCGTGTTCGGCGCCGCCGACGTATAAATCCACCGGCATCCAATACTTTTCTAAAGATTTGTCTATCAATGCGTTTTCGTTCGTGGGATCAATAAATCGTAAATAATACCAACACGATCCAGCCCATTGCGGCATGGTATTCGTTTCTCTCGTCGCCGATTTCTCCGGGTGCCCCGGAACAGTCGTTTTCACCCAATCCGTGACGTTCGCCAACGGACCTTCGCCTGAACCGGACGGTTTAAAGTTGTCCGTTTGTGGCAATATCAAAGGTAAATCGCTTTCGGAAATTGGAATGGCCACGTCCGGATTTTCGTCGTCGTACACGACTGGAAACGGTTCGCCCCAATATCTTTGCCTCGCGAAGAGCCAATCTCTCAACTTGTAGTTGATTTTTCTTTCGCCCATGTTCTCGTCGCCGAGTTTTTTTATGATGACATCCGCGCACTGCGTGATGTCCATTCCATCGCACTCGCGAGAGTTCATCATTTTACCGGTTCCTGAGTACGCCTCTTTGTCGAAATCGTGCTCTTTGCTCGGTTGAACGACTGGCACGATGGGTAAATCAAAAGTCTTTGCAAACTCGAAATCTCGCTGATCGTGCGCCGGGACCGCCATGATACTTCCGGTACCGTAAGACCCCAAGACGTAATCAGCGACCCAAATGGGCACGTTCTTCTCCCCAGTCAACGGATGCGTCGCGTACGTGCCTAAAAAGACACCACTTTTCGTCTTTTGTAATTCAGTTCGTTCCAAATCCGATTTGTTCGCCGCGTCTTTAACGTATTTTTGGACGACGTCTTTATTTTCCGCAGTCGTCAGCTGGTCCAACATCGGATGCTCCGGTGCGACGACTAAATATGTCGCACCGTACAGCGTATCCGGTCTCGTCGTATACACCTCCAAAAACGAGGAATCATTTTCCGAGACGGAAAATTTCAACTGCGCGCCTTCGCTTCTCCCGATCCAGTTGCGTTGCATTTCCTTGATGGACTCTGGCCAATCTAAATCGTCCAAATCTTCCAACAATCGATCGGCGAACTTTGTGATTTTTAACATCCACTGTTTCATTGGTTTACGAATGACTGGGTGATTACCTCGTTCGGATAATCCATCGATGACTTCCTCGTTCGCTAGCACCGTTCCCAACGCCGGGCACCAATTCACCGGAACTTCCGCTTGATACGCCAAGCCTTGCTTCATCAGCTGAATAAATATCCACTGCGTCCATTTATAATACGTAGAATCGCACGTGGCTACCTCGCGATCCCAATCGTAACTAAAGCCTAACGATTGCAGCTGCTCTCGAAATCTGTTCACGTTCTTCGCCGTCGTCTCTTTCGGATGCGTCCCAGTTTCGATGGCGTATTGCTCCGCGGGTAAACCAAACGCGTCCCATCCCATCGGGTGCAACACGTTGTACCCTTTCATCCGTTTATATCTCGCCATAATATCCGTGGCCGTG
>JACLAA010001118.1_pt1 | contig 15629 bp, 12 predicted proteins | sample 8027891 | NCBI WGS metagenome assembly JACLAA01 (sample SAMN15724900, study PRJNA655200) | protist metagenome | isolation source: fluorescence activated cell sorting (FACS) single amplified genomes of... | place: Spain: Blaines Bay Microbial Observatory, Mediterranean Sea | collected 2016-01-19 | reverse complement strand
ACGCGCCTTTGCGCATTGTCTCGTACATCTCTTTCTACACTGGTCGAAAAGTTGGCGTCTTTTTACGTCGTTTCGGCAGAGCCGGTAGGGGCCTCCTCCTCGTCTGGCGTCGAAACGACGGCGTCGAAACGAACGACGCAATCGAACATTTCACCTTGGCACAAGCGCTCGGCCAAACGGGCGTTTTTAATCATGGCCAATTTAAGCGAGTCGCAGACGAATTCAGCATTGTAGTTGGTGTGAACAGCGCGGCCCATACCTTCAAGAACGACGAGGTCGACGTTTGAGGAGGCTTCGATGAGTTCGCGGCTGGCGCGACGGAGATCGATGCATGGACCGCCGTTACCCGAGGAAACGACGTAGAGAGAAGGCGTTTTCAAACCTTGTCCTTCATCGCCGTATAAAGCAGATTTGAGTATACCTCCACATGTTTCCGCGGCACGTTCGAGCAATGAGGACAGCTCGTCCGCGGTGACGTCGTTGAGTGCGGGTAAAGCGTTAGCAACGAGGACGACTTCCGTGCCTCTTCGTAAGAGTTCGACGACAAACGGAAGAACGCCGAGGACGATATCCGCGCCGCTGTTGTCGACAAAGATGTGCGCTTTTCTGTATCCGTCGTTTGAGGATAACTTTTTGGCAAACTCTTCGAAACCGTCGATTTTCCACGATAAGCGCGTCGCATTTTTCCTCGCCTCTTTGTAGATGTCAAGGATGGTACCGTTGTTGTACAAATCCACGCATGCCTGCGACCCCCAGTCGAAAACGTTTCCAGCCAGGACACCTTCGACGATTTGAATCAATCGTTGATTTTCATCTTCCATTTGTTCGAGCTCATCGAGTAACTCGGGTAAGACGACTAAAGCGGCATCGTTTTCGCGTTGTTTCACATCCGCGTAGGCGTCAGCAAAACCACAGTCTCTCAAACACTCTTCTCTCGCTTCGAATAAAGAGGAGAGCGAAATTTTGCCGCATCCGAATGGGTCTTTGAGTAACCGATCGAGCAAAGAACCATACGCGTTGCGAAACTGTTCCGCGCGTTCCGAGGGTGTTCTCTTACGGTAGTTATTGTTGGACTCGAAATCGTACGCGTCGTAATTCACAAACGCGTGATGATCGTCCAATGAAGTGCGAGTCGATTTTTCGTGCTCTTCGTCGTCGGGGTCTTCGAGCTCGGAATCTCTCGCGCGTTCCGCGACGCCTGCAGTCAATGATTTCAACACCATCAGCCAGTACTCGCGATCTTCGGCACTGATTGCTGTTTTCGCTTGAAGATCAAACGTATCTGGCACGTAAGACTCGGGGTTTTGTAACAATGGGTACGGTTCCAACAACGGCGCGTAGTGCAAAACGCCAACGTCAAAGTCGTTCGATGATGCTCGAACACCCAAGTGACTCGATAAGTTCGAATATCCGCGACGATGTCGACTTTGATGCGACGATGAAAAACTGCTTTGTCTCGTCGCGGGTGAATCTCTTCCTAAACCTGGAGGCGAAGTCCTTGCCAAACTGATGCCGTCTACATGGGAAGCGCCCGCAGAAGAGTCCGCACTACTATTATTTGTTTCTAAATATAAAGATGCCGTCGCCGCGGCTAAGTTCTCGCCCGATGACGTGTAACTGTTACATCTGCGAATAGTCGTTGGTGGTGACGATGATTTAGCTCCTCCATTCTTACCGTAGTCCTCGTGCGCCGCTTTCGTGGAATACTTTATGAACTTCTCGATCCACGATCCTCTCGTTTCCGCCGCGCCTAGCTTTTCTTTCGCCGTCGTGTCACTCAAAAACGCTCCAAGTGCACCTAAAAAACCCTCGTGTCTCAAAAACATCGCTTTTGTTTCGCCTTTACTCCAAAAGTTCACCGCGAACGAAATCGTATTCATCGTGTATGCGTGGCCGCGAATGAAGTATCCGCCAAAAAATATTCTCTGCAAACCATGAGCTTTGGCATTCATCGTCGCTAAGTGCGCGATGTTATACGAAATCATTCTGAGCAAGGATAAAGTGATATCTGCTTTGCTATAGTCGCTCAAATCCCCTTCCTCCATAACGACTCTACCAAACGAACTCGCAATCACGTCGGACGATAAACCAACTTTGGCGTAATCTCGACCGTATATATCCCCAACGAGCATATCCACTCTCGCGGAATCCGCATTTTGCGAGCACCTCAACATCTCGTCGTAATCTCTCATCCCGGTTAACAATCGACACAATCCCCAAAATGTCCCACCTCCAATATTGGACCCGGAAATGCGCTCGTGTCCAGTCTCGGTGACTTTGATAATCGACACGCCGGAGCCAATGTTTACGAGCAAATACGGGAACAAATTGTTGCTACTACTATTACTAGTGCTATTACTTTTACTATCCACAACATTCGTTGCTGCCGCCGTGTTTACGTTAAAGTTGGTCTGCACAAAAGTCTTGGTATCGTTTTCAAACGTAAACGCTTCATCTCTAATCGTCTTCAACAAAAAGTTCGCACCTCTCACAGCGCACGCCATCTCGTCTTCTTTTTGCAACTCAATCCCCAACGCATCCCGAAACGTCTGCTGGTGCTTGAAGGACCCTCCTCCAGTCGCTTTAATCTCCGATTTGTGTTCATCTCCGATCCCACTGCAGTGTAATTTTTTCCGTTCGATAAAATCTAGGCATTCCCGTAAACTCGACGACGGAAACCGTCTGAAGTGCAAACGACCTCCCAACGCTTTCGTGGTTTCCTTTTTCTGACCATGTCCATCCGCATCGGCATCTTCCGCGCTGTTCGGCCTGTTCGCGCTAAAATACACCAGCTTAATCAAACTACCGCCTAAATCGAGCGCAAAGTGTTTCACCGCGTCCCTTTGTCGAGGAAGACTAATCGATGGCGCCGCTTGCGTCGTTTGTTGTTGTTGTTGTTGTTGTTGTTGTTGTTGTTGTTGTTGTTCTTGTTGTCGTCCACCACGTGCAGTTCCATTCTGTTCGTGATTCTGTTGCGCGCTCTCCCTGACCAAGCCCGCTCTGGGCGATGTCTGAGATAACTGCGCGCTGTTCGTGCTGCTCGATAAATTGCTCGATTTGCGATCGATAGCCGCGCCGTCAAAGTCGAGCAACGTTGTGCCAGACGGCGAACGACGAAGTTCGTTCATCTTTTTATTTATGGCGTAAAGTCGCTTTTTCTTTTGAGGTCTATCTTGGGACGAAAAGTTGGACTTGGGGAACACACATTTTCTTCTCACTCTCGTTGGCTACTAGTACGGGCTATATGTATACACGTGCTACTACTATGTCTCGTTTTTAAGGTCCTCTCTCCTCATCGAACACATTCGCTAAGTTTTCGATAAACCGAGATTGGTGGAGCATGCTGTACCCGCCGAGAGTGACTGTAACGCCGTTAGATTCTTTGCTCGCGTTGAACTTGGCTATCGCGCGAGCCTCGGCGTACGTCGCACCGCCGACGATGAAGACGATGATTTCGGCAGGTTTTTTCGAGCATTCTGGCGTGAAACCGTCCCAAGTTGGCGAGTATTCTATGGATGGGAGCTTCCCGTTGGCGCACTGAGCGACTAACGAGCGCACTAACGGAACGTGTCGCGTGTACACATTTTCGGTACCTTTTAAAGCGGAGACGGAGGTGCGCATTCGCGCGGCGATAGTTTTCGTGCCGAACAAGTCACTCGTGCGCGCGTTTTCACCACCGCGTCGGAGCATGCAATCTAAAGCGTCAATTCGTTTCCCACCGACGTGGTTGGAGAGAACGCGGAGGAGGTGTTGACATATTTGCGGCGCTTCGGTTTCGCGTCTTAGACAGTACAGTCCGACTAAGCGCACTTTCTCGGATTCGCCAAAGGACGGGTCGTTGATGATCTCTTCGACTTGTTTCTCCAATCCATTGACCGATGTACCCGCGCAGGCTAGCTCTTGTTCGATTTCTGATACTTTCATCAACTGCCTATCGTTTATGACTTTCGATAACGTGTGGACTAGCTGCACGTGTTTCGCCACCGTGGCAGATTTTTGGCGAAACTCCGGGTAGCGTTCGACGAATTTTGCGACATCGTCGACCGAGGCGGAAGATTTACTCGCTGTCGTTTTCGACCTCTCGTTTGCAAAATCATCGACGTACTTCTTCACCGCCGCGCCAACGTCTCCGTAATCATCGTACTTGTGGTCTCTAAAAAATGCATCTTCTCTAGAAGAGAGAATAAACTCCTCCGGCTTTTTGCTCAATTTTTGCGCGTCCGGCGCTCGTACTCTGTTCGAGCTCGAAATGCCGAAAATCTCGTGAACCATGGCTTGATACGTCCATTGTGTCAACAGAGGCGTCACACAATCGTCGAACCTATCGATAATTAACGCGTGACAATACCCTTCGTCGTTTCGTCTCCCAAAATCAAACAATCCAGGTTCTCGTTCCGAGGTCACTCTTTGCGCGTCTTCGGCGATTCGCCTCGCAATGTTCGATTTCGCCGAATACCGAAACAACGGCGGTCGTTTTAACGCTAAACACACGCTCGTTACCCCTTCCACGCATCTATCGATCAACGGCGTCCCGTTCCTCACCCCCCAACTCGGATCGCACATCAAAGTATACTCGTAGTTGGATCTTTGAAAACTACCGTTATTACCGACTCTCTTCCGCATCCCGCCATTCGGATCGAACGCTCGCATCGAGTCATCTTTAAAACAATCTTTCGAATCAATTACAAACATGCACTCGTCTGTCGCGATGACATCGCAAAAAATCTCTTGAATCTGCTTCACTTTATTGTTTTCTCCTCCTCCTTTTCTCGCGTCTGCTTTCGCAATCGCGCGAAGTTTGTGCTCGTCTACGGTGTTGGTAAAAAACACGTGGAACTCACCGTACGACGTCAACGATCCAGATATTCTCTCGCACAACGCGTTCACGTTTTCGCTCGTCGGTCGTACAATGCACACCGCTTTCACGAACCGCAAACTCGAGTCTTCACTTCTCCTCCCCCTTAAAGGCACCACCCCCGTGCTCGTCGCATCACCATCGCTCAAAGGTTCCACCGCGAACACTTCTCTCTTCAATACGTCCGTCTGGCTCAGCGCATTCGAGACGACCGGGAGCGTCGCGCCATCCACCAGCAGCGCTTTCATTCCCGACCCGGTCTCTTGCAACGCTTTTTTGATGTAATTGGAAAAGATGGAGGAGAGAGAGTGTTTTTGGGTCGTTGACGACGACGACGACGACGACGCTTTATTTCCGTCCATATCGTTTCTTTGCCCCCCACGCGTTGGTCTCTTCAACAATAACAACAACAAGAAGAAGAAGAAGAACAAGAGACTCTCTCTCTCTCTCTCTCTCTCTTTCTGCGCAAGGGCGTCGTCGTCCAGTCGAAAGAAGAAAGACTTCTTCTTCTGGCTCGTTTTTTTTGAAACAAAAAAGAATGATTGAATGAATGAAAATGAACAAAAAAAAGAAGCGCGCGCAAAAAAAAAAAAAAAAAAAAATTGTCTTCTTCCCGCTAATCGTTCCCAAAAAATTTTTCCCAAAAAAAAAAAAAAAAAAAACAAAAAAAAAGAATTTGATGATGGCAGAATTTTTGAACACCAACAAGAGAAAAAAACAGTTTTGGAGATGATGATGCACCAAAAAACGTCGTGACTTTTTTTTGGATGATGATGTGAGAGACGGAGAGACACATGCGACGACGCGAGGAGGCGTGTGCGCTTTTGCCAAAAACCTCCTCTTCCACGCGGGATGACGACGACGAAGAGAAAAAGAAGAAGAGGAAGAGGAGGAGAAGCGCCGCGCTTGGTGCGTCGTCGTGCGCATCGTATGCATCGTTGTCGTCGTCGACACGAGGAGGACGTTTTTTTTGTATCTTTTTCTGCGTCGTGAATTTTGTTGCGTTTCGAATGATGAATCATCATCGACGCGAGAGCGAGAGTGACGTCGAGAGACGCGAGTCGAGCCGAAACAACGCGAGGAGGAGAAAGAACGGCGAGACGACGAACGCTTTTGCGTCGATCGCGAGAAACCAGTTGCCGTCGTTCGCGGACGTATTCGGAGACGATGTGGATGCAGACGTCTCTCTGAAGAGCTTTTCGCACGTGGAGAAAAAAGTACTCGAGTACGAGCGAAGGAGAATATACGCGAGCGAGGTAAAAACAATGCGACAAGACGAGATGAAAACGCGAAACGAAAACACGGGAAAATGGAAGATGCTCTCGAAGCCGAGACGACTGAACTCGACGGAAATGAGAGGGTACGTGGACCACATCGAAAGCGAGGAAGCGAGAGCAAAAGGGGCGTTGAAAACGCTCCAAGAGTTGAAATGCGAGACCGAGAAAGAGTGCGAGAAAGTCGTGGAGAAGTTGGTTTCAAAAATCATCGACGAGTTTAAGAAGAGCGAAAAATTGTTCGTGGACCACGAGGTGGTGTCGTCGATTAATTTGAGCAACAGAGCGTTTGGGAGTCGGAACGCGGAGCGGGCGATTTTGACGTTGAGTGGTGATGAGGAACAGTTGAAGATGTTAGGTCTCGACGAAGAGAAGATGAATGGGTTCAGAGAGTTAGGACGAAAGAGAGGGGGTAAGAAAGCGTGCGCGGTAGTTGGGAACGGGCCAGTAGAAGAGAATAGAAATAGTGAAAGATGGGAAGAGGAGGATGAGGATGCCGGTGACGGTGAAAAGCGTGGTAAGAATAACATTGGACGGACAATTGATTCCCACGACGTCGTCTTTAGAGTGAATCAAGGGCCGACGGGCGGTCGATACGAAGAGAAAGTTGGCTCTAAAACTGAGTTTCGCGTATTGAACAACGCGTGGTCGGAGAAGTACGGTCAAGAATCAGCGATAGGGAAGAAATTGAGAGAGGCAGTGGAGATGGACGAAACGGTCATTTCTACGCGAGCGAACGCAGAGAGATTCTATGAACTCGCAAATCAGTTCTACCGGAGTAGTTTACATCCGCCTTGGATGGCGAGCGATAGACTGCAATCTGACGTCCGAAAGCTTCTCGAAAAGGTGAGATTGGTGAAGACGCGAGTCACCGTAATGCGCGAGGAGAACATAGAACGAGACGAATTGAAGGAACACGAGGACAAAAAGCACGCCATCATCAAGGGAGGAACGACGCCAAGTACGGGGATATTAGCCATCTTCCTCGCGATTGCCTCGGGGTGCGACACCGTCGACCCGTACGGATTCAGTTTCGGCCATGGACGGTTTTCGGGCAGTAATGGTATGAAAACGTATCATTACTTCGTCGACAAGGAGAGTTTTCATAACCCGACGCATTCGTACGCTTTAGAAGGCGAAATACTTAGAGTAGTCAAACGTTTAGGATTCTGAACTTTTTTTATCTACCTATGCTGTACTATTACAACTACAACTCCTATCGAAAAGTCTAGAGCTAAATTCTCTTCCGCAAGATCACGTAGTGCGCACCTGCAGGAGCGTGATCGGTTTCCTCGTACCCAATCTTCGCGTAAAACGCCCTCGCGCCTTCGTTCGTCTTCAACACCGTCAAAGCCATGTGTTTCAATCCTAAACCAACTCCAATTCTTTCACACGCTTGCATTAAAACCTTCCCTAATCCACTTCTTTTCATCGTTTGTTCCACCTGTAACTCATATATATACACCGACGCGACGTCGTCGTCGTCTACTTCGAATCGAAAGTGCGCGAACGCCTTCGGCTCTGCCACATCTTTTCCTTTCTCTTTCATCCGCACCACAACGAATTTCGCGCATTGATGATTCAGCTCTCTCCTCTTCTCCAACGAGTTCCACCCCCACGTCTGTTCGTACATTTTCCGCATGTTCCTTTCGGTCAACGCGTACATCCACTCTCTCTCGCTCTCCTCTTCGATTTCTTCGCGCGACGCGTAACATGTCATCTCCAAAAACGACAAAGTCTCTTTGGTGTCCATCATCATCAATCGCAAAGTTTCGTTCGCCGTCGTCTCCAACCACGCTCTCGGCACCGCGTTCGCCCCCGCCGATTTCTTCTCCTCCTTTCCTTCTTCTTCTTCTTCTTCTTCTTCGTCTTCTTCTCTCGAGTGGTGTTTTTTGGGCATCGTCGCGGGTAAAGCCATCCTTCTTCTTCTTCCTCTTCTTCTTCTCGCCTTCTTCTTCGCGAGAGCAAAAGTGTGTCCTTCTTTTTTTTCTCTTTTTTCTTTTCTTTTGGCACTTTGGAGTCTCTCTCTTCTCTTCCTTTTCCAAAACGTTTTTCGTTTTTCTTTGTGCTCTCAACACCACCTCTTCACAAGTCTAGAAGGAACACACAAAAAACAAAGACAAAAAAAAAAATCTTTCCTCTATATTTAGGGTTTTACAAAAAGTGGATCTCTTTTGGAGAGCTTTTCTGATTCTCTTTTTTTACCACCAGCCGTGGTGTCCTTTTTCCCTTTGGACGTCCCTTTGAGACACTCAAAGGAAGAAGGCGTGGAAAATAACATATCACATCTCGGAATCCAAATCGTCCGAGAAAGCGCGCTGAAGAATAATATATCGAAACGACTCGCACGCGGTCGTCTCCTCACAAATACGCTCGAGAAACACGTCCCATGTTTTCGCTCGCACACACGGTACGTCTCGTTTCGGTCTCGTTTCGGTCGCGTGCGGTCGCAAAGAGCGCGGTCGTGATGTCGTATCCTTTTTTCTTCGCGTAAACTGATGTCGTTGTTCCCATCATCGTCTTCTGTGTGGGACGACGATGTCTCTCTCGGGAAGGACAATGGTCGAGAGATGATGATGAGAGATGCGTTTGGTCGTGTCCGCCTTGAAGACCACGTCGCTCGACCGAAAAAAAAAAGCGGTGCGCGCCGGCGGATCGGTGAGGCGGACCCGCGCGGCCTGGAATCGCACCGCGCGAGGCCCGAAGTCTGGCCAAGCGAAGGAAGATACGCGCGATTGCGATGATCGCGCGTGGTTTAAAATTGCCATTTCTTCCCGTATATCTCGCATCGCGTCATCGCGTATCTCGATCCGTGCGCGCGCATCGCGGACGCTTTGGACGACTTTTGAACGGCGCGAGGACAAAAAATCACTCACGCGAACCTTTCTTTTCTTTTTTAACGCAAACGACAGACTTTGAAGGTCTCCACGACCGCGAACTTGAAGGCGCAAAAGACGTCCTCCAAGAAGGCGGATGTCGCCATCTCTTGCAGCGCTGACGATGCGGCGAAGAAATCCGCCGCGCTCGTCGCCGCCGCCGTCGTCGCGGCCACGGTGCCGGTCGACGCCGCGTTTGCCAGAGACGTGCAACCATACGCCGGTTTGACGCCGTGCAAGACAAACAAAGCCTTCAAGAAGAACAACAAGAAGGAAGTCAAAGGTCTCACAAAGCGCATGAAGAAATACGACCCGGAATCCGCTCCGGCGTTGGCTTTGCAAGCGACCATCGACAAAACCAACGCGCGCTTCAAGAACTACGGCGAAGCTGGTTTGCTCTGCGGCGCTGACGGTTTGCCGCACTTGATCGTCGACGGGAACTTGGAACACTTGGGTGAGTTTGCCATTCCGGGTATCGGCTTTTTGTACACCGCCGGCTGGATCGGCTACGCCGGCCGATCGTACGTCCAAAAGAACAAAGAAACGAAGAAGCCGACCGAAGGTGAAATCATCATCGACGTCCCGATGGCTTTGGATTGCATGTGGCAAGCGGGAGGCTGGCCGTTGTTGTCTGCATATGAATTGAAGAGAGGTGATTTGACGGCGCCGGAGAGCGAAATCACCGTTTCGCCGAGATAATCGCGCACACGCAGTAATATATATATATAAATGTATCACAGAGAAGGAAAAAAATGTGACGAGAAAGAGAGAGAGAGAGAGAGAGAGAGGAGGAGCAGAGCGTGCCGAGCTTCCGCGAGCGAGAAAAGAACGCGAAATAATCGGAAGTTGTGAGTATTTAATAGGAGATCCATCTATATCTATATCTATACCCGTCTTTTTACGACTTCTACATATTCACCCCCCTCCCTAAAAAAGAAAAGAAGAAGAAGAAGAAGAAGAAGAAGAGGAGAGCAAAAAAACTCGAGTGAAATTCGTCACAAAATCATCATCATCAAAGAATAATAGAAACGCGAACGTGTCTGTATTGTTATTGCATCATCATCGTGCCATTTGTTGTTGTTGTTGTTTCGGGTACTCGTGGTGTTCTTCTCCGCGCGTTCCCTCCTCCAGAAGACACGCGGCGGCGTTTTGAATAGATGACGACGAAAACGACGTCTGCACATCATCATCGCCTCCGTGGTGTCCGAAGCAAAGATAAAATGATGTCGAGCTCGAGGCGGCTTTTGGTGTTCTTCTTCTTGTGCGTCGTTTTGGTCGTCGCGGGGATACCTTCGGCGGACGCGAAGAAGAAAAAGAACAAGAGAGAGGAGCGTTTCGAGAAGGAGGAGGAGGAGGAGAGTGGAGGCGCGGGTGGAGAACCGACCGCCATGGACGCTTCAAACTTGTTAGCTTCGGTCTCCAATCAAGGATTGCTCTCTCGAAGCTCGGGTAAAGCGGACGATTACACGGAAGTTGGAGAGACTCCCGAAAACGTGTTGACTCCCGAGGACGAGTTTTTGATGCAAGACGACGGGACAAACGGAGATTCACCAAAGACGACGTCGGTATTAGCGGGGGACTTGAGTATGGATACGGGCACCGCCGGGAGCATCGGCGGCATTCCGGAGGATGTTAAGAAAGAAAACGAAGAAGAGGAGACGATAGAGGAGATGTTCGACGAAGAATACGACGGGAGTCATCGAATGCACGTGAGAGGGCACGCGGGAGCGTTTGTGATTGCGCTGGTAGTGTGCGTGGCGTTCGTGAATTGGGCGTTCGGGTCGTTTTTTGTCGTGAAGACGAACAAAGAAGGGTGGGCGAATTTGCCGAGCGTAGAGTTGAGTCGAGACGCGAAGGTTTTGTTTAATAGCGTGGATAAGTACGATAAGGTTTAATTTACAGTGATAGCATCAATCTATATCTACATATAACTTTTTTTACTACTTTAAGCACCCGCTGAAGCGTCCGCCGTCGTCGCGATGGTTTGATCGATTTCTTCAAACTCTGATTTCTCGTCGTTATTCATCGCGCTGAGAATCAAAATCCACGAAAATACGAGAAATACGAGCAAACCAACCACTCTCTTCTGCCACACGGGTAAAGCAGAAAAGTTCGATATCGCCATCGCGAAAGACGCCGCCGCCGCGCTGCTCTCTTTGTTATTCTTGTTCGCTTTTGCGATCGCCATACCCGCAGTTTCTAAACTCTTAATCGCCGAATCGACGGAAGAAAGCACGTTCTTCTCGATCGCTTTTTCTAAATCTTCCTCTTCTTTCGCGTTCGTATCTTTCAAAAGCATATTCACATTCCTTTCGCCGTCTATAATATCGTTACTACTCTTTACTACGTTCCTACCGCTACTCTTTCCACTACTATTAATTTCCAACGCTCGCAACGCCTGTTCCGCTCGCGCCTGTTCCTCTTCCCTATCTAATCCAATCATCGATTCTATTCCAAACCTCCTCACCCACTCTCTCCGGTTTTCTTTCTCTTTATCCACCTCTTGCATTCTTATCGTGTTCGTTTCGATCGAATCTACGTTTTTATCCACGAACTCGTCTAACTCTTTTAAGATGTGTTTGTCTCTCGTTAACGCGTGTCTTCTTGCGACATTTCGCACGGTGGAATCTAAATACTCCGCGACGGAAGACGACGCGCCTCGAACGACGTCGAATCGCGCGAGTAAAAAATTCTCTTCTTCGCCTCTTCGCGTCTCCTCGTCGTTCTCGCTCTTCTTCTTCTTCTTCTTCTTCTTCTTCCCATTCATCATCATCATCAGCGCGCCAATGCGTTCCCTCTCTCGTTCGATCGATTCCAACTCCATTTTCAACTGCCCGTCGTCGTTGGTCAGCGCGTCGTCTCCTTTCGCCTCGTCGTTCAGCCCTTCGATTCGAGAGAGCAACGCGTCCACGTCTCGTCGCAACGCGCTCTTCATCATCATCTCTTCCTCCTCCTCTTCATCCTCTTCCTCCTCCTCCTCCTCTTCGAGGTCGTCCATTTTTGATGACATGGTGCGTGATGAGTAGTAGTAGTATGCGACTCTCCTTTCTCTCTTCTTCTTCTTCCTCGAAGTGTGTATTTTCAAAATTTTTTTCGAGTCTCAGTTTAGGGTATCAGTCCAGTTTTTTTTTTCTCTCCCTCTCTCTCTCTCTCTCGATTTTTATTTTTATTGTTCTTCTTCTTCTTCTTCTTCTTCTTCTTCTTCTTCTTCGTTTTGGACACACAACACAAAAAAGAGACGTCGCTTTTGCTGTGCGTTTGAAACGAGAGAGCATTTTACTTGCGTCTCTGTCGTCTTTGGAAGAACGGTGGTGGTAGCACGCGTCATGAGCGCTCGCAAGGTCGGTTCGAGCGTCTACTACCTTTTTTACTTTTTTGATTTTTTCTCGCTCTCTCTTTCTCTCTGTGTCTTTGTGTCTCTCTCCAAAGATACAGATGGTGTACAAATGTGGACAATTGGAGACTTGGTCGCATGAATGTGTGTGCGATTGGTGTTACCTTTTGTGCTCTTTTCGTGTTCGATGCGTCGACGTGTAATAACTGCGTGCCTTTTTTTTTCTCGCGCGTGTGTCCCTCTCGTTCGCTCTTTTCTCGAGAGAACGCTCACCACTTTTGTCTTCTTCCTCTCTTTTTCTCTCTCTTTACGAAACGACAGAGAACGCTTCTGAAACTGATCATCCTCGGCGACTCCGGCGTCGGGAAAACGTCGCTGATGAATCAATACGTGAACAGAAAATTTTCGAAGCAATACAAAGCCACCATCGGGGCGGATTTCCTCACGAAAGAAGTGAAAGTGGACGACAATTTAGTCACCATGCAAATATGGGACACGGCTGGACAAGAGAGATTCCAATCGCTCGGCGTGGCATTTTACAGAGGCGCGGATTGCTGCGTGTTAGTGTACGACGTGAACAACGAGAAGAGCTTTCAAAACCTGGAAAATTGGAGGGAGGAGTTTCTCGCGCAGGCGTCGCCGTCGGACCCGGAGAACTTTCCGTTTATCGTTTTAGGAAACAAAACCGACCAAGACGGAGGACAATCGAGAGTGGTGTCGGAGAAGAAAGCGTTGTCCTTTTGCGCGGCGAGTGGGAACGCGTGCCCACATTTTGAGACGAGCGCGAAGGAAGATAGTAACGTCCAAGAAGCGTTCGAGTGCGCCGCGAGGAACGCGTTGAAGAACGACGTCGAGGACGAGGTGTACTTACCGGATACGATTGTCGTGAACAAAAACGGGAGCGCGAAGAGCGGGTGTTGTTGATGACACGTTTAAAAACAATGTACTATACTGTGTTCTATTCCGAGGAGAGAATTCTCGCCGCTACGCTTTCTAACCGCTTTCTATTGCTGCTCTCTCCTTTGAGTTTGTGTCGTCGAATAAAGCGCTCTCACATTTTCAATTTTGGATAATTTTTGATAAATAAAAAAAAGATATCGATTTCCCCGCATTAATCTTCGCGTTCTCTTCGGCGGCGTGCGAACTCGCGGAGAGAAAATGTCCTCTTTACGGCACGTCTCGTCTCGATCGACGGCCTCGTCGTCGTTTAAGTGTTCCACGTCCTCTCGTTCGCGTTTGAATACCGGCATCAAGCACGCGCAGTCCGTCGCGGCGACGGCTGAAATAAATCCAACGGAGACGACCGCGAATGCGACGAAGAAGAACGACGCGCTCGTGGAGACGTTGACGACCACTCCGGAATTCTCGACGCTCGTTTCCGCGGTTTCCCGAGCCGATCTGTTGGACGCGGTGACTTCGTTACAAACCGGTACGATTTTCGCGCCGACGAACGAGGCGTTCGAAGACTTCGGTAAAAGGAAAGGATTGAGCCGAGAGCAGATTTTCCAAAGAGAAAATTTGGCGGAGATTTTAACCTACCACGTGGTCCCATCCGCGTCGATGTCGAGCTCGGAAGTGATGTCGAAAGATGAATTAGAGACGATGAACGAAGGGAAATCATTAACGGTTGAAGAGGTGAAAGGAGCGAACGTATCCAAAGCAGACGTGGAATGTGGAGGCGTTACGGTGCACGTCGTCGATAAGGTGTTGACGCCGGCATTTTCGGTGCCGGCGGACATACAGTCGCCGCAGGATATTTTGGCGTTGAGTACAGATCCAACGAAACCATCTGGATGGGCACCAGAGGTTTTGAATGGGAGAGTGGCCATGCTCGGGTTTGTGATGGCTTTGTATGGAGAAATTACCACCGGCCACGGCATCGCGCAACAGTTTGGAGAGAACTTTGGTGAGGTGATGCACACGGCGTTTGTTTGGTCGTTGGCGTCGTTTGCGCCCGCTTTATCCAGTAACGAAGGGTACACGAGTAATCCAAAGACGATTAAAGATTCGAGGACGTGGAATTTCGTGTTCAAAGGGTCGCCCATTCCAAAGTTTGTTCAGCCAGTGTTTACGGCGGAGGTTGAGGAATTGAACGGAAGAGCGGCTATGGTTGGATGCACGGCGTTGTTCTTGGTCGAGTTGTTCAAAGGATCCGCATTGCTTTAAATTTAATTGGCTATTATTAAAAATCGTCTGCCTTTTTACCTTTTCCCGCAATCTCTTTCTTTCTTTCTTTCTTTCTTTCTTTCTCGTATACTTTATAACCCGGTATCTTCGATGAAGACTCTTCGCTTCTTTGCCGGTATGACTTCTCCGCCTACTATTCTCTTAGATCCTTCTTTAATGTGAAACGCATCGTCGTCGTCCGAAGAGGAACTGTCAACTCTGTAATTGGGTTTCGCTTTCTTTCTCGCACTGCGTTGCTCGGGAACCGCGGCAAAATCTTCTGGGCGGAACGTAGATGCGCGTCCACCAGCGCGGCCGCAACGCTTGGCCATGTTCCATTTGATCGCTTTCTTCAAATTTTTAAGTCGATACCAAATGGATGGGAAAGAAGCGTCACGGAGAACAGGAGAGAAACGGGCGAATCGTCCCCAAGATTCATGTAACCACGAGCGAGAGAGAGCTAACTCTAACGCAAGCGTAGCAGTGGCTAAAGGAGTCGCATCGTTTTCTGACGATCCTGGTTGCATGGCCAAAGCGCGAATGGCATTCGTTCGCGTGTCGACGACGTTATTACGACTTGCATCTCCATATGCCTCATACGCCATTTCAGGAATATCGTTGAAAATTTCGAGAAACAAAGACTTGGCAGATTCTTTCGTGGAGTCCAAGAGCGCTTTCTTATTGACCTTCGACGCAATCAACTCGTGCTCTTCGGTAACGTCCCACGGCGTGATTTCCTTCTCGTGCTCTTCTACCTCCATGTTGTCTTTTCGTTCCTCCTCTGAGCCTTCCTTCTTCGCGCCAAAGCGCTTTTGTAGTTGCATCCACAACTTTCCTTCGCGATAGCCGCGCTTGTTCAAACCCGGAATGATGTTTTCTCTCACAGAATCTGCGTCAAGTACTATCCATTCCTTTTCGCTAACTCTTAGGACGTCCGAGCCTCGCATTTTCGTCGTTGTTGGCGTCAAGCTTCGCTTGGCGTCTTCGTCTTCTTCGTCTGACGTGTTGTTGTCGTCATCGTCGTCGTTGTAATCGTCGTTGCAACCCCAACCACCACCGGCACCTGCAGCTTGTGCAATGAGGATCGCGTTCGAGTCCTCTTTCTTCCCAAGCTCGTCGTCTTC
>JACLAA010000031.1_pt1 | contig 15633 bp, 9 predicted proteins | sample 8027891 | NCBI WGS metagenome assembly JACLAA01 (sample SAMN15724900, study PRJNA655200) | protist metagenome | isolation source: fluorescence activated cell sorting (FACS) single amplified genomes of... | place: Spain: Blaines Bay Microbial Observatory, Mediterranean Sea | collected 2016-01-19 | reverse complement strand
CTCGGACGACGAGGAAGCTTGTAGAACCGTCGTGGCGGCGCAGCGCGCGTTCACGGTGGGCGGCGGCTGGGACTGCGCCTCCAACAAGGCCACCTACGCCAAGGTCACGTTCGCCCTGGGCATGCCCCTCAGCCGGTGCGAGGGCGACTGCTGGTCGGACGACGAGGAGGAGGAGCTCGAGGAGTTCGTGGTCGGGACCCTGATGCCCCGCCTGCACAAGCTCCGGGACACGCTACACGACGGCGAGTCCTGGAAGGAGGCGGACTACGACATGGTCTTCGACGGCGGAGGCTGGATCATCGAATACTACCTCGGGAACGACCAGCAGAAACTGGTGATCGCCGTGATCATCGTGCTCTTTGTCTTAATATTCCAAACTGGATCGGTGTGGATCGCGTGTTGCGGGCTGTTCGAGATTGTCATCAGCTTCCCGATTGGGTTATTTGTGTGGGTGGTGATCATGCAGCAGGATTATGTTACTTACCTAATGTACAACGGGGTATTTATTATACTGGGTATCGGGTGCGACGACATCTTCGTGCTGATGGACGCCTGGAAGCAGAGCGCGATGCACCCGTCGCGAGACGTGCGGGAGTCTCTGCTGTTGAGATTCACGTGGGCCTACAACCGGGCCGCGTCGGCGATGCTCGCGACGTCCGTGACGACGTGCGCCGCCTTCGTGGCGTGCGCCGTCTCGCCGATCTGGGACATCCAGTGCTTCGGCGTCGTGTCCGCGGTGATGGTCTTCGCGGATTACCTGTTAGTGATCACGTTCCTACCGGCGGCCTGCATCGTCCGGGAGAGGTACTTCCCGCAACAGTGCAAGGACTGCTGCACGAAGAAGTGCCTCAAGTCCTCACCGGTCGGCGCCGCGCCGTCGTCTGACGACAAGGTGGACGAGGTGCGACCGCCGGACGCGAAGAAGCCTCGACTTGTCGAGAGGTTCTACGGCGGCCCCTTCGCCGACTTCGTTATCAAGGGCAGGCTACCCCTTACCTTACTCTTTGTCGCTATACTGGTCAGCTCCATGATCGTCTGGAATTTGTTACTAGTGAGGGCCACGTCCTCCACGGACTGGTTCGTGTCTAGCCATACGTATACGCTGCACGACAAAGCGACCAAGTACAAGTTCCTGGAGGAGCGAACGGACGAGAAAGAGTCGTCGTGGCTCGTTGCGGGAATCGACAACGATAACCCCTGGGAGCTGACGGGCGGCGCGCACCCCGCCTGCATCGAGGACGGCTATGGCGAGACGCTGGACGGCAAGAGCTGCATCGGCTCGGCGAATTATAAAGGGTTTAATCTCGCGCAAAACCAGCAGGCCTGGATCGACGCCTCCACCGCTTATGCTGAGGAGTTAAGAAGACAAGGAGCCTCGCCGCACTACGAAACGGGCCACTACAACTTCATGATCGATTTTAAGCGGTATGTGGAACACCAGGGGGAGGCGTTTCCGTACAAGCCGGACGACAACGACGCCTTCGTTGCTAAATTGCTAGAGTTCCGCGATAGCGGGGAGGAGCCCTACGGCTGGTTATACGTAGGCGGGCACGACGAGTACCCCGGCGACCAGACGGGCTTTCACGTGGAAGGGACAACCATAAAAGCCGTGTTCGCCGGTTTCAACACTACTAGGGATGTGGACAGGGATTCGTTTGACGAACTGTACGACGTCCACGAGGGCGCGCGCGCAGCCCTGAAGAAGGCCAAACAGCATCTGTCGGGTAATATCTACCAAGTGACGTACTATGATGATTGGATGGTCGCCTCGAAAGCGTTCTACGACTCTTCTCGGATCAACATCGCCACCGCTTTTGCGTTCGCGCTCATCATCATGCTGTGCGCGACGGCGAACTGGATCGTGACATTGATAGCCTTTGGGTCATTAGTGACCACCGTATCAACTACATTGGCGCTGATGGTCTTTTACGGCTGGGAACTGAACGTTATTGAATCTATCGACGTGTCGATCGCGGGCGGCATGGCCGTCGACTACGTCCTGCACATGTCGCACGCTTATAACCACCAGGATCCCTCCCTATCATCGTCGGAACGAGTGAGACTTGCTATGGGCGAGATGGGCATTTCTGTTCTCTCGGGATGCATTACTACTTTTGGAGCTTGTTGCGCTTTATTCTCCTGCGACTTGCTCTGGTTCAAGATGTTCGGCTACTTCATCTGCACGCTCATCATGTCGTCGTTTGTCGTGTCGAACTTCGGGATGATGGCTTTACTGGCTCTTTGTGGTCCCACGAACGGCAAGGGCGACGTGGCCTTTCTGAAGGACCCGCGGGGGTACATACGGAAGCTGCGGGGCGGGGCTCCGGCGGAGGCGACAGAGGCCAAGGAAGCTCCGTAGTGCACACTAGTACATACTAACTAATTTTTGGGGTTGTACTTTTCCACGCCAATCATGCATCGACGTCGCGACAACGCGACGCGTGCGAGGGCTGCCCCGTTCTGCGGCATCGCACAGGCTGCACGCCGCACGCCCGCCCGCCGCTTTCACCCCACCAGCACGCCATCGACGCGACCCAACATAACTAGGACAACGTATGCTTACTCGAACGGGTTGGGCAGCTTCGGCAGCTCGAACGCGGGCAGCTCGAAGCCCTTCTCCGCCGCCGGGGCCGGCGGTTTCGTGGTGGGCGCCTCTCCAGTCAACTCGGACAGGATCTCGTCCGTCGAGAAGTCGTCGCCGTCCTGGCTCGCGATCGTGTTCGTGACAAAAGCTACCATAACGAAAAACGTGCCGCCGATAATGGAGGGCACGATGAGCTGCCACCAGTGCTCCGCTTCCTGGAACACCGTGATGGAGCCCTTGCCGACGATGGCTTCTTGTATCAAGACCCAGAAGAACGCGAGCATCGCGATGCGCCCGTTCCAGACCTCGGCGTTGAGACTAAACCCCCAGGGCTCGCGCCCGACGTTCATGTTCCAGCGGAACTTGCGCATGCCCCTTTCATCAAAGTCGTTGTAGGCTTGGAGCGCCGTCGTGGGCCTCTGCGCGGTGGTCATCGCGCGCCTCCGCGCGACGGGCGCCTGCAAGGCGCCAGCCGTGGCAAGCAAGAGCGAGGCGACGAGTGTCCTCGAGGTGGATGAGCTGCGCGCCATGGTGTGCGAGGCGTGTAGCTTATCGAGCGTCTGGAGATGTCGCTGCAAGCTCTGTGACACAGAGGAGATGGTGAGATGTGGTTGTTTCGCGTGCGTTGCTCGCGAAAAAACGTGTGGTGCTGCACAGCTCGGAGAAATGAGCTATGTGCAAACTGCGATTGGCTCTGCAACCTAGAGCAGGCGATTTACCAGCCTCGACAAAACTGCGTGTGACCTGGTTGCGAGGGCTTGTTGATGCCCTCGGCGGGACGGCCAGCGCAGCTGTTATGCGAGGGGATGAGTCGTCCTAAGACTGCTCGCGGGAAGAAGGGATGTTCTTGGTCTCGGGCTCTAGCGTGCATGGGCTCTAGCATGGGCAGGAGGCAGGCGCTCCTCGAAGAGACCATCGTGGTGCAGCGCGGGGACCGCAGGGCCCCAGACGACGGCGGCCCGCGGGATGAATTCGTCGAGACCAGCGCCGTAGGGCCAGCCCACAAGTAGCGGCCGAGGCGGCAGCCCCACAGCAGCCCCAGGAGCAGCCCCCAATGGAGGGCCTCGTCAAGGCCGTGGGCAAGGCGACGGCGCCCTGGTGGTCGTCGACGTCCTACGAGGACGAGTTGGATGCCACGGACGCGGCCTGGGTGCGGAACGGGAAAAGCGACTCGCTCGACTCGTCCGAGGCCTGCTCTCCGAGGAGAAGGAGTTTTGGAGATAGTCCTAGGCCGATACCACCTTTAGATGAGGATCCCCGTGGAAGAAAGCCGTCGTACGAGGAGGAGGTCAAGGACGCGTCGCCGAAAAAGACACACGACTCGTGGACGTGCCCCCAGTGCACCTTCCTCAACGTCGAGAACCACGGGAAATGCGGCGTCTGCGGTTCGGCACGACCATTACCGCCGCCGCCGCCTGTTAACCCGTTAACTGCGGGGAAGGCGAAGCTCGGGCGAGGGTCGGGCATCTCACTCTCGCCGGACGCCAAAAGGTTAGCCGCTCTGCTGAGTGTGGACGCCGACACGGTCGTGGTCGTGAAGCCGGGCTACGAGCCGCCTACACCAGTGAAGGAGGGCCTGGACGACGCCGAGGACGACGCGACCACGTCACAGGTAACGGACCCGCGGCCCAAGTCCTCGCCGAGCGTCGACGGCGCGAACGAGCAGGAGGCCTACGGCGTGGCCGTGTCGTTGCTCGTCGCTGGTTTACGACCCGACGACCTAGAACAGCGGCTCCAGTCCGAGGGCTGGTCTCCATCAATTTCAGCAAAAGTCTCGAGAGACCTCGGCAAGCTCGGCGCCGGCCTTTCCAGACACGAGACACCAGCACCGCCCTCGAAGCCGTCGCCCGACGCTCTCAATGCGATGCTGGCGAAGCGCCAGCCCCAAATACAGAAGAAGGAGGCGCCCGACCCTTTGGCTGCTTACCTGAAAATGAAGAAGTTCGGCGTCGCCGCGGAAGGCGTCCTCGCGCGCATGCAGATGGATGGGTGTAGTGAACAACTGAAATCTAGATTTCGGAAGCTCCACAAGTTGGAGCCTTCTTCATCAACAGAAGTTACGGCGCCGGTCTCACCAGAAGCAGTCTCACCACGAGCGACGATCGCGCTCCATTGGGAGAAGATGGAAAATCAAACGAAGAAGTCCGTCTGGAACGGCGGCGACACCTTCGCCGAGCATGGCGAACTCGACGCGGAGGATCTGACGGATCTGAAGGACATCTTCAGTGCGAAGGCGTCGAATGTCCCGGTGCGGCGCAAGTCGCCCCCCAGCATCATGAGGGCGTCGCCCTTGGATGCTAAGAGAGCGCAGAACGCCACGATTGCGCTGGCGATTGCTTCTAGAAAATTTAGGGGTGATTTCGACAGGGTGTGGCGGGCTGTGGCGGAGTGCGCCGCGGCTTTGCCGATCGATGCCCTGGAACGATTGCAGGAAGTCCTCCCCACGAAAAAGGAGACGGAATCGGTCATCCAGTGGTTCCACGCGGAACGGGCGGCGCGGCCGAACGTACCTGCCTATAGTCTAGGCTCGCCGGCGGAGCGCTTCATCTTGGCGACGAGTCGCGTGCCTCGGCACCAGGAGTATTTGCAAGCGGCGAAATTAAGAGCAAGTTTCCAGGAGCGCTACGACAAGATCGACGAGGGGTCGCGCGTGGCCATCGACGCCGCGCAATCGTTAGTACAGTCTAGAGGATTGACGCTCGTGCTGCAACGCATCCTGGCCGTGGGGAACGCCATGAACGCCGGCACGTCCATCGGCGACGCGCGCGGAATTAGATTGGGCTCGTTGCTCGCGATCGTCAAGACCCGTGTGGAAATCAAATTTCGGGCGCCCCACGCCATCGGCGCGTCACCGAACTCACTGGTCGACTTCCACGCAGGTCAAGACCAAAGGACGAGATAGACAAACCTCGGTCCTGGATTATGTGGTGCAGGGCCTGTTGAAACGGGGCCACGCCCGCGTGTTGACGGAGGTCGTCGTTTCCCTGAAGACGAAGGTCGCCAACGCGTCAAGGGTGCCCATCGAGGACTTCCGGAACGAAGCGCGGCGGCTCAAGGCCGGGCTGGCCACGGTGCAGAAATTGAGAGCTGAAGCGGATTCGGACCTGAGGAAGGAGGAGAACGATTCGGTATCAAAAGAGAGATCGCTGATGGGCGCGCGCGACCCTTGTAGACGTAGAAGGAAGTGGTCCTCCTCTGGAACTCAGATGAACGCGGCGCGAGCCTCGGCGCACGCGTCGGCCGGGAGGCGCGTGGCACGATTGGGCTCCTTCTGTGATCAGTCGAGGCGGTCCCTCGATGCGCTTGATAGGAGACGGTTAGCACCCATGGCGCTGAAGCTCAGAGCCGTCTGCGAGTACTTCGGCGAGCCCGTCACTGATGATTCCGCAGCACCGGCGAAGGCGTCCTACGTGTTTACGACGGTGGGTGCGTTCCTGCGGGCTCTCGATGGGGCCGTGGCCCAGGCTTCTAGGGTTGCGCGACGGGAGGCGTCCTTGCAGAAATCTTTAGCGGTGACGCGGCGCGCGTCGTCAGGAGATGTTGAGGTTGAGAGAGGAGAGAGGGACAACCGTCCTCGAAGGCGGGCACATAGCGCTGTTCTTACTTAATATATGGTATTTGGTCTTTCCTTGTCCGGTCGCGGGTTGGCGTTTCGTCGGAGGGTGGCGTCCTACGTTGATTGCGCGATCGGGGATATGTCGGGCGCATCCTTCCATGCGTCCTCTGTCCTACGACATTCGCACCGTCTGGCGATCAAAACCCGTTCGATTAGAACACTCTGCGCTTGGCAACCACCCACTTTGAGCCACCGTAAACCACCGTAAACGTGCGTATCGGCGTCCAAAACGTCTCTAATTAATCGTGAGAACGATGTTTTTGCCCTGCGCGCGGATAATAACGTGATCAGAATTGTTGGGAAACTGCAGGACAGTGTTAGGTCCTCGTCCTCAAGGACATCCACATCTACGGCCGCGGCATATCGGCCGTGCCCCGCGACTGGGAGCCGTTCATGTCGACGCTGGAGAACCCGCTGGAGCGCAACCACAAGGGGCCGGTGGGTAAACTTTAGTTAGTACTAAACGAACGAAAACGAACGAACGAACGAACGAACGAACGAACGAACAACGAACGAACGACGTTGGGTACAGCACCCGCGGGACCGGCACTCTACTGACTTAGCCGGCTTCGCGGTCGAGGAATGCGTTGGTCACCGCGACGAAGCCGGGCCACGTCTGGAATTCTTCGGGTCCCGGATACGCGCCCCATCTTGCGCGCAACGCGGCGTTTGCCGGTTCGTTGTACCAGGCGGCAATTTGATTGTACATCTCCTCGGTTTTTGCGGAGGGTTCAGGCTCGGTCCGTCTTGCCGGCGGAGGCGGCGGCTGCTCGGCTGAAGGTGCCTCCTCGGCTTCCGCGACGGCGTGGGCGGTGGGCTCTTCTTCCTGCTCCCCGAACAGGAACGAGGACAGCTTTCTCGTGAAGCCCGGGCGCTCGACGGTCTCCGCGGCATTGGCTTTGGCGGCGGCCGGGCTGGTCGCTTCCTTGGGGGACGTGGCCTCTTCCGGTGGTGACAGTTCAGTCGGCTCTGGATTAGACTTTGGCGGGGAGCTGGCGCCACTCCGCTCGTCGGCCTTATCCATCATGGAGGCCTTGCTGCGACAGTAGAAGCAGAAGGCGCCGACGACTAGCAGGAGCGCGGCCGCGGCCGCGCCGACGATGACCCCAATAGGACTGTCGCCGCCGGCGGAGCTGGATCTTGTGCCGGCGGGCGTGACTGTCGGCACTGGCGTCGGCGCGCAGGTGCCTCGAATGACGCCGCACGTCGTCGACGAGCACTGGGTGCCATAGAAAGCGTTGTCCAGGTCCACGTCGTCGTCCACGCACCAGCCGAGGTCCTGGTCGAAGACCCGGACGGAGGTGAACATGGAACCCATGCTCGTGACGCTGTCGACCGCCCAACCACTGAGGTCCTGGTCGAAGGCCAAGGCGTAGTTGAACATCCCGGACATCGTCGTGACGCCCGAGGTGTCCCACATGCCGATGTCTCGGTTAAAGGCCGAGGCGCTGGCGAACATCGTGTTCATATCCGTGACACTGTGGACCGCCCAATCACCGATGGCCCCGTTGAAGGACGAGGCGTAGTAGAACATCCTGTACATCGTTGTGACACCCGAGGTGTCCCACGCGCCGATGTCCTCGTTAAAGGACGCAGCGGCCGTGTTGCACTGACTCGCTGCGTCACTGCACCAACAGTTTGCACAAGAGCACGTATAGCCGCAAAACAAATAAGCCATGTCCGTCACCCAGACAGTCTCCCAAGTAGAAATATGGCCGTACGCCGCTTCTGTGGAGGCACTGTCCGAGAGCCACGCAGCGACGGCCGTCCTGATGGTGCTGTCGGTCATGACGTAGCTGCCAGCTACGGCTTCTAACGAGCTCATCACGCACAGAAGCGCTGCGGCCCCCATCACTGTTGCGTGCTACTCGCTCTGGGCAGCGTCTCCGGTGCAGGACTCATCAAGCAGAGGTTCATGCTAGTGTCTTACATGCCGCTAGCTCCGCGCGAGCTAGCTCCGAGTGTAGCATCGGTCTCCTGCAAGCGCTACGCTGCGGGCGCACACGTTTGAATACGCTCCGGTAGATATCTCGAAGTTACGCTTGTGTTTGGTGCAATACGAGAGCCATGCGAGCCGCGCAGACCACCTGCCTGGCTGCTGCAGCGCTGCACACAGTCGCAGCGATGCGAATAACAGCGATACGAAGGCCGGCACCAAGGCAGCCGACTGCGACGGCGCCGCAGGCAGACACAGCGACGCGACCCGCAGCGCTGCGACCGACTGCAACGATGCGAGCGACGACGCGCCGCTGCATCCTGAGCACAACCGTGCTAACGGTGCCGTTTCGAGCCAACGCGTTGTACGACACCGCGACCGTCAACGCCGCCAAAAATACCTACGACGTCGCCGACGCCACGAAGTGCAAAGCATACCTGCCGCTCCTCGACGCGAGCGGGAAGACGCTCGACGAGTTATCAACAAACTGGGATCGCATAGCGACCGACGGCGACAGCGTGCGCCGGTACCTCGGCACCGTCGGCGTCACGTCACCTTTGTTCAAAATTCGGGGAGGCCTCAAGGGCGTCCTCAAGGCGAAGGATTTACCGGACGCCTTCGACGCCGTCGCCTTCGCGGAGGCGTCCGAGGCGTTTCTCAACGACTTGCAGGACGCGGAAGGTGACGCCTACGGGGCCCAGTTCGCCGACTACAGCACATCTGTGGGCTCCGGCGGCCAGAGTCCCTCGGCGACGATGCTCGGCAAGGCCCGGAAGGACGTCGAGCGAGCGCAGAGGTCCTACGCCGAGCTCCTGAGGCTGCTAGCACCACTAAGGTAGCACATCTATTTAGGCCCTATGACCGGCACGACTTTTCTCCCATCATCATCAACCTCGTAGCGCCCGAGCCCGATCGTCACCACTTGCCCGATGTCGGCGCGACAGAAGGGGCACATCCCCGACGTCACACAAATGTCGATCGAACAATTGTAGCAGAGGCCGCCGTGGCCGCAGCCGATGATGACCGCGTTCTTGGCCTTTTCAAAACATATGGTACAAGCCTCGGTGGGATCGAGCAGGTTGTCGCAGTCCGAGTCGTCGGTCACCACTTCCCTCACGTTGACGCCCTTTTCCACATCTTCGTCGGCATCATCCCTAGGACACAGGATGGAATTGATCGTTCTTGTAACTAAACCGGGCTCGAACCGCGGCACGCCCTCCGTCTGGAACTGGTTGTCGTTGCGGAAGACCAGTGTCGCTGGTTTGGCCATCGCGCGCATCCTATTGTGGCAGTCGACGCGCTTTCTCCCTACATCCAACGGCTCGTCCTCGTCGAAGTTGTCCCTCAATTCCAATGCCAGCATGGTCAGCCGCGTGAAGCCGATGCCTACTAACACTACTACTACCAGTGATACGATCATGGTGGCTGCCTTCACGAGCTTGTGCGCGGCGGTGGCGTATTGGGGCTGCCTTCGCGGGCTGGGTAAGCAGCTTTTGGACCACTGATGTGTCTGAAGTCCGCCTGCGTGGCGAATGCGGGGCTCTGCGGGCGCCTCGAAATTGCAGATTGTCTCGCTAGTATCTACATGCCACTAGCTACGCGCACTCTGTAGGCTTTTTTAGCCGTACGCGCCGCGGTTGCACCCCAAGGACACGCTGCCCTTGGCATCGGCGCTGTCTTAATACCGCACCACAAGTGCGAGACTAATTTTTGCCCCGCGTCGTCGCTGCGCTTCGTAATCGGAACCAACCGCTGCCCTAACGGAAATGCCCTCGCCCGTCTCCTCGCCCGTCTCATCACTAGGATCGCAGTCCGCGCGCAAGGCCACGCCGCGGCGGTCGCCGCGGCCGCGCAAAGTGACGGCGTCCGGTCCTCAGTGGCCGTCCTCCGACTCGTCGGACGACGACGACGATGAGGAGGTGCGGCGGCTTGAGGCCGCGCTCGCGGCCGCCAAAGCCAAAAAGAAGCGGCGCCAGCCGCTTGACGACGTTACCATCGAAGCGATACGCGCGGTCGCCGCCTCGCGAGAGCTATGCTGCGCTCTCATGGCTGCCTCCGGCAAAGAGCTGCGGCGCCTCGCGAAGCTTTGCGGCATCGAGGCCAACCAGACAGGCACGGTGATCCTCGCGGAGCTTGAGAAGCTCGTAGCCGCCGCGCCGCGGCCCAAACGCGGCGTTGATGGCGTTGACGACGTCGAGGAGAGCTCTCTCCCGCCGCCGCCCGCCCCGAAGAGCGCGCGCCCCGCGGCATCGGGCTACGACACGCTCAACGCGGACGTGCTAACGAAGGTCCTCGAATTCCTGCCGCTCGACGACGCCGCGGCGACGAAGCAGCTCTCGTCCACGACTGCCTCGGCGGCGCGTGGGGCCCTCACGCGCGGGCGGTGGCGGCCGTTCAAGACCTTTTGCCAGGATGGCGACGGGCGAGGTTGTAGAACGATTGCCCTCCAATCATACACGGACCAAGACCGCGCCCTCCTCCGGGAGGTATGGGCTCTCGAGTCTGGCGCCGTCATGAAGGAGCTAGCATCGTGGCCGCTCATGCCCTCGTCGAGCCGGAGGCATGACATCGAGGGGGCCATGCGGTACCTCGCCCTCGTCGAGCCGGAGGCGACGAGCGGATTTGGACGCATCGTCGCGGCATTTGCTGCCTCCGGGGGACTCGCGGCCCGTGGCATTATCTGCCAATGGAGCGGCAGGGTTGATGGTGACCTACACGCGGGGCTCGAGCAAGGCAACATCGACCTGGGACTCAGTGCGTGGGAGACTCCGACGGACGGCGCAAAGTTCATCCTCCGCCAAGTCCTTTCTTTCGGCTTCTGGTCTCATGCCGAGTTTATGGGCCGTGTGGATAACTGGCTAGATCGTCGCAAGGCAGAGATTTTCGTGGAGGCTTATGAGGAGATAACGGAGGAACTCGATGAGATAGAGGAGCAAGAGGAGCTTTATCGCTCTGTGCGCGAGGTTTTGCGCGGCGTAGAAGAAGATTACTACTAGCCTATGCCTCGTGTAAGTGGAGTATGGACATATTCGAGACAAGTAAAAATTGAGATCCGCACGTAATGTCTACTTATTGTTACGGAAAGAAGACGCGGCTAGCGTGTAACACACTAAACAGCCGCTGCCGCGTGTCGGACTTTTGCGGCGCACACTGCGTAGTCTGCTAAAAAACTTGCGCGAGCGACAGCACGGATCAGACTACCAGCGCTGCGAGACCCGGCACTGACGGATAGCACGCCTGGCACTGCCACATTTGAACAATGACAATGAACTGCCTGATCTTATGCGCGGTCGCATCCGCCTTCGCGCCCACACCGCGCAACTTGCAGCAGCGGTTGCCCTCCGCAGCACCGATCACGCAGCCGCGCGTCGCGCTAGCGCCCACAGCGCTGCGGTACGCGGACGCGGGTAGCGAGCCGCAGGAGGCGCCGCGCACCGCGCCGCTCCAACAGCTCCGCCAAAAGCTCCAGACCTACATCAACAAAGCAAGGATATTCATCAAAACGGAAGAAGGCCGAAAGATCGGTGCCGCGGCCGCCTTCGTCTTCATCGCACTACTCCTGAGGGCCCTCGGCGGCATGGTCGCCGCGCCCACACCACCAAAACGAACCATGCCCGCCCTCAACTTCGTCTGGAACCACGGCGAGGGCGCGACGCTCGCCTGGCGCCAGGGCGAACCGTTGAAATTCGTGTGGCGCCACGGCGAGTACGTCTGGCACGTGATCCGGCCGGCGGGGCGGCGGCCGTACCTGTACCTCGCCGGCGCGCCGTGAGGCGCGCTTGCTCGACGGCGTGGCGCGGGACGAGTGTGCAATACCTGGCGCCCGCTCGACGGCGCGGCGCTGGACCCCTGTATGTATCCCGAGTAAGTATAATAACGCTCGTTACGCGAGAGGGATGGGGGAATGCGACGAGCTAGTCCTCGAGGAACGCCGCCGCGTTCTCGAAGAGCTTCCGCCACGGCGACCGTTCCGCAAACTGCGGTTGGTCGGGCGGGATATAGGGCCACTGCCAGGGCAGCACGCACCGCTCCGGGTGGGGCATCATGGCGAGGTGGCGGCCGCACGGCGAGCAGAGGGCCGCGGCGCCTAACGCCGCGCCGTTCGGGCAGAACGGGTACTGGTCCGTGGCATTGCCGCTGTCGTCGGCGTATCTAATGGGCGCCAAATTCTTCGATTCAACCAGTTGCCGATGAGAATCGTCGGGGAAGTAGGCCCGGCCCTCGCCGTGCGCGATCCAGACACCTAGTGATGAACCAGCCATACCTTTCAATAAGATAGAAGGAGATTCAAGAATAGTAATCGAGGACCACCTGCTCTCGAACTTCCTCGACGCATTGTGCACGAATCTAGGTAGCTTTTCAGGTGTATCTTCCTTGACCCCCGGCACCCATCCTAACAATGCAAGTAACTGGCAGCCGTTGCACACTCCCAGACTGAAGGTGTCTTCTCGAGCCTTGAACCGCTCGAACAACGGTCGCAAGGTCGCATGGTACTTGATCGACCCGGCCCATCCTTTTGCTGAATCGAGCGTATCGGCGAAGCTAAACCCACCGACGAACGCCACGCCCCGGAAGCGATCTAAATCCAAGGAACCAGAAGCAAGATCGGCAACCGCAACATCCCAGGGCTCGCAGCCCGCGAGATGGAAGGCCGAGCACATCTCGCGGTCGCCGTTCGAACCTTCACACCTAATAACGGCGACGCGTTTTCTGGATGAGAGAGGTCGTTCGACCCACGCGTCAAAAGCAAATTTGTATACTGGTGGCTTGCGTACTGATAATGAAGCTTCTTCGGCAGCGACACAGTCCGCGTCGCGGCCCTGGAGTCGTTCCATGGCGAACGCGGTGGCCTCCCACTCTTTCCAGAGCTCCCTTAAGGGTGCTTGTAGTACAACCTGGCCATTCACGGAAATAGAGCAGTCCTCTCCGATGGAACCGCAATGGACGACGTTGAGACCGGCGAACGCTTGTAACACAGCACTCTCCTTACCGGAAGCGCACTGCACAACTATTCCAGGAGCTTCGTTGAAGAGGACGGAGGCCCAATCGCTACCAGTGAAACTACAGGAGATGCCGCAGCCGCCCGCGAAAGCCATCTCCAGTAACGTTGTCACTAACCCACCGTCGGAGCGGTCGTGGCCTGCCACAATTAGTTGGTCTTTGATGAGTGTCTGGACGACGTCGAAGGCTTTTGTAGTACTCTCAACATCCGAGTCAGGAGCTTCCGCACCTAGCTGACCCAAGGCTTGCGCCAAAGCCGAGCCGCCCAAGGCACTACTTCCAAGGTCCACGAAGACCAGGCCGCCGCCACCCCTCTTCAAATCAGGTGTTATGGTAGCCGTAATATCCGTACAGGTAGCGTACGCCGTTAATGTCAAAGCACCAGGAGACCTACAAACCCCACCTTCACCATCGGCAGCGGCCATGGACAGCGAGTCCTTCCCGCCGTCGACCGCCGTGCCCGTGATAATGAGAGCGTCACAGAGCGCTTCGCACGCCTCGTACATGCGCGCGCCTTCCCCGTCGAGCTTCGCGGCCCACATCCAGTTCGCGCTGAGACGGACGTCGTTCCGGTGCTGGATCGACGCCCAGCAGAGATTCGTTAACATCTCGCAGACGCACCTCTTGGCCATCCTCGACGGTGACAGAGCACTGAGTTGGGGCGCCTCGCCCACGGCGATGGCGACGCCTTCTGTACTGAGATGAGACCTAGCTAGGACGGCGCAATTTGATAGAGGTAGTTGATAAGGACCTACGCACTGCTGCTGCGCCACCAATCCAGTGACAGATCTATCCACTTTATGAACCAAGAAACGTTTGGAGCACACCGAGGGCAAGCCTAGCACTTTGCGAGTGGCCTCCCGACACGTTAAGGAAGAAGGAATTTTGAGAGGTGTGAAGGCCGGAGAAGGTGTAGACGACGAAAAGACCTTCTTGGGCATGTCTGCCAGCACCAACGACAGAGGCAACTCACTGACAACTTGAGGCTCCGCAAAGCGGTCATCGACCACTTTAACAATCCCATCTCCGGACACTTCGCCGACGAAGTCGACGTGGCACCTCTCGCGCGCAGCCATCCTCTCCAACAACTCCTTCGATCCTTTATCAACTAAGATGGCGTTCGACTCCTGGTACTCGGCGCCCCACAATTCGGTAGCGGTCAGCGTCGGATCTCCGAGCGTGAACTTCGAGAGGTGATAGGTTGCACCTTCCGTCTCGACGATCTCCTTGAGGACGTTGCCGTTGCCGCCGCAGCCCTGGTCGTGGATCGAGATGATGGGGTTCGCGTTACCACGCTCGACGCAAGCTCTCACGACCCTATTCATGCGGTTGAGCATCTGAGCGTCGCCGCGCTGCACAGCATCAAAGTCCAATGCTTGGTTGCCATCGGACGCAACCCTCGAAGATGCGGCGCCGCCGCCCATGCCTATTCTGTACGCCGGGCCACCTACTTTGGCAACTAACATACCCTTTTCTGCTTTATTTTTCAGGCAGTGCCTTTCATCTAACCATCCAGCTCCCGCGGAGAACATGACCGGCTTGAGCCACTCCACTCTCTTCCCCGTGCCGTCGTCGGGCAGGCCCAAGCTCCTACAGTAGCCCAACACGAGCGGCTCGCCGAACTTGTTGCCGTAGTCGGACGCGCCGTCCGACGCGTCTTTTAGAATTGTTGAGGGTGTCGCGAGGTGGCCCGGATAAGGTAAGTTTTGTGTACATTCTTCTCCCGCAATGGCATGGTCGGGCAAGTGTAAATTCCCGACGCAGTAACCGGCGACCCCTGCACACGCATGAGCTCCTCTTCCGGTCGCCTGGACGTCCCGCAACCGCCCGCCGGCTCCCGTTTCGGCCCCCGGGAACGGCGCTACGGCACACGGGAAGTTGTGCGTTTCTGCCGTGAGTAATGCATGCAAAGTTCGAGTTCGCTCAACAAGTGGAGACGCGCCATAGCCAACATGGGTAGAATCTTCATCAGCTTTTGCAGCGTCTTCCGGCACCAGGACACGGCAACTCCCACCCTTGATGACCGAGGAATTGTCCGAGAACGCGACCACTGACGAGTCCTCCCGACCCATAGCTTGAGCCTTCTCTCTAGCTTTAGTCAAAGTAGCCTTGACCAACCGGAACAAGGACTGGTCCTTCTCCACACCATCCACGACCTGCCGCCCCGAGAAGAACCAGTGCCGGCTATGCTCGGAGTTCGACTGACTCATGTCATACAACTCAACATCCGTCGGATCCCGACCTAGCTTCTCGGCGAACAATTGGGCGTAGTAGGCCACGTCGAAGGCGTCGAACCCCAAACCTCGTTCGCTGTTGACCTTCTTCAGCGCCTCGACGCCGCCCTCGATCAGATTCATCGTTCCGATCTTCTGCGGCGGCTCCGTCCTCAAGTCGAAGAACGGCGCCGTACCATCATACACGCACTCCGTCATGCGGTCATGTAACGCTTCGGAGGCTTTCTTGACGTCGACGGCCGGCGTGATGAAGTACCTTCTC